>JAEEGL017063113.1_pt1 | contig 23030 bp, 18 predicted proteins | sample 9134231 | NCBI WGS metagenome assembly JAEEGL01 (sample SAMN16246548, study PRJNA631951) | gut metagenome | biome: gut microbiome; feature: rumen; material: fiber-attached | host: Bos | place: Iran: Karaj | collected 2018-10
AAGGCTTCGAGGTGATTGAGGCCAAATGGCTCTTCGGCGTGGAGGCCAGTCAGATACAGGTACTGGTGCATCCGCAGAGCATCGTCCACAGTGCCGTGCAGTTCATGGACGGCAGTGTGAAAGCCCAACTGGGCGTGCCCGACATGCGCCTGCCTATCCAGTATGCCTTCTCCTTCCCCCGCCGCCTGCCCCTCAGTGGCGAGCGTCTGGATCTCTTCAAGGCCCAGCATCTGGACTTCTTCGAGCCCGACCTGAAGAAGTTCCGCTGTCTGGCCATGGCCTACGAAGCCCTGCACCAGGGCGGCAACATGCCCTGCATCGTCAATGCAGCCAACGAGATAGTCAACCGTGCCTTTCTGGAAGACCGCTGCGGCTTCCTGCAGATGGGCGACATCATCGAGCAGACCATGCAGCGCGCATCGTTCATACAGAAGCCGTCGTATGACGACTATCTGCACAGCGATGCAGAAGCAAGGAAAATCGCAACAGAACTATTAAATCGAAATATCGCAATCTCGTAATTTCGGAATCTCGAAATATCGGAATATCGAAATGTCGGAATCTCGAAATATCGAAATGTCGAAATAACGAAACATCGAAAACATCATAAAAATCATAAATAAATGGAAGTTTTTCTGATAAAAGCACTGCAGTTCCTGCTGTCCATCAGCCTGCTGGTACTGCTTCACGAACTGGGACACTTCACCTTTGCCAAACTGTTTAAGGTGCGTGTCTCGAGGTTTTACCTGTTCTTCAACCCGAAGTTCCACATTGCCAGCACCTACGACACCTGGGTGCGCCGACTGCTGAGGCTGAAACCCGAGGTGGTGCCGGTGAGTGAAGTGGAAGAAACCAACGACAAGGGTGAGACCAAGAAATACAAAAAGAAGGAATATGTGGGCACGGAGTACGGACTCGGCTGGCTGCCGCTGGGCGGCTACTGCGCCATCGACGGCATGATCGACGAGACCAACCAGAAACTCTCGGAGAAGGTGCAGCCGTGGGAGTTCCGGGCGAAACCTACATGGCAGCGCCTGCTCATCATGGTGGGCGGCGTGCTGGTCAACTTCCTGCTCGCGCTGTTTATCTACTCCATGGTGCTCTTCTACTGGGGCGAGACCTACGTGCCACTGTCGGGCATGAACCTGGGCATGGAGTTCAACGAGCAGGCCAAGGCTCTGGGCTTCCAGGACGGCGACATCCTGATCTCTACTGACAAGAAAGCCTTTAAGAAGGTGGATGGCGACATGTTCCGCATGATATGCAACGCCAAGCAGGTGAACGTGCTGCGCCAGGGCCAGCCCGTGACCATCAATATGAGCGGCGAACTGAGCCTCATCGACATGGCGCAGACGGTGCCCGTCTTTGCCCGCCCGCTCATTCCCGCCGAGATAGACAGCGTGTTTCCTGGCACCCCCGCCGAAAGCATAGGCCTGCAGAAGGGCGACGTCATCCTGGCTGCCAACAACAAGCAGGTGAAGTCGTTCTATGGCTTTACCGACGAACTGTCGCGCCTCAACGACGTGCTTGCAGCGGCCAAGACACCGGCCGACAGTCTACAAGCCCGTCAACTGACGCTGGTCTACCAGCGCGGCGAGAGCGTAGACACCGTGGCTACTACGCTGACCAGCGACCTGAAACTGGGCTTTATGCCTGTGCAGCCCTATGAGCCTACGACGTTCGAGTATGGCTTCCTGCAGAGTTTCCCCGCCGGTGTGAAGTACGGATGGAACACGCTGAGCAGTTATATCAGCGACCTTAAGTATCTCTTCAAAAGCGACGGCGTGAAGCAGTTGGGTGGCTTCGGAGCCATCGGCAGCCTCTTCCCCTCGATGTGGGACTGGCACCAGTTCTGGCTCATGACGGCCTTCCTCAGCATCATCCTCGCCTTTATGAACATCCTGCCCATACCGGCTCTTGACGGTGGCCATGTGCTGTTCCTGCTCTACGAGATGATAACGCGCCGCAAGCCCTCCGACCAGTTTATGATCCGTGCCGAGTACATCGGCTTCGGCATCATCATCCTCCTCATGGTCGTGGCCAACCTCAACGACATCCTGCGCTGGCTGAAGATTATGTAACAGCCTTTACCGGCAGCAGTTTAAGGGCTGCCAGATAAAGACAGAAGAAAAAGACGTAGATACACAATACTTGAAAAACAGACGGATGCAATCCGTCGATACTGGCACAAGGCAGTTGGGACACCATCCCAAGTGCCTTGTTCAGTATATCCACCATCCAAAGCAACACAGAAGCCAGTGGCGGGAACAGCATCACGAGCAAGGCACCATAGAGGATAACAGTAGCAGCAGGGATGACAATAAAATTTGTAAGGAGGAAATAGGTGGAGAAACGGCCAAAATGATAGGCAATGAGCGGTGCCACGCCTATCTGGGCTGCCAGCGACACACCCACCATATTATATATAGCGCGCTGAAGCGGATGAGTGATGAGGTAATCTTCGGGAAAGAGCCGTTCCAGCAGTGGCATGAGCAGCAAAATGGCCAAAACAGCAGAGAACGACAGTTGGAAACCGATGTCGTAAAGGGCCGACGGACTGACTAAAAGCATGACGATAGCCGTGAAACACAGTAAATTGACGGGCGAGCGATGACGGCCAGCCACGGAAAAGAGGGCATAAATGCTAATCATCGTGGCTGAACGGATAATACTGGTAGACAGTCCCGTGAGGAATACAAAAGCCCAGATGCTCACAATGATGACGGCCTGCGACAGCCAGAAACGCCTGCGACCCTGCATCAGCCGGAAGAGCAGCAGATAGATAATGCCCAGATGTAGGCCACTGAGAGCGAGGATATGCGAGGCTCCTGTCACGGAATAGGTCTCGCGCAACTCCTTGGTCAGTGCCGACTTGTCACCCAAAGTCATCGCTGCCAGCACGGCGTATGCTGCGTCGTTTCCGACGGGAAAACCGTCGGACACAGTCGATTTATCGCCTTCGTTGAAGATTGCGTCCGACGGTTTTCCCGTCGGAAACCGATACCGTGCCAGCAACTGCTGACGGAGGATCAGAAACCGCAGCCTTACCCGCTGCATACGCGACATCTGCCCACGGCCATCGCCACCCACACACCAGTTGCTACTACGGATAAAGCCCTGCGACGGACTATTGACCACCACGGCCTGACCCAGCCTCAACGACCGGCTGCGTTCATCCTTCCACAGATAACAACGCACCTGCCGGCCGTTGACAGGCAACAGCAGGTCAACGGCCATCGTCTTCGGCTTCTCTACTGGCTCTGAAAACACCACGGCCTCCACAACCTCATCAGCCAGGTACTTTTGACTGTCATTTTGCCCCACCAGCATGCCCAGCAGAAAAAAGCAAAGAAACACTCCCGCCGTCTGAATAAACCGCCATCGGAACAAAAACCATGTCAACGCGACGCAACTGCCAAAGAGCACTGTCAGCCACCAACAACTATCCACTAATGGAGCCGCCATAATGCCCAGAACAAGACATACGGCAGGAATTAGCAAGGGGGTTGACGATGCGTTGACCATATTTAAAAAGGAGGAAAACGAGCCGTTTTCCTCCTACTCTATGTTCTATTTCTATTAAATTAGAACGGAATCTTGTAACCAACGGTCAGCATGATAACGCTGTTCTTGCTACTCTCGTCACCATACTTGTTTGTCTTGGTGCAGCCAAGGTTGTAGCGAGCGTCAATCACAAAATCAGAAATCTCGTAGGAAGCACCCAGGGGAACAGACAGGTCAAACGACTTGCAAGCATCCTTAAAATCATTACCGTCGGCCTTTGCAGACATCAGGAAACCTGGCTGGACACCAGCCTTGATCTTCAGACCCGGAGCCACCTCATACTGAGCAAGAACAGGAATGTTCAGGTAGTCCATGTTTACATTATATGAACCATAACTTGAATCATACTTGTAACCTTGCATGCTGTAGAGCAGACCAGCAGAAACACTAAAAGCATCGGCAACAGGGCACTCGAGATTAGCACCAGCCACAAGTCCAACCTTCATCTTGGAATCATCAACATTTGTCATGTTTGCCAAATTAATACCCACCTGAGGCGTAATAACCATCTGAGCATTTGCTACCAAACCACATACGAGCATGGCTGCCATCAAAAACAATTTCTTCATATTAAAATATACAGGGTTCTGGTTTGTATTTTGTCACAGGATGGATGAACCCCATTTTTCCTCCCTATGACCTTTTTTCACATTAATACGTTGCAAAGATAAAAAATAATTGTATAAAAAAAGCAAAAGTTATTAACAAAATACTGATAGTTAACATTTTTTATATTGGCGTATAAGAAAAATATTGTACTTTTGCATTGTAAATTTGAAATTGCAAAGAATTATGATAAAAACTGCCGTTATAATGGCTGCGGGCATGGGCACCCGCTTCGGCAGCATGACCGAAGAACAGCCCAAAGGGTTTATTGAGGCTGGAGGCAAGCCCATGGTGGTGCGCTCCATAGAGACACTCATCAGTTGCGGCATCGAACGAATCATCATCGGCACGGGTTATCTGCGCGAAACCTACGAAGCACTGGCCAGCCACTATCAGCAGATAGAGTGTTGCTTTAGTCCGCGCTATGCCGAAACCAACAGCATGTATACGCTCTGGAACTGCAGGCATCTTATAGAAAAGGCCCGAAGCGAAAGTACGGAAAAACAGGAATGCGAGGACTTCCTGCTACTGGAAAGCGACTTGGTGTTCGAGCGGCGGGCCATCACTGCGCTTATAGACTGTCCGCATCCCGACGTGATGCTCATCACACCCGTCACCAAGTTCCAGGACCAGTATTATGTAGAGAGCGATGCCAACGGCATACTGACCAACTGCTCCGTAGACAAAGACACCCTGAATGCCAAAGGCGAACTGGTTGGCATTCATAAGATCTCGGCCGGCTTTTATCAGAAGATGTGTGCCGACTATGAACAGAAAGCAGAACAGCAGCCCAAACTGGGCTACGAATACGAGTTGCTCCACATGTCGCAACATATCCTGCCCATGTACGTGCTTTGTGAGAAAAACCTGAAATGGTATGAAATTGACGACATCGACGACCTGCGCTATGCCGAAGAAAAAGTTATTCCCTGGCTTTAAGCCGCGATAATGTGATATCGAAATGTCGGAATCTCGAAATATCGAAATATCGAAATGTCGGAATAACGAAATGTCGAAATGACGAAATGACGAAATAACAAAATAACGAAAAAAAATGACAATCAAGAGAAACATTTTGCTGAATCCTGGTCCTGCCACCACCACCGATAGTGTAAAGATGGCACAGGTAGTGCCCGATATATGTCCTCGTGAAAAGGAGTTTGCCGGCATGATGAAACAACTGCGCAGTGACCTGTTGCGCGTGGCCCATGCACCAGCAGAGAAATACACCGCAGTGCTGTTCTGCGGCAGCGGCACTATTAATATTGACATCTGTATTAACTCACTGCTACCTGCCGACAAGAAGGTGCTGGTGGTCAACAACGGTGCCTACAGCAGCCGGGCCGTGGAAATCTGCGAATACTATGGACTGCCGCATATCAACCTGAAGTCATCGGTCTTCGAGCAGCCCGACCTAGCCATGATAGAGAAGACACTCAACGAGAATCCCGACGTGGCCATGGTCTATACCACCCACCACGAAACAGGCACTGGCGTACTGAACCCCATTAGCAAGATTGGCGCTATGGCTCATGAGCATGGTGCCATCTTCGTGGTCGACACTACCTCGTCGCTGGGCATGATACCTTTCGATATGGAGCAAGACAACGTGGATTTCTGCATGGCATCGGCACAAAAGGGACTGATGGCCATGACGGGCCTGTCGTTTATCATTGGCAACGAGGCAGAGATACGGCGCAGCAAGGACTATCCCAAGCGTTCCTACTACTGTAATCTCTACCTGCAGTACGATTTCTTCGAACGTACCGGTGAGATGCACTTCACCCCGCCCGTACAGACCATCTATGCCACCATGCAGGCCTTGAAGGAATACTTCGAGGTAGGTGAAAAGGAAAAATTTGCCCGCCACCGTCGCGTCATCGAGGCCATCCACAAAGGTCTGGCACAGATGGGACTGCGAGAGGTCATCCGTCAAGACATACAGTCGGGACTGGTAGCCAGCGTGCTCTATCCCGACGACCCACACTGGGACTTCGAGCATGTGCATGACTATTGCTATGAGCGTGGCTTCACCATCTATCCCGGTAAAATTTCCACGACCAACACCTTCCGCCTATGTGCCCTCGGCACTATCGACCAACCTGACATCGAGGCGTTCTTCAAGGTGTTGCGCGAGGCCTTTGCGGTGAACAACATCCAGATTCCCGCACAATACAAAGCAGAGTAAACCTACCGTCCTCAAGCCATCAAGGAATAGAAAACGAACAGGATGAAGGAAGTAACGTTTATCAGGCAGAATCTGGAGAAATGGCGCGGCTACGAGACGGTGGCCGAGAGTCCGGGGCTATCGAGTCCCGACGAGATGGCTGATGCCTATATCGACGTCACCTCCGACCTGGCGTTCTCGCAAACCCACTACCCACGGTCGCGCATCACGCTCTACCTGAACAACCTGGCCTCGGCCATCCACAACAATATCTATCGCAACAAACGCGAGCGGTGGTCGCGCATCGTCACGTTCTGGACGCAGGAGGTGCCTGCCACTATGTGGGATGCCCGTAAGGAACTGCGCCTGTCGTTCATCATCTTCCTGGCCAGCGCGCTGGTGGGGCTGGTGTCGCAGTTGCTCGACCCGGAGTTCTCGAGGCTTATCCTGGGCAACAGTTATGTGGATATGACGCTAAATAACATAGAGAACGGCAACCCGATGGGTGTCTACGACGGCAGCCCCGAGGGACTGATGTTCGTAGGTATCACCACCAATAATATCAAGGTGTCGTTCATGGCCTTTGCCTCGGGGCTGCTCACCAGTTTTGCCACGGGCTTGGTGCTCTTCCAGAACGGCATCATGATAGGTGCTTTCCAGACCTTCTTTGCCCAGCACGGGCTGCTGTGGGACTCGGCACTGGCCATCTGGCTGCACGGCACGCTGGAGATTTCGGCCATCATCGTGGCCGGAGCCGCCGGCATCGCCATCGGCAACGGCTGGCTCTTCCCCGGCACCTACAACCGTCTCTATTCTTTCCGTCGCGGAGCCAAGCGCGGGCTGAAGATAGTCATCGGCACCGTGCCTTTGTTCTGTACCGCCGGCTTCATCGAGAGTTTCCTGACGCGACATACGGAATATCCCGATGCCTTCCGCCTGACCGTCATCCTGCTCTCGGCTGCATTCATCGTCTTTTATTACGTCATCCTGCCCTACCACCGTTATCATCATAACTCCCCATAACTTCCCATAACTCCCCATAACTCCCCATAACTCCCCATAACTTCCCATAAATACTAATAAAAATGATACAACTTCAAACCCCAAAGATTGAGATTTACCGCACGCGTACTTTCTCCGACAAACTGACCGACACGTTTAACTTCCTCAGGGAGAACTGGCGGCCACTGCTGAAATATTTCATCTACATCATGCTGCCCGTCAGCATCGTCATGGCCTTCTTCGTCAACCATTTCTGGAATGGCTATATCTCGCTGATTATGATGCTCGAGAACATTGGATCCGGCCTTGATTTCGGCACGCTGTCGTTCGCATTGTCAACCATCGGCGTCATCATCGTCTCACTGATAGCATACGCCATCCTGGCCGGACTCACCTTCTGCCTGATACGGCTCTATGACAAGCGGCCGCAGCGACTGAAGGACCTGACCTTCGACGAGATGAAGCCCGAACTGATGTACTGCATGAAGCGCAGTGCCGTGCTGATAGTTGTGAGTGTGCTGCTCGTCATTGCGGCAGTTATTGTGCTGCTGATACCCGTCGGCCTGGCGTTCTGGATTAACGGGGTGCTGGGCTTCCTGTCTATCGTCTTGCTATATATCATCCTCATCGTACTGGTCATACCTCTGACGCTGGTCACGCCCATCTACCTGATGGAAGACCAGATTGGCGTCATCCCTGCCTTTGCCAAGGCTTTCCGCCTGGGTTTTGCCACGTGGGGCGGTATCTTTGCCGTGATGTTTATCGTTGGCATTATCACCAGCGTCTTACAGACCTTCACCATGATGCCTTGGTATATCCTGTCGATGATCAAGATGGCACTCTCGATAAGCGACAACCTGGAGGGGTCGTTCTTCAACACCTTCTTCTTCACTTTCCTGCAGTATCTCACGTGCATACTCCAATGCCTGGGCTACCTGTTGGCCGAACTGATGACCCTCGTGGCGCTCACCATACAGTACGGACATGCCTGCGACAAGATTGACGGCGTAGGTGTAGCACAGAAGATTGTCCACTTTGAGGAGTTTGATAATTTCTGATATGTTAGATACACTAAGGCTGGACTCGGCGCAGATAGAGGCTTTTAAGGCTGACCCGCGCTATGACTACGACCGCGAACTGGTCGGAGGTAGCCAGAACATGCTGGAGTGGCTGGCCGAAGTGGTAAACGAATGGATTAGCGACACCTTCGACGTAGTGCTCGACAACGACATTACCTACTGGCTGCTGGTAGTCCTCGGCGTGCTGGTCATCGCCTTCGCTGCCTGGCTCTACTGGCGTTTCCATCCGAAACTCTTTGTCAAGGGCGAGAAAAACAGTGCGCTCGACTATGACGTGACCGAGGACACCATCTACGGCGTGGACTTCGACCGGGATATCAACGAGGCACTGCAGGCTGGCGATTATCGTCAGGCGGTGCGACTGCTCTATCTGCAGACGCTGCTATACCTGCAGAACGCGGGCCGCATAGACTGGCAGCCATCAAAGACGCCGACACAGTATATGCGACAAGTAGACATGCAGCCGTTCTCTGACATGTCGCGCCATTTCATTCAGGTGCGCTACGGCAATTTCCCGGCCACCCGCGACCTCTTCGACCGGATGAAAGCCCTGCAACTCTCAACCCTTAACTCTCAACCTTTAGCCCATGAGCAGTAAAAGCAAGTTTATCGTGGGTATCACCCTCCTGTTCGTCATCATCCTGGTCATCGAGTATCGCATGCCCAGGCGCTTCGAGTGGGCGGCTACGTTCAGCCATACCGACCCGCAGCCCTTTGGCTGTCTGGTGTTCGATAGTGTGATGAAGGCCTCCATGCCCTTGGGCTATACCGTTGATAAACGCTCGTTGTGGCAGTTGGAGCATGACAGCGTGCTCACAAAGCCCCTGTCGCTGCTTGTCGTTTCTGAAGAAGGTCCCGACTACCTTGGCATGATGACCCTGATGGAACTGGCTGGCGACGGGCATACCGTGATGGTGGCTACCACCCAACTCAGCGTATGGGAGGACACCTTGGGCGTAGACTGGCACTGGAACAATAGGTTTAAACTGAATGATGTGACAGGCAAGCGTCCGAAGAAAGGCCTCCTGACTTGGGCGTCCGATGATGATAACTATGACTACAGGCTGTCCGTCAAAGTCTACGACCAGTTAATAGAACGCACGCTGACCTTCCGCGAAGATACTGTGTCCGGCGGTTCTCCCGCCGGTGTTGCCTCTGTGGTGTCTGGCGGTTCTCCCGCTGGCGGTTCCGCTGTTGGCTCCGACGGGAAAACCGCCGGACACAGTCATCCCCTTTTGGAATACTACGAGCCCGCCAACGACTCCGTGTGCAATGCCGTGGCCATAGCCTGCCGCATAGACAAGGGTGAATTGATACTGGTGTCGGCACCCCTGCTCTTCACCAACTATATGACCGTGAGCGGCAATGGCGCCACGATACAGGGCAGGCTGATGGACCGGCTGAAGCACCATCCTGTCATCCGCTCCGAGAGTTTTACCGGCACGGCCTTGGCCGAGTCCAGCCCCTTCTATGTGTTCCTGAAGCAGCCCCCGCTCAGATGGGCGCTCTATCTGACGCTCATCGGCATCGTGCTCTTCTGCATCTTCACCGCCCGCAGGCGGCAGCGGGCCGTGCCTGTTATCCAACAGCCACAGAACCGCAACCTGGAGTTCGTGCAACTCATAGGCACCCTCTACTGGCAGGAGCACGATAACGCGGGACTGCTGGCCAAGAAACTGGCTTATACCGAGGACGATATACGCCGCCAGAACGCCCGTCTCTCGCCCGATGACGAGTATTTCCTGAAACAGGTCCGTGAAGCCGCCTCCGGCAACCAGATCATCAGCAACGAGGCACTGAAAATATATGTCAAGGAGTTAAGCAGAATACAGCAGTCGCTGTGATTAAATAATTATTGTACAAGTATATGGAAGAACAAAGAACCGATCTTAGTCTGTTTGCAGAGCGCATAGAATTGTTGCGTCAGCAGATAGCAACCGTCATCGTAGGACAGCAGGAGAACGTCGACCTGCTACTCACCGCCGTACTGGCCAACGGCCATGTGCTGCTCGAAGGTGTGCCCGGCGTGGCCAAGACGCTGTTGGCCCGACTCTTGGCCCGTCTCATCGATGCCAAGTTCAGTCGCGTGCAGTTTACGCCCGACCTCATGCCCTCCGACGTACTGGGCACCAACGTGTTTAACATGAAGACCTCGGACTTCGACTTCCATGCTGGACCCGTGTTTGCCGACATCGTGCTGGTCGACGAGATCAACCGTGCGCCGGCCAAGACGCAGGCCGCTCTCTTCGAGGTGATGGAGGAGCGGCAGGTCACTATCGACGGCAAGACGCACGCCATGGGACAGTTCTACACCATCCTCGCCACGCAGAACCCCGTGGAACAGGAAGGTACCTATAAACTGCCCGAGGCCCAGACCGACCGCTTTATGATGAAAATTACGATGGGCTATCCCTCGCTCGACGAGGAGGTCACCATCCTGGAGCGTCACCATGCCAACCAGCGATTCACCGCCCTCGACAACATTGAGCCGGTCATCACCAAGGAGCAACTCGTAGAACTGCGCAGCATGCTTGACAGCGTCTTCGTCGATGCCGCCCTGCTCCGCTATATCGCCGCTATCGTTGCACAGACACGCCAGAGCAAGGCCGTATTCCTCGGTGCCTCGCCCCGCGCCTCCGTAGCCATGCTCCAGGCTTCCAAGGCATACGCCTTGCTCCAGGGCCGCGACTTCGTCACTCCCGACGACATCCGTTTCGTCTGCCCCAGCATCCTCCAGCACCGCATTATCCTCACCGCCGAGGCCGAGATGGAGGGCATCACCCCTGTCAAGGCCGTCAAGCGGCTTGTAGAGAAGGTGGAAGTACCAAAATGAACTGATACTTCCCGATGAAGAAAAAATGTACAAAATAATAAACAATAAATATAAACGATTATGAAAACAAAAACCAGACAAATATGGGCAATGCTTTGCCTGATGTGTGTGACACTGCTGATGACCACCACCTTTGTTGCCTGTAGCGACAGCGACGACAGTGAAGATACCAACAAACCCGATACGCCCGTCGTCCCCGTCAACCCGGATGACTGGCAGGAAGTGCCCGCAACGGGCGGCACCATCGAGAAGGGCGACATTTCTCTCACCTTCCCCGCAGGAACGTTCAGCAGCGACACCAAGGTGGCCATCACCAAGGTGAATAAAGGGGAAACAATTGGCAGATGTGAGGCATCGCCGTTCTACCAACTGACGCTTCCCGCGCAGACCAACAAGCCCTTCACCGTGCGAATGAAATCTAACTATACCGACGGAGACGCAGAATTCGTTGTGCTCACGGCAGGTCACAGCATTTCGTATGACAGAGATGTTACTAATGAGACCGTACTGGAAACCACCTATTCCGATGGTGAATTCATCGCTACTATGCCCACCATTGAAGGAAACGATAGTAAGGGCAAAGGAAGCATCATCATCGGTCTGGGCCGGCTACCTGATGATATCACAGCCACATCAAGGACGGTCACACGCGGCGTCGAATCGGTCATAGGCTTAGACGGCAATGTGAAATGGGAACTGAGTATCAACTACGGTTACATAGATAAATATTCGAAAAATTATAATAAACTTGAAGGCGCATTGATAGATGTAAACAAGCAAATCAAGGAAGCCATCAAGACCATCCATGGCCTGGGAATCAAAATGCCCGACGGCGTCACAATTAATTATCGCATTTCTAAACTTGAAGACTCATACGGAGAATATTCTGCAAGCGTATTATGTAGGTCAAGAGATTGTATTTATTTGGATGATGGATTAGTATTAAATAACAACACAAAACTGCTCAAGCAGACCATCATCCATGAGACACTGCATAATTTCCAGACCTATTACCTGCCATCCTATCACCTGCCATATAGAATGCTCGCCTTAAAAAATGACCAGCGTTCTATGTATGAAATTGGTGCCATCTGGATAGAAAAATACGCAAACGGAGGCAATCTTAATGGTAACTGGCAAATATGGGATGGCGGGCTGTGCAGTACCTTCAAAAATCATTTCAGAATCGGCCTGTCACAATCAAGTAGTGACGTTAAAGCACTATTCGGCAGTTACGATCAGCAAGGTTATGCGCATGCACCGCTACTCTACCACATGATTAAAAACAATCCGAGAGTCCTTGGCGACACGGTTGTTGCAAATCTTTACGGCAAATTCATGGCAAAAATCAGCAATGATGGATATACATTGCCTGATGTTCTCAACGAATGGTACTATGACAACTACAAGGATCACTTCTTCGATGGAACGGATTATATCAACAGTTACTACCTCGCACTTTGGAAGGGCGACTTGATGAGCGACTTCAATATTTCCTTGTTTGAGCAATACATGGCAGCAGAGGAGATAAAGTTTAACTACTTGGACGAAAAGAACAGCAAATTAAAATTAGACGGAAAGGTCTATCCTTACGGTTGCGAGGGTCTGCTTTTCAAAATGGACAGAAAAAGTTTTAAGGACAGCCTGCTCAATAATAATGAAATGGTTATCAAACAGGAAGCAGAGGGGGTCAAGACCTACCTCCTTTACAGCAATGGGAGTAAGATTATCCAATATCCAAAGGTGGCTGCGACTGGCGACTCTATCTGCATTTCGGGCACCGAACTTGAAGCCCTACGCACTAAAGGTGTTTTCAACAATTATTTCTTCCTCCTCACCGTCAGGGAGAACAGTTCGTTGACAGACAAGGGAAGCATACCTTCAAAGGAAAGTGTTGAGATACGGAAAGCAGTATCCGTCCCATTAAAGGTCAGGTCTATCTGGTTCGACGCCGATTTCAACTTAGGTACAACAGATGACCATACAGGCATGATGACCTTTATGCCTAAGTTTGAACGTGACAGCATTCAAATCAAGAAAACCAAAAGCGGCTATGAAGTGGTTGCCCAGCGGAGCAACGATGTCTCGTATGCCCAATCGATAGACAAATTAACACTGACGATTACGGAGAAGAGCGGAGGCAATTTGAGCATCAGCAAGGCCACATATTATAATTATTATACATCCGGAGATGACTACATCAAAGAGTTTTCAGTTGACTTGAAAGACATTCCTTTCACAGACGAGAATACTCAAGTTAAATACTTCAAGGCCTCACAGAAATCAGGAACTCTTAACATATCGAACATTTCATATTACAAGTATGACAATTACGATGGCCACCGCACCTACAAAAACATCTATGGCACAGGTAATTATGCTGAGATTTCCATTTGGTTCGATGAATAATAAATCAAAAGAACTTTCCTTATGAGAAAATACCCCGTAGGCATACAGAGTTTTGAGTCCATCCGCATGGATGGCTATGTATATGTAGACAAAACTCAACTCATCTATAAGATGATAACCGAGGGCAAACCCTATTTCCTGAGCCGCCCGCGCCGCTTCGGCAAGTCTCTCCTGGTCGACACGCTGGCAGCGGTGTTCGAGGGGCGCCGCGAATTGTTTGAGGCATTCACAAATGAGGATGGCATCGAGCAGCCGCAGTTGTTCATTGCCACGACAAAATGGAAATGGGAGAAGTACCCTGTGCTGCGTTTCGACTTCAGCAAGAACAATCTGACCACGATTGAGAAACTCGACGAGTATGTGAATTACACATTGTCGGGCTATGAACAAGAATACGACATTCCACCTTCAAATGCCAGCGCAGGCCTACGCATGGTGAACATCATCCACGCCGCCGAGCGTAAGATGGGTAAGAAGGTGGTGGTGCTTGTCGATGAGTACGATAACATGATGCTCCACTGCCTGGGCGATGCAGAGATGCAGAAGATAGTAAGGGAACGCTTCCAGGATCTCTTCGGATCGGTGAAGAGCGAGGACTCCCACCTGCAGTTCGTTTTCATCACCGGCATTTCTAAATTCTCGCAGATGGGAATCTTCAGCAAACTGAACAACCTGAACAACATCTCAATGGTGCCCACCTACGAGACTATCTGCGGCATATCGGAGGAGGAACTCATCACCGTCCTGCGCCCCGACATCGAGTTGCTGGCCGAACGCCAAGGGAACGACTACAATACTATGCTGGCCGAACTGAAGGCTAACTACGACGGCTACCATTTCGGTAGGGGCAAGACCGATATGTACAACCCATTCAGCCTGGTAAAGGCATTCAACAATGGTGAGGTGGACAGTTACTGGTTCGACAGTGCCACGCCCTCATCGCTCATCGAAATGCTGGCCAACATGCCGCCCATCGACATGGCTAAAGTGGACGGCATAGAGTGTGATGCCAGCGACTTCGACCAACCTTTCGACAGTTATGCCGTCCCGCTGCCCGTGCTCTACCAGAGCGGTTACCTCACCATCAAGAGTTACGACCGCGAGATGGATGCTTACACCCTGGGGTTCCCCAATCATGAGGTACGCAAGGGCTTTGCCCGGAGCCTGTACGAGTATGTGGCACACAAACAAAACCAAGATGACAGGGAGCGGAGTGCGCTCCAGATGGCCTACAAGCGTTTCCGCCGCGACGACGTGCTGCAGCCCTTCATGGAGGCCCTAAAGGTTTTCTTCGCTGGCGTGCCATATATGATGGATGACAAGAAGGAGCACCACTTCCACGCCATGCTCTACACGCTCTTCGTATCCTTTGGTGCCGACGTAGTGGCCGAGGACCTCTCGGCAAAGGGTCGTGCCGACTTGACGCTGAAGATGCCGAAGGGCATATACATCATCGAACTGAAATATAATGACACCGCCGATGCTGCCCTACGGCAGATTGACGAGCGAGGCTACGCCTGCAAGTATGCCCTTGACGCTCGGCCAATAGTAAAGGTTGGCATTGCCTTCAGCAGTAAGGAGCGAAACATTACGGAGTGGAAAAGTAGCACCAATACGAAGTAAGCCGTGTATCTGAACAAACGCTTCTATTATATCCTCATTGCCGTTATTCTGGTCATTGCGCTGGGATATATGGTGCCGTCGTTGTTTACCATCGGCCGCATCATGCTGCTGCTATTGGTCCTCATGGTGCTGGCCGACATCATCATGCTATGGAGCAGGAGGGGAATCAATGCGTTCCGCTCGCTCTCGCCACGCTTCTCCAACGGCGACGACAACCCGGTGAGCGTGCGCCTGGAGAGCAACTATTCCTTTGCGGTGGAGACCGAGGTCATCGACGAGGTGCCCTTCGTGTTCCAGCGGCGCGACATCCTGTTCAAGGCGGCATTGCGGAGCCGCGGCGAGGCGACCATCACCTATAACCTGCGGCCCACGGAGCGCGGCATCTATGGCTTTGGACGGGTACGTGTCTTTGTCAGCACGGTGCTCGGACTGGTGCAGCGGCGCTTCACCTGTTGCGAGCCGCAGGATGTGAAGGTCTATCCCTCCTACCTGATGCTGCGCCAGTATGAACTGCTGGCCATGAGCAACAACCTCACGGAGATGGGCATCAAACGCATACGGCGCATAGGCCATAACACCGACTTCGAGCAGATTAAGGACTATATCGTGGGCGACGACTACCGTACCATCAACTGGCGGGCCACGGCACGCCGCCATCAACTCATGGTCAACGTCTATCAGGAGGAGCGGGCGCAGCAGGTCTTTGCCGTTATTGACAAAGGGCGCATGATGCAACAGGCTTTTAAGGTTGAAGGTACAAGGTCGAACGTTGAGGGTTCGCCGGCAATGACCCTGCTCGACTATGCCATCAATGCTGCGCTGGTGCTCAGTTACGTGGCCGTGAACAAGCAGGACAAGGCCGGACTGGTGACCTTCAGCGACCATTTCGAGACGTTTGTTCCCGCCTCGCGGCAGTCGGGACAGATGCAGACGCTGCAGGAGGCACTCTATGCCGAGCACACACAGTTTGGCGAGACCGACTATTCGGCTCTGCTCACCGGCCTCTCGCGCCATGTCACCCATCGCGCGCTGCTCATCCTCTTTACCTCGTTCACCTCCATGGCTGCCCTCCGTCGCCAGTTGCAGTATCTGCGCCAACTGGCCCAGCGCCACCGCCTCCTCGTAGTCTTCTTCGAGGACGAGGAGTTGAAAGACTTCGCGCAGCCTCTCACCTCTCACCCCTCACCTCTCACCTCTCACCTCTCACCCCTCACCCCTCACCCCTCACCTCTCACCTCTCACCCAACCACCGAGCAGGTCTACCAGCGCGTCATTGCCGAGAAGTTCTGCTACGAGCAGCGCGTCATTGTGCAGACCTTGCGTCAGTATGGCATCCAGTCGCTGCTGACCACGCCACACAACCTCTCCATCGACGTCATCAACAAATACTTGGAGATAAAGTCCCAGTCGTAATTGTTCGCCCATACTAAAATCCCGAAGCTTGATGCTCCGGGATTTTTTCATGTTCTTCTACATACAACTGGATACACCCAGCGAGGTAGCAATAGCCGAAAGGATGGCCATCAGCGTCTGTATGACAAATTTCCAAACTTCCTTCTTGTTTTTCATGATAATAGTATTGGTATTATTAAGGTTACAACTTCTCAGGTTGAAGGAATTTATGGGGAGTTATGGGAATATTACTTCTTATTACTCCCCATTACTACTCCTCTGGCGAGGTGTAGTCCTGGGCTTCTGCCAGGCGGCAGTCCTTCACCAGGTCCTTCACGCGCTTACCGTCTACGGTGACGTGGGTCTCGGGCTGGAAGATGACGTGTACACTCTTGATGTTGTCCTTCACGGTAAACTTGCTGGGACTTTCGGCACCAGTGGTGGAGATACCCAACTTGAAGGCACCGAGATAAGGGATGGTCACACGCTTGGAGTCCTGGAGCAGGTCGCGCACGGTAGGTCCGAGTTCGCTGAGCACGGCCAGGATATCGGCTCGCTTCACGGTACAGTTGTCCTGCATCCTCTGGGCCAGTTCCTCTATGCCCACGGTCTCGTTGATGACTACTCGGCCATACCACTTGTTATAGGCGGTCGACTGTTCGTTCTTGTTCTGATACTTCTGATAGATCAACTTCATAATGTTTTGTGTGTTTTAAATGGTTAATAAATAAAGAATTAAATAAGGTGTCTTTCGCGATCGACATTGTTGTGTTCTGTTTTCATTTGCAAAGGTATGACTTACGACGGCCGATTCCAAATCTTTGCAGGCGAGAGTGTAGGAGAGAAAATCATCGGGCCTTGGTTATCAGATAGTTACGAAGCGCAGCATCTTCCGGTTTTTCCGCTCCGGCGTTTCCACTACATACGAGACGTGGATCCAGCAGCAGCCGTTGAGCATCACGCGCTCTATGAGCAACTGGTCGAAGGCGAGGCGGTCTCTCACGTAATAGGCCATCTTCAGCGCCTGCTCCACGCTCGAGCAGTGTATGTCGGCGGCCTCGCCCTTGGTGTGCTGCGAGTCCTTGACGCCCTTCACCGCCTTGTTCACTGCCTGGCAGCGATAGCCGCTGGTGATGCGTATCGCCCCGAACTTCCGCCGCAGCGGTTCGAGCACCATCGTGCAGAGTGCCCTCAGGCGTTCCACGTCGGCCCCTGTCGGCATGTTTTCGATTCCATACTTCACAGCCGTTGCCGACTGTACCATTTCCTTGAGCGTAAAGTGCTCAGTCAGATTCATGTTCAAATCCATTTGCGTCTTCATGGTTCACAATGTTTTTAATAAATATAATAGGTATAGACTTTGTCTTTTCGACGGTGCAAAGTTACAGCCTTTTTCTGACACATCCAAATGATTGCAGGCGAGAATGTCGGCGAGAAAACGCTGGGAGCGCGGTCGTCCCGCCCGCCATACGGAGAATATGGTCTACGGAGGAATGGAGATAAGGAGAAGTCACGCGCAGCCCCTCCCTTCCTCCTCACCTCCGTAGACATAAAAACCTCCGCGGAAGATATATTCTAAGGAGTAAAGGAGTCAAGGAGTATCGGCGCCAGCGCCGATGACCCGCATTTTTGGAGTATTTACGGCTTTACGCACCGCTCTATACGGCAGTCGTGGCGATTAGTCTTCTTGTTGTAACTGATGCCTACGAGGAGCATCTCGCCGCTGTACTGTGCCACCTTCTCTGTATATTCCTTCTTCCTGATTTGCGAGATAGCACTCTTTGCGCTGCGGTTGCACTTCAGTTCCAGAACAATGGCAGGCTTCGTGACATTTTTTCGGGGCAGGAGCACCAGGTCGGCGAAGCCCTTACCTGTGGGCAATTCGCGATGGAAGATGTAGTCGGCATGGGCGGCATAGTAGGCGATGGAGAGCACGCAGGCCATGGAGTTCTCGTTGTAGTAGCTGAGGATGCTGGTGTTCTCCGAGTGAGCGGTCTCCACCATGCGTGCCACCGCCTTCGCATCGCCCTCGAGGGTGGCCTTGAGCAACTGGTCCGACTGCTCAAGGGCATCGGAAACGTGCTTCCAGCGGTTGGCCTTCACGGCGTTGACCATCTCGCCGCCCACCTCGCGGTTGGGTATGTAGCACTCGCTCTCGCGCCAGTTGTAGGCCAGATAACCCAAGTGTATGAGCACGGTGAGCACTTCGTCGCGTGAGTGTATCTCGGAGAGGTCGTTCTGAAAACTGGTGGGGTCTACCTTGCAGCGCTCGCCGGCCAGCATAGCGATGATGTTGTCGCGCAGACCGTCGAAGTTTCTGTTGATGTACCCCTTCACGGCCTCGAAGGTGCCGGTGCCGCTCCAAAAACTGCGGCAGCGGCCACGCTGCACAGCCTGCATCACCGAGTTGGGATTGAATATCGACGGCTCGTCACCTATCTGGTAGCCGTCATACCATTTCTCCAACTCGTCGAACTCCATGCCATGCTTTGCGGCAAGTGCAAGAACTTCGTCTTTAGTAAAACCGAAGAACCGCCCCATGTCGCCGGGTTCCACCATGGAGTACTCAAGAAAATTGTTCAGGGCCGACTCCGTCTTGTACTTCTTGATAGGCAGTATGCCCGTCATATAGACCCCGGCGAACACATCGACGGCCGAGATGTCCTTGAACATGCGGCGCAGCAGGTTCACGAAATCGTCCTTCACCTGGCGGTTGTCGCCGTATATGCGGATGATGGCATCCCACTCGTCGATGATCATCACGAACTTCTTGCCCGTGGCGGCGGAGATGTTCTGCAGGTATTCCATCATGTGGTCACCCTTACGGTATTCCACCTGCGGGTATGCATTGGCAATATCCTCTATCAGTTTCTTCTGGATATTGCCAACGTCGTTCTCATCTTCTCCGCCTGCGGTGAAGGCCGTCATGTCAACATAGATGACAGGATACTTGTTCAGGTGCTGCTCAAACGAGGGGTCTGCGGCTATCTCAAGGTCGGCGAAGAGCTGTCTCGAGTCGCAGGAGTGGTCGTAGTAGGCGGCCAGCATCTTCGCTGCTATCGACTTGCCGAAGCGGCGGCTACGCGTCACGCAGCTCAGTTTCTTCTCGGTGAAGAGTGTCTTGTTCACTACGGCTATCAGCCCGCTCTTGTCTATGTACTCCGAGTTGCGCACCTGCCGGAATGCCTCGTTGCCTTTGTTAATGTATCTGCCCATCGAATGAATTTACGATTTACGAATTTACGATTTACGATTTGTTGCCGTTTACGATTTTCGATTTGCAGGGGCAAAGATACGAAGAAATTCCAATACCGCCAAACGATTCGGAGAATTTTTTCTTCTGAAACGAATATGAATAATTTGAATTTCCGGCGGTTATCTCGCAAAATTATCGTAACTTTGCAGCCAAATCATTAAACCAATAACAATATGACACAAAAACTTTACTTCATCATCGCCATCCTCTGCGCCCTCGTAGGGACGGCAAGCACGGCACAGGCCACGACGAAAACCTACATCTTCGCAGGAGAGGAAGGGAACACCCAGACGCAGTTCACTGGCTACTTCTACGCTGAGGACAGCCCCTCGACGCACTACGCCAGCACGCCCAGCCAGTGGACCTACGGCACCACCGGCTCCCTCAGCTTCACACTCGCCAACGGCATCACGCTCACGCTGGCCAGCTCCACCAACCAGCTGCTCTGGAGCAGCACCATCGGCTTCGGCGCACAGGGGCAGGCCACGCTCACCGTCAGCAGCTCGTCCTACTACATCTACCACGTCCGCATCTTTGACAGCAGCGGCGACGTCATCCAGCTCGACGCCAACGGACGCCCCGTCAAAAATCATGGCGTCGCCGAGTGCGACTACTGGAACATGAGCAAGACCTTCACCAAGACCTACCCCGCCGCCGACGGCATCGCCTTCAAGAAGATTGAGCTCACCTACGCCACCGCCATCCCCTTCTCCGACGCCGAAATCTCGGGCATCGACGATAGCTACATCCTCGGCAACGGCGCCGTCGAGCCCCAACCCACCGTCACTTGGCACGGCACGACGCTCACCAAGGGTACACACTACAGCCTCAGCTATGCCAACAACACCGCCGATGGCACGGGCACCGTCACCGTCACCGGCATAGCCCCCTTCCAGGGCACCCACTCGCAGGACTTCACCATCATCGACCTCTATCTCATCAGCGACGAGACGACCACCATCAGCGGCGTGGAAGACTCCTACACCTACCTGGGCAGCCCCGTCTGCCCCGAACCCACAGTGATCTGCTATGGCACGACGCTCACCAAGGGCGAGCACTACACCGTCGAATATATCAATAACGACAAAATAGGCTGGGCCTATGCCAATATCATCGGCATCAACCCCTACCATGGCAGCCTCTGGAAAAGCTTCAAAATCAATGCCGCTTTGTCGGATTTGGTGTGGGTGGCGGGCAGCTACCGGGTGACGGAGGATATGGCTTATGCGACCATCAGCGTGACGGGCGACGTGACGCTGACCATAGACGAGGGTGTGACGCTGTTGGCGAGCAACGGCATCACCATCGCCGAGGACGCGACGCTGACCTTCGAGGGTCTGGGCAATCTGACGGTCAATGGCATGGAGGGAACTTATGTACAAACGGGAGCTAACACTGACGGCACTGGCGGCATTGGCAGCAATGGCAGTGCGGGCATCAGTGGTGCGCTCATTATAAATGCCGGCACAGTTGTTATTCAAGGCGGCACGGGTGGCAAAGGTGGCTCAGGCGACATGTACAGCGATGGCGGCCTTGGCGGCTATGGCGGTACTGGCATTAGCGGATCACTCACCGTCAATGGTGGCACGGTCAATGTCACTGGCGGCACTGGCGGCACTGGCGGCCATGGTGGCAGGGGCTCCGTTGGTCTCAGAGGCGGCACTGGCGGCACTGGCGGCACTGGCGGCAAAGGTATCATCGGCTCACTCACCGTCAATGGCGGAACGGTCAGTATTACTGGCGGCGATCCCGGCAGTGGTGGTTTACGCGGCAGCCCCGGTGGTAAAATTGGCTCCCCAGGCGACACAGGCCTTGCTCTCACCGGCACCGTGACCTGCACAGCCGCCGACCATGTCATACAGGAGAGTAGCAACGGAGACACTTGGGGCTACTTAGCCTCGGGCAGCACCAGCAACAAGTACTACGTGCGGGTGGTTGAGACCATACACCTCACCCTCTACGACAACGCCGACAACACCTCGGCCATCGCTTCGGCTGCGGCCGACGCCATACCCCGCACCGTCACCCTGCAAGGCCGCACGTTCTACAGGGACGGCGCATGGAACACGCTCTGCCTGCCTTTCGACTTGAACCTCAGCGACAGCCAGCTCGACGGGGCCGGCATGGACGTGCGCGAGCTTACCGGCTCCAGCTTCGACAGCAGCACCGGCACACTCACCCTTTCCTTCACTGAAGGGAAAACCAAATACGTCTCTTCATTACATATTTATATGGAAATGAGCGACATCACCGCCATCGAGGCCGGCAAGCCCTATCTCATCCGCTGGGGAACGTCTGAGGGACATCCCTCCACGAACCTCGTGGACCCAGTCTTCACTAACGCCACCCTCAAGAGCGGCACCACCGACACGGCGACCGGCAACGTCACCTTCTGTGGCACCTTCGACCCCATCAGCTACGCCGACGACGACAACAGCATCCTCTTCCTCGGCACCGGCAACACGCTCTACTGGCCCGAGGCCGGCGCCCACATCGGTGCCTTCCGCGCCTACTTCGAGCTGGGCAACGGCCTCACCTGCGGCGAGCCCTCGTCACCCGTCCGCGCCTTCAACCTCGGCTTCGGCGACGGCTCCGAGGAGACGGGCATTGTTTCTATCTCTAAGGAGTCAAGGAGTCAAGGAGTGGCTGGCGCGTGGTTCGACCTGAACGGTCGCCGACTGAGCGGCAAGCCGACGGCCCGCGGCATCTACGTTAATAATGGACGCAAGGTTGCGATTAAGTGAGAGAAGTGAGAGCGAGTTCTCACTTCCGAGCGTGAAAGGATTGCGGGTAGGCGCGTCAGCGGGAATGCAAGCTCGAGCGAAGTTCAAGGTCGTGGTGCCCTAACGAAAAAAATCCGCGAAGCGCACAGCCGTTTCGCGGATTTTTAGTACCTTTGCACCCAAGAACAGAAAACGAACAACGAACATGGGCATCTATATCAACAAGGGCAACGTCCTCTTCCGCCAGAGCCGCAACAGCGAATACATCGATAAGTCAGGGCTTATCGCAGTGGTCAACCAGACGCTTTTCACCAGGCAGAGATACACCTGCGTGACACGCAGCCGCCGCTTCGGCAAGTCGATGGCAGCAGAGATG
>JAEEGL015431267.1_pt1 | contig 23026 bp, 14 predicted proteins | sample 9134231 | NCBI WGS metagenome assembly JAEEGL01 (sample SAMN16246548, study PRJNA631951) | gut metagenome | biome: gut microbiome; feature: rumen; material: fiber-attached | host: Bos | place: Iran: Karaj | collected 2018-10
CTTAATAAAGTTTGCGCATGAGGCAAATAAAAATGCGGCAAAAAGAATTACTGTACAAAAAATATATCGTCTGGTCATATAATGCTCCTTGTTTTTCTGTTTAGTCCTATTTTTGTTTTATATCTGTCATATATGCATAACCGTCTGCAAAATGGAAAATTGTTGTGTAATAATATCCGTCCGGAATATCATCATAATTATCAAAGGTATAATAAACATCACTATGATTTTCATAATAATTTTCATCATAACCTTCCTGATTAGGTTCAATATCCGCAGGTCTTCCATGAACAAATATTCCAGTTTCCTCAGCCTTTGTTTCCCAAAGGGTAAGATCATAGTCTGTTGTAGTTTCTGTAAGTTTTTTCCGGCAATACATTGTATGAACAAAAACAGAATTATCACATAAAATCTTATATTTATCTGACAATTGAATTATGCTTTTCTTTGTGCAGGTCAGAGGATTACCATTTGCCTTTGCTTTTTCATACCATGTACAAATGTAATCAACAAGATAGAAACCACAATTAGAAACATTGAAGTCATATGAATAATCCCAGTTTTCAGCATCAACATATTCACATTTTGTTCCATGAATCTTTAACCAGCCATTATACTTTGGTCCTCCCTTACGATCAAAACTCCATTCCCAAGCACCTTCATGCCAATCTGGCATAAATTCATCTTCTGCCCGCACAGTTCTTTTACAAGCACTCTCCCACTCTTTAGAAACAGTATTATAAAAATCAACATTAAAATCTGTATTTTCTGAAATAATCTTGTAATATCCATTAGTATCACTGCCGGTAGCTTCAATAGTTGTTGAAATCTTAGTTCCTAGTGTTCTATTAAATGCTGGGGCACATTTTATTGAGTAATTTCCAAAATTATCTTTTGCAACAAGACATATTGTATACAAACCTTCTTCCAAATGACCATACGGTATTCTAAGGCATGTATCATCCAATTTGTAGACAAGAGTATTTTTTTCGTAGGCCTCAAGATTTTGCAAAGTGTATAGAGAATAAAGATCTACTGTAGTATTAGAATTTGGAATAAAATAATAATCTATCATTCCATACCCAGGTTTTTCCGGTATTTCATACATACCAGAAATAGTAGTTCCTGCCGGAGCACTTTCTGGATTATCTTTTGGTAAAGATGACATAACCCAATACGAAGCGGTGTCCGCCCAATTAGGATTATCTATTTCTCCTGGTTCGAAAGACGAATATAGCGAATAATCTGAAACAATAAAAATATGCCTTTGGGAATCAAATCTCGGTGGTGATAAATCATCTTTCAGGAAAAAAGAATAATCATTGGTATAAGTATCTGCACCGTTTATATAACACCAACACCATTGAGATCTATAATACTCATCACCTTTTCTTGCTCGGATATGCAGCTTGTATTTTGCCATACTTTTTAAATAAAAAGTTGGTTCTGTAAATATATATGTTATTTTATTTTCAGAATCTGTAATATCCACACATTCAAATGTATATATTATATCAGATGTATCTATACCATGTTTTTTATAATCATCAAGAGTAATTTTGCAAGCTTCAGAATTTAACCATGGTTCAACTGTTACCTGTATTTCATCTTTCATAAATGTATTAAAACTTTGATCAAACACAGGTTCCGTCTCATCATCAGTGGAAGAAATAGTTAATGGTCCATTAATTTGCTTACATCCATCTTCATGCCGAACATTTGCAATTATATATTTATCGCTAAGCACTGAATACCAAAATGCGTTACCATACTTATAATATGTAACAAAATAAAAATGGTATTCCTTATACGGACTGTCCCAAATTCCATCATTCTGACCGTTATTATCAATTATTTGATCTTCAAATGCAGAATCTGACACACTATAGTTTGAATTTTCATATACTGTATTTCTTACAACATAAAAAACTCCAAAAGTATCTGCCCCGAGGCTTTCACACATATTAGAATATTCATTCTGGTACTCAGGTATTATTTTAACATAATCAGAATAATATCCACTTTCATATCCTACCTCAACAGATCCTTTTTCAAACTTAGAAATTACAGGAGAAGGGGGTAATGCGCGCAAGAATTCCAAAATATTACCAACGGAATCTGTACAGATAACTTTAATAAATGTAATAAATCTCGGATTCCTGGTAAAAGAAAAACTGCCATTTACTTCAGAAGCCCTTGCATTTACTGACTCTTGAGAATCTCCATAGAAAACTTCGATATCATATTTTGAATAATAATCTGCATAAAAAGTATCAATAGAATCATCTGTTAAAGTTAGAACAACAGTATCTAAACCATTTTCATTAATTCGAACATGATCAAATATATCAACATAATTAGTCATTCTTGGAGCATATTTACTATATGCGCTAGTTTCCAAAAAATTTATAGAAGTTGATTCGATAGAATTATCCTTTATTACATAATAAGTAGTTGGTTCACTTGCGTTTCCTGCATTATCTATTACAGAAACATCAAGTTTAATGACACCTTCATAAATGGAAACAAAACTATATTTATCACTTAATGAGTAGATGTTATTATTATTTGAATCTGTAAACGTATAAACAAATTTATTTATTCCGCAGACTCCTGTTGCGTATGGGAGAGAAGTATCATGAGCATCAACAGTTTTATAAAATGTTTCTACTATCTGAATACCATTAACTCCGGAATCCTTATCGTAACCGGAAGCTTCCAGATAGATAGTATTACTGACATGATTTTGTGAAAAATCACCAAATAAGTTTTGTTCTGTTGGAGAGTTAGACCATTCAGAAAAAGCTTTATTTGTTAGTGTTCGGTAATACAAAGAAGATGTATCGGACGTTGTTTTTAACGAAACTGATGTTAATACAGGTTTTACCCTATCTACATTTTTATTAAATCTAAAGGAGTAGGAATTATTTTGAACAAGGTAAATTCCTTCTGAGTCCTTTACGTTAGAGAAATCAATTGAAAGAAAAATATCTTCAAAACCGGTTTCTGAATCATATGGTACAATAATTGATTCAGGGGTCTTGGGAATATTTAAGATTGTATTATCATTTGTTAAATATGGTGTCTGGTAATATGATGTAATATCCTGGCCGTCTGAATTAAGAATCTTTAAACAGGAAAAATTACCAAAACTTGCAGAATCAATGGCTTTATTAAAAGTCAGTCGAATTGTAGTATCTTGATTTACTCCTGAAGGATTGTATGGAGGATAAACATCTATAACTTTTGGGCGTTCTGTAACGAGTGGCTGGATTTTAAGGTCATCTGCTGCTTTTACAATCTTTGCGTTTATTCTATAGAGCCCCTGTTTTTTATCTTCATTGGTCTGGTCAAGGTATGTAAATTCTACATAGCCGGTTCTGCTTTCTTCGTATAATCGGCTTACGGCTTCCAGCATTTCTGACTTATTTTTTATTACATACTTTTCTGTGTTAGGAACAAACTGAATTTCAAATGCAAATCCAAGCTTTGCCGAATAATATCCTTCCGGGTAAATTGTACCCATTTCGTGATCGCATTCAAGATTGACCTGGACGGTTTTTGCTTCGTTATAATCAATTTTGTTTTTTATGTTTTCTTTGATATTTCCTGATGCTAAAAAGTTTTCGCATGAAGAGAATAAAAGAATTATAGCAGCTGCAACTATAGCTTTTTTTAGGCAGACTAATACTTTCATTAAAGGGGACTCTCCTGAATAAAAACTGTCTTTAATTCTATCACTTATATAGAATATTTTAAACCATTTTCTGTTTAAGTTTATTTTTTGTAGTAAAAAACTCATTGTGATGTTATAATATTTTCTATGAAGTGCGACAAATGTAATACGGAGTTGCCGGAAGAGGCTAACTTTTGCTTTAAGTGCGGCTTTCCTGTTGGAAAAATAAAGGTTTTTCGTTCCTGTTCAGAATGCGGTAATGCTCTTAGTGCCATAGATAAATTCTGTTCAAAATGTGGTGTACCTGTAAAAGTAATCAAAGAAGGTGCAGACGATGCTGCCATAGATGGTTCTGCCCAGCCGCGTGTTCAGCTTGGAAAGAGCCCTAAAATGATTCTTATTCCGGGCGGACAGTTTGTAATGGGCGGCGGAACAATGAACAGCCTTATAACTCTGGTTGGTTTTTATATGTCAGAGGTTCCTGTTACCCAACTTCAGTATTCTTATGTAATGGGAAAAAATCCTTCAAAGCTTCAGGGAGAAAACCGTCCTGTTGAATGCGTAAACTGGTGCGAAGCAATTCTTTACTGCAACATGCTCAGCAAGCTCAACGGTCTTACTCCGTGCTACAGCATAGGAACAACCACAGATCTTAGCGGCTTTGAAGCAACCAGTCCTGTATGGAAGCGCGTTGTATGTAACTTTCTTGCCAACGGCTATCGTCTTCCTACCGAAGCAGAATGGGAATTTGCTGCCCGAGACGGACGCGGTTCTTCTCCAACTCCTTATGCAGGAAGCGCAAATATAAATGCAGTTGCCTGGTACGGAGAGAACAGCGGCATTACAACCCACGATGTTGCAACCAAAGATCCTAACGGACTTAATTTATATGATATGTGCGGAAACGTAGCAGAATGGTGCTGGGATTATTATGCTCCAAATCTTGCATCCGGTGCACAGACAAATCCCCATGGACCAAGCTCCGGCGAAATGCATGTAAAACGTGGTGGCAGCTGGCTTGATGATGCACAGCAGTGTACTGTTTTTTACCGTAGCGGAAGTGCTCCAAACGGAAAGAGCAGCAACCTTGGTTTTAGAGTATGCTGTTCTGCCGGTCAGGAAATGTAAAAGAGGTTATTATGACAATTACAGAAAACAAAACACCAATTTCTATAGAACTCGTTATTGCAGGAAGACTGGACACAGGAACAGCCCCAGAGCTCGAAGTAAAGCTCAAGGCAATTCCACATGATACACAGACTCTCTATCTTAACATGAAGGATGTAAGCTATATTTCCAGTGCAGGCCTGCGCGTAGTCCTTCTTGCACACAAGCTCCTGCTCCCATCCGGCGGCAAAATGGTAATCAAATCTCCGTCAGAATTCTGTAAGCAGGTGCTTTCTGCAACAGGCATGGATAGTATTCTGACTGTAGAGTAGGGGGTTCCAGTTTGCTTTCGCAAACTGGAATTTTATCCTGAACACGTTTATTTATTTCTTCAATGAGTGATTGTTTTGTGTCTGTTTGTGGCATAGTTTTTATCCTTTTTAGATATTTTCTATATACAATTAAAATCAGCAATTGCTGATAATGTCAGAGACTATATAAACGAAATACTAAAAGATTTTATTTAGATTCTATTTTGTCTTTTTCTAAATCAAGATAATTGTCCGAAGAAATTACAGAATGTCCAAGTTCTTTTTCAGTTTCTTTTCTGGCTACCCCTGCAACCTTGCCGCCTCGTCGAGCAACAGACTTGTTTTTATCAAAGGTATCTGGTTTTTCCTGCTGGCTGATTTCTGTAGTTACTCGTTCTCCCAGCATTGTAAAAATAAGCTCAAGGTCAGTCATGTGGTCTCTAAGATTTTGATTTTTCTTTGTAAGGCCTTTTAATTCTTTATACTTGCTTGGGGTTAGTCCAAAAGTTGCTTTTGAAATCTCGGCAGTAAGAATAGCATAATCACTTTCTTTTGTTATGCCTCGTTCTTTCCATTCATCAGTAAGGTTCTGACGAATCGCTATTCCTCTTAGGCGTTTGTCTATCCAGTCCTTTGGATAGCCTTTTTTCTCATATAGCTCCTTCATCCGTTCCTGGGCAAGTTCAGGGTTCTCAATTTCAAGAATTCTTTCATATCCTATCTGAGCAAGCCATTGTTTAAAGGGTTCTGCTTTTGGAGATGGAATAGACTGAATTATGCGTAACAGGGCTTTTACATTTGCAGCATCAGTATTGTAGAACTTACCGTCAGCTGATTGCATTTTCAGTTGTCGACAAATTGTCGACAACTCAATTCCATCTTCGGAATGTACACGTTTTTTCATCTTAAACCAATAATCACGTGCGTTTACACTTCCTGTTAAAACTGCAACCACATCGACAACTGAAAAATACCACTGTTGTTCTTCTTCATTCCATACAGAACGGATTTTGCTTTCTTCAAATAATTTAATCTGTGTTGATTCTGACATATTTTCCCTCGTTTTACTCATTTAGTGATTCCTGAAAATCATCTTTTTCATTGTTAAAATATTCTCGCCGTTCTCATATTTGTATTCTACACTGTTCATGTATTTTTTTGTAAGGAAAATGCCTAAGCCACCAATGCGGCGGTCTTCGGCACTTAAAGTAATGTCGGGGTCGGGTCGGTCCAGTGGGTTAAACGGGATTCCCTGGTCTCGGAATATTATTGTCAGAAGTTCATTTTCGTAAGTACAGGTAATCCAGGTCTGGCCGTACACACCGGCAGGCAGCCTGTCTTTATAGGCGTAGTGGGCAATGTTTACAAAAATCTCTTCGGCGCAAAGGTCTATTTTGTACATTAAATCTGTTTCACAGCCATGGGGCAGCTCCTGGTGTATAAAGTCGAGAACCTTTTCAAGGTTTTTGTCGTCGGCAGTAATAGTCAGTTCCATATTTTATTCCTTATAGGTCATGGCAAGCATTGTAATATCATCAAATTGCGGGGCTTCTAAAACAAAGTCGTCCAGGTCGTTGCGCACAATATCCAGAAGGTCGCGGGAGCTTACACCCCTGTCCATTACAGATCGTAAAACATGTATGAGCCTGTCTTCGCCATAAAGCTCATCATAGCTGTTGGTAGCTTCTGTAATTCCGTCGGTGTAAATAAAAAGACGGTCGCCTTTGGTAAGCTTGAGTGTGTTATTTGTATAAGGAATGCCGTCCATGCCTGCAAGCATGAGGTTTGGTTTTGTAGAAAGATATTTTATTTCTCCACCGTTCTTTATAATCGGGGCATTGTGTCCCGCATTTGCAAAATTAAGCTCGCCTGTAGAAAGCGTTAATATTCCCATCCAGCAGGTAACAAAAAGACCCGATTCATTACCTTCGCACAAAATCTTATTAACATGTTCAAAAATCTTTGCAGGATTATATTCATGCTCGGCAGTATCCTTTAAAAGAGTTTTTGTAATTACCATAAACAAAGCTGCCGGAACTCCCTTGCCGCTTACGTCTCCTACTACCATGGCAAAGTGGTCATCATCAATCAGGTAAAAATCGTAAAAATCTCCGCCAACTTCTTTTGCTGGAGTCATGCTTGCATAAAGCTCCAGCTCCGGATGGTTTTTATATGGAGGAAAAACCCGCGGAAGCATTTCGGCCTGGATCTGCTTTGCAACATTGAGTTCGGCACCAAGGCGCTCCTTTTCTGCAGTAGCATGTGTTAAATCTTCTATATATTTGGTAATATCAAGACTCATTTTTTCTACAGCCTTAGAAAGCTTTCCAATTTCATCACGGTTACGGATTTTCTTTAAGATACCCGAAAGTCCCGCATGATGTTCTGCAAAGTGAGAGGTTTCGTAAGTAATAAAAAGAATAGGGCGGATAATTCCAAAATATAGCAGAATTGCATAAAGCACTATAAACAGTACTGTAAGAATTGCTGCATAAATGATTATTGAACGAAGAAAGTTCTTTTTGTATTCTTTTACCTCATTCATAGGTTTTACAATACTCATTATGGCAGTTACTTTTCCGCTGGAATCATAAAGCGGGGTAGCGGTGGTAACGTGGCCGCCTTCTTTTTTATAGGTAAAGGAGCTGTATTCTTCTGCATCTTCAAGAACAAGCCGCAGATTTTCTATGTAGGCTTCGTCCTTTCCTTCAAGGGAACTCACTTTTCCGAACGGGATTATGGTGCTTCCTTCGGCAAGGGCAAGCTTGTTTACAGTATCAAAAACATAAGTTCTGGTTTTGTAATCCGGAGAAATAACGCTTACATAAATATAGGCAAGCTCTGCAGTATCTGTAAGAACATCGAGCTTCTGGTTTGTTTCTTCCCAGTCTTCATCCTGACCGTTTTGGAGCCACTGGGGAATTTTATCTACATTTATATATGAGGCTCCGGTTTTTGCGAGCTCCTGTGTGATGTTTCCGTACATTACTTCCAGCTGTCTCTTAAACTCACGGTAGCCGCTAAAACTGTTTACAAGGCACATGAGTATACCAAAGATTACGGCGCTGCCTACCAGTTCTATTGCAAGAATAGATCCTCTTAATTTGTGTTTCATGCGTTTGCTCCTGCTTTTATTATACATCATATTAAAAAAACTGCATAATTTAATTGATATGGCACAAATAAACATAATCTATTATAATTTATGTATTGTGGTATGTTTCCTTTTTGAACATACTTAATTTTATTTATGGAGAAGAAAGAAAATGAAAAGACTTTCTTGTGCAGTAGCAGTTTTTGTTCTGATGCTGTCTGCTGCAAGTGCTTACAACCCTCCGGTTTACGGAGATGATATTTTTGAACTTTCAAGTCCAAGGCAGTTAAGCAACGGTTCTTCTGTAGTTGGCGGTGGTTTGTTCTATGCCAGCCCGGAATCTATGCTTGCTAATCCGGCTCTGCCTGCTAAGGAACAGCGTATTGACCTGAATCTTGCTTACACTGCTCTGGTTTCTTCTAATAAAGAAAACTCTAAGCGTTATGGCAATGCTTTTCAGGCTGGAATTCTTATTCCTACAAAGAGCTTTGTTTTCAGCGGTTATGCTAATGGAACAATGGTTCCTTTTAAAGAAATGTACCTTGGAAACAGCTTTAATTTTAAGGCCGGCCTTGCAAAGGAAATTACAGAAAAGCTTACAGTTGGTTTAAATCTTAACTCAGGTATTTTCTGGGGCGCCGACACTGACTGGGGCATTTCGGGAAACCTTGGTTTTGTTTATAACTACGGTGAGCTTGCCTTTATGAAGGACTTCCGCTACGGTGTTTCGGTTCTTAATCTTGGTAAAAACTATTCTAAGACAACTCTTGCAGGAATCAAAGCTGGTAAGGCTGGCAGTAGTCTTCCAACAATAGCAACAGTAAAAGCTGGTGCTGCTGCAACTCTTGTTCAGAATGATGTTATTAAGCTTGGCGCTTCTATGGATCTTACAACTCCTTGCTTTATGAATCTTATTACAGATCTTGGGCTTCAGTTTGCTGTAAAGGATATGCTCTTTATCAGCGTTACCGAAAAGCTGAATTTTGCAGAGCTTGCAGCTGGTGTAAAAAATGTCATGCCTTCTGTAGGACTTACCTTCCGCTTTACTTTTGATGTAAAGAACAGTGATTATCTTCAGAAGAACGGCTGGAGCCAGAGCGAAATGTCTGCAACAGTTGCCTGGAAGCAGTTTGAAAAAACAGTTAATGCAGTTTCTGCCGGTGTTGATATAAACCTTGGTCTTAAGGATGAAACTCCTCCTGTAATTAAGCTCTGGCTTGATGAAGACGAGGATAAGCCTGAAGTGCAGACAATTCCTGTTGTAGGAGATGCAAAATGAGAAAAATTAAATTTGTTTCAATCTTAACTATTCTGGCTCTTTGTGCAGGGCTTGGTTTTGCAAAGGAAAAATATATTTCTCCTAATAATGATGGTATTCAGGATGAACTTGTTATTCCTTTAAACATTTCGGATAAGCGTTATGTTCAGGGCTGGAGCCTTGTTATTATGAATGAAAGCGGCGAAGTTATCCGTACAATCGAAAATAAGGTTTCGCTGCCTTCAAAGCTTGGATTTAAAGCTTTCTTTAAGCAGCTTTTTGCCAAGAAAGAAGGTGTTGTAATTCCTGAATCTATTACCTGGAACGGTGCCATGAATAATGGAGAGACTGCTCCAGATGGAACTTATACTTACTATGTTACCGCTACTGATGATAACGGAAACGTTGGTAAGACACAGGAGTACAAGGTTGTTGTAGATACTGTTGCTCCTGATATTGATTTGAATCAGCCATCTGACAAGATTTTTGGTGAAGGTGCAAAGGCTGCCCTTAAGATTTCACAGTCAGGTTCTGTAGAAGATGAATGGCTTGGTGTATTCAAAGCTGTTGATGGAACTATAGTACGCACTTATAAATGGACAAATGCTGAGCCTGCAGAATTCAGCTGGCGTGGTATTGCTGATGATGAGTCCCAGGTTGCAGACGGAGTTTACTCTTACGAAATTTCTGCTACTGACCGTGCCGGTAACGTTTCTCCTGCAGCTTCAATTACAAATATCATTTACTCTGCCGAAAAGCCTGCTACAAACATTTACATTGATGGTTCACGCTACTTCTCTCCGGGAACAGACAGCAAGTTCAAGACAATCAGTCTGAACGTAACAATTCCTGTTCCGGAAGAAAAGAGTGGAAACAAGCTTACAGAATGGGAAGTTGGAATTGTTGATAAGTCTGGAACTGTTGTAAAGTCTTTCAACAGCAAAAAGTCTGCTTCTGTTCCATCTTCTATCGTGTTTGACGGTAAAGATGATAGTGGCAAGCAGCTTAAGGATGGTGAATATCAGGCTTATGTAACTGCAAAATATTTGAACGGTTATGTTCCTGCAAAGATTTCTTCACCTGTATTTGTGCTTGATACCGAAAAACCTGCTGCACAAATTCGTGCTTCGGACAAGGTTTTTGGTGCCGGTTCAAAATCTGATGTAAAATATTCTATTATGATTACTCCATCTGCAGGTTCTCCTGTTCCTGGCTGGAAGGCAGAAATCCGTTCTGCAGACGGTTCAAAGATTGTAAAAACTTATGATCTTGGTGAATATCCTCCGGAATCAATTACCTGGAATGGTATTGATGACAAGGGTGGAATTGCAGAGAAGGGACAGTATGTTCTTATTCTTACAGCAACCGATATGGCTGGTAACGCCGGAGAAGCACGCTCAAGTGATCTTGTAACTTTTGATACAACAGAAACTCAGCTTTTGCTTGCTATGACAGATACAGCCTTCTCTCCAAATGGCAACAAGGTAAAAGATACAATCACCTTTACACCGGTAACTCAGACTAAGGATGTTGTTTCTTATGAATTCAGCATTAAGGATAAGGGTGGAAAGGTTGTTTATTCAAAGAAAGAAAGCAAAAAGCTTCCTGCAAACTTCTCTTGGAACGGAAACGACAACGATAATACACGCTGCGATGACGGCTTGTATTCGGCTCAGCTTTCGGTAGTTGCAGCTAACGGTTCTACTGCAGCCGCAGCAACTCAGGAATTTGAGCTTGATACAAAATTCCCTTCTCTTGAATGGGAGCTTCCATGGTCATACTTCTCTCCAGATAATGATGGAAACCAGGATAGCATTGAAATCAAGCTTTCTAACTCTACACCAGAAAAACTCTGGACTGCAGATGTACGCGATTCAAAGGGAAAGAGTGTAAAGAAATATACATGGAGCGGTGCTAAGAAAGAAGTTATCTGGGATGGTACAGACGAATCTGGAAACATTGCAGCTAACGGAAACTACAGCATTGTAATCTTTAGTACTGATGATGCAGGCAACAGCTTTACAACAGATTTGAAGGGAATTGTTCTTGATAACCGCGAAACAAAGATTTACCTTACAGCAGAACGCGAAGGTATTTCTCCAAACAACGACAAGGTACTCGACACACAGACCTTCGAAATCCGTGCAGCAGTTAAAGAAGATCTGCTCTCATGGAACTTTGATGTTCGCCGTGAAGACGGAACTTCTGTATTTGCTCTTTCTGACAGAGACAGTGCTAACCTTCCTGCAAGCGTAGTTTGGAATGGTGCAGACAAGGATGGAAATGTTTGTGAAGGAACCTTTACCGGAACTCTTAATGTTGTTTACAAGAAGGGTAACAGAGTAAGTGCAGTTTCTTCTCCATTTATCTGTACTGCAACACCTCCAAAGCTTATGGTTCAGACAGCACCGGAATACTTTAGCCCGGATAACGATGGCATTGATGATGATCTGTTTATTAAGCTTACAGGAAGCACAAAGGCAAAGATTAAGAACTGGTCATTTGTAATTTCTGATCCTAAAGGAAAGACCTTCTGGAAGACCGAAGGAAAAACTCAGATTACAGAAAGAATTATCTGGGATGGTTTGAGTAATGTTCAGAAGGATGCTAAGGGTAATGCAGAACGCGTTCAGTCTGCTATGGATTATCCATATGCATTTATTGTAACCGATAATCTTGGAATGACAAGCCGCGTAGAAGGAAAGATTCCTGTAGATGTTCTTGTTATCCGCGAAGGAAACGTACTTAAGATGGCAGTTCCTTCTATTATCTTTGAATCAGACGCTTCTAACTTCCAGACAGCTAACTCTAAGCTTTCTGCCGAACAGGCTCAGAAGAACATTGAAATCTTGAACCGTATTGCCGAGATTCTCAAGAAGTTCTCTGATTACAAGGTAACAATCCAGGGACACGCAAACCGCGTTTCTGATAACCTTGACGAAGAGACTGTAGATAATCTGCGTGAATGGGGTAGAGCTCTTGGACCTCTTTCTCAGGAACGTGCTGATGCAATTAAGGCTTACCTTGTTAAGAAGGGAGTTAGTTCATCAAGCATTACTACAGAAGGTATGGGTGGAACCAAACCGGTTGTTAATCCAAAAGATACAGACAACAACTGGAAGAATAGACGTGTAGAATTTATTCTTGTAAAGTAAAAATCCTATCCATTTTAATATCCCTGTCGTCTATCGGCAGGGATTTTTTTATTTGAAAATCAAAGCATACTCCGGCGAGTGTGATATTTTTTTTGTCTTTTAATTCACTTAAAAATCTGTCATAAAAGCCTTTTCCACGGCCAAGTCTGTCGCCGGAAAGTGTAAAAGCTCTTCCCGGAACAAGAATAAGTGTTTTTTTGTTTTTGAGTTTATTCAAATTTACAGGAACAAGCAGATTTTCATCCGGTTCACTGATTCCAAGTGTGCCCGATTCAGTCTGGCTGTTGAGCGCCTGTTTACCGTCAAGATAGAAAAACTGCATTTCCCCCTTTTCAAAATCCATAATCTTAGGCACCGCAACCTTTTTTCCCTTCTTAAGCGCATCCAGAATAACCAGCCCAAGGTTAACTTCATCCTTAAGCGCCATATAACCCAAAACAACCTTAGCCCCTTCATACTCCAAAGAAGAAATAATTTTTTGACATATGATCCCACTTTTCTCCGCCAATTTATCCGCGTGCTGTGAGCAAAGAGACTTAATTTCTTGTCGTATATCTTTTTTATCCATAATATTAATTTTTTTAATTGTGAATTATATCAAAAAATAGCGGAGGGCGAATTACGGCTTTCAAAAACACTCTGAAGTGCGGCCGCAGGGCGGCCAAGTATATAATTACAAGGCACTTCAGCGTGTAGCGGGCGAGCCCGCGGTTTTGCAAAGTCGTAAGGCGACCGGGAGCTATTTTTTAATATAAATGAACTCTATTGACATAATCAATTAAATTATATAATATTACATTCACATTCACAATAAATTAAGGTTCTTTAGCTCAGTCGGTAGAGCAACGGACTGTTAATCCGTGTGTCGCTGGTTCAAGCCCAGCAAGAGCCGTAAAATAAAAAACGGAAGTTTGGAAACAAACTTCCGTTTTTTATTTTAGCGAGTTTTTGCTTCTGAGCTTCCATTTTTTTTGTGTTTTTTTGGGGTTTTCATGCCGATAATTTAAAGGTAATATTACAAATATTTGGAAGGAAAGGTAAAAATGTCTTCTTTGCAGAAGGCAGCACTCAGCTTTTTATCGGCTTTAGTTTTATTTGCTGGCTTTGTCTTTTTTGCGCATACCGGTTTAATGGCGCAGATAGAAACAAAGTTTTATGCTCAGGCAAAAATTGGTGAAAAGAACGGCGAGCTCGAAAAGCTTTCTGAACGCTGCGATTCTTACATCAAAGAAATTCTCACAACAATTCAAACAGGTAATGATGCATATTTAAAGTCATCTGCAGTCAGAACTTATGCACATCAGACTCCTTCCGAAAAAGACGCTACAGACCGCAAAAATCTTACAGCACGTTTATTTGATGATCTTTCCTCCTATGGACTTGAAGGTATTCGTCTTATAGAAAAAAATGGCCGAACCCTTCACTATAGTTCTTTTGAATCAGATGTTTTAAAGCGTGTAAGTCTGAGCACAACCTATAAGCTTTACAGCGATGTTGTAAAAGAAGATGACGAATTAGACGGAGAACTGCTTCTTGTAAATCCAGATACTCCTCAAACAAAATATTTATTAGACAAAACAAATAATCGTATTATAATTTCCTTCCCATTCTTTATTACGGATAATACTTATTTTGCAACTCTTGTTTGTTATTTTAATATCCGTGATTTTGAAAAGCTGCTTTTGAATGAAGGCGTTATCCGCGCTGGAGACACTCTTGTTCCTGTAAGTTCAGATGATTCTTATACCGGTGGCTTTGTATTAAATCTTCCAACAGATTCGCGAACAGAATTCTATACACCGGTTTTAAAAGCCTGGAAAAATTCCGGATCAGGACTTGAACGGATTCTTCAGAAGGATGACGGCTCTTACTGGCTTTTGATGACTTCTGATGCAGCAAAAGAATTTAAGGTTTCGGCAGTTTATTCAAGCACACTCTTTGAGCTTCCACGCGAAATGGAATATCTCATTTATATCTGTGTATTCATAACTTTGCTGCTACTTGCTTCACTTTTGTTTAATCTTAAGCGTGATTATCTTACTGTAATTAAATCCAGAATCAAAAAGGTACAGTTTGGAATTATTAATGAGTACCTCGAAAATAAAGAAAAAATTGAATGGTCGCAGATTGCACGTCAGCTCGAAAACCGTAAGGCAGAGCTTTCGGAAGAAATAAGAAAGGCAGTTGGCGGTAAATCAAAGAAATACGAAAAGCAGGTTGATGCATATCTGGATGCCAGCTGGGAAGATATTATTGGCATTCTTAAGGCACAGAATGGCAGCGGTTCAAGTATTGGTGGCGCCACTATTGAAGAGATTCGCCGTGTAATTGAAGATGTTCTCAAGACTTCAAAATTAAACGTTAATGTTACAGGAGCAGCTGCAGCAACACAGGTTGTTCAGCAGGTAGAAGAAGTTCCTGAAGTTGAAGAAGTAGAGGAAGTAGAAGAGGTTGAAGTTCTTGATGAAGCCGAACCTGTAGAAGAAATTGAAGAAGTAGAAGAGGTTGAAGTTCTTGATGAAGCCGAACCTGTTGAAGAAATTGAAGAAGTAGAAGAGGTTGAAGCTCTTGATGAAGCCGAACCTGTAGAAGAAATTGAAGAAGTTGAAGAAGTCGAAGCACTTGATGAAGCCGAGCCTGTTGAAGAAATTGAAGAAGTAGAAGAGGTTGAAGCACTTGATGAAGCCGAACCTGTTGAAGAAATTGAAGAAGTCGAAGAAATAGAAGAAGTCGAAGAACTCCTCCCTGTTGATGACATAATTTCTTCTTCTGATAATATTCCTAAGGCTGCAGAGCTTATAATCAGTATTGAAGATCCTGATTTTTACGAAGACCTTACAATCGGTTCGCCGGTTGATTCAGAATCAAAAGCTTTATCTGGAAAATCAATTAATTTTGTTGCCGAAGTTCCAAGCTTCTTAGTAAAACCAGCTGGTGACGCAGAAGAAGTTGAAGAAGTGGAAGAAATTCCAGAAGTTGAAGAGCTTCCTTCGGAACCATATTTTGCTATGACAAAATTTGGTCAGAACGAACAGCCTGTGCTTGAGCTTCGCGGAGATACAGATACAATTGTTGAACATGATGGAATCTACTCAATTGCAGATAACCTTCCATATACAAACGTTTTGTTAAACAAAGAATTTAAAACTCTGGTAGATTCAGTTTTGCAGGGCTAATCTTATTTGGCGTAAAACCTTAGCAGCGGCTGACGCGGAATATAATCCATTACAGAAAGAAAATCTTCTCGTTCTGCATTTTGAATAAAATTGTATTCTTCAAGATAAAGTTCACAGTTTTGTTCATAGGAAAAGAATTCAAGCCCCTTTTGTAACAGTTGTGCAGTTCCTGTATTTGTAAGAGTTTGAGCCATAAAGTCCATCGTCCACACATCTTTTATTTCCTGAATAGCAGTGCCGGCATCACTGGAATTTAATAGTTCGTTCAATTCTGCAACAGCCGCGCTAAAGCAGGAGTCAGCTTCCTTCTGGTTTGCAACATTCAAAATCGTAAACACAGCCACATCTGCATTTGCATATGGTTCATTAGCCTGTGCAATTGCCTGCTCAAGCCTCTTGTTTGAATTAATCTGCTTTTGAACAAGCTTTTCAAGATATTTTAATAAAGCAATAGTTACAGTGTTTTCTTTAGTTCCTGTTTGTGGCAGCTTAAAAATATACATAACAGGATCAAGGAATTCCTTGGTTGGAATGAGCTTGGCTGGCATTGGGCCCGCCTTTTCTGCAGGAATGTCTGTAAGGAAGGTATGTGTAAGCTTTACAGTTTTTTTAGTACTGCCTTTAAGCTTGCTTTGTACGGTCAAAAGATTTTGTTTTGTATTTCTTGAAGTAAGGATTCCCATTGTCTGCTCAAGAATTTCTGCAGCGTTTTCGGGAACAAGTCCGGTTAAAATTATGCTGTAACGGCTTGCATCCAGAAGTGCCGGGTAACCTTCAAGAATTTTTTGATAAGAGGTTTTTGTAAGAATTTCATCTTTGGCATCAAAAATTTTTGCGTAATCAGTTTTTGGATAAAGCTCCTTCATGACTGCCCAAAGCATCTGCCTGGTTACACTGCCGTTTTCCAGACGCTTTTTGTACTGGCTGTTTGCAACTGCTCTGTCGGCTTGAGAAGGTAAGATTTCTCCATAAATAATGGCATCCGAAATTGCCTGACAGCAGGAAGCAAAATCATAAAGCGCACATTGAATTGTAATTGTTCCGGTTTTTATCTTGCATTCATAATCAATAACAGGGCTTCCAAGAATAATTGCCTGCTGTTGTTTTTTAATTATTTCTTTTTGAATGTTTGAAGCAAGCAGGCTGAGCATAACTTCTTCATAACCGTTATCATCAGCAGAATTGAGTTTGCCGCCCCTAACAGAAATTAAAATTGTTATATCAGAAGAATTCTGGTTTACCTTTGTGATAACAGGAATTGTGTTGTTCAAGCTTGTTTTGGTAATTTGAGCTATGTTTTCTTCATAAAAATTATCTGCAAGTTCAGGAGTCTGGAGCTGTGTCTCGGCAAGAATTTCGGGGTCTTTTACATTTTTAAAAATAGACTGATTATACCAGGCTGCATTTTGTGCGTTAATTTCTTCATAGCCTGCAGAAGTGTATTTTGCCTTGTTCTTTTTATAATCGCTGGAATTAATGATTACAAAAATATAAGGCTCTTCGGAATTGAGCTTAGAAATAAGGCTTTCAAAATCAAGCAGCGAAATTTTTTGGGTTCTGGTATAAAGGCTCAGCGCTGTAGTTGAACTGCTTATGCTTGTGTTGTCTTGTTCCAGGGCTTCTTCATAAAATGCATCATAAGGCTGCATTGCCCAGTAAGCCGAAAGATTATCCATAAAATCAGACGAAGAAGAATTTTTTATTTCCAGATTATTCTGGCAGGCTAACTGTGCTGCAAAAAATTCCAGGACAGAAGATTCTTTTATTGCGCTTTGTGTAAGCTGGGCAAAAAGATTTGCCTGATCCAATGATGTTATAGAAGAATTGTTTTTTCCTTCCGGCTTTTGGAGCAGGCTTTGAATAATAATTCGTGAACTGTCTTTTTTGTGGGCGCAGCTTGCATTAATATATTCGTTTCCCAGAATATTCAGTTTTGCTTCATTTACAAGAGTGTTTTTTAAATAGGAATAATCATTATTCAGCATTTCTGCCAGAAGTTCACTTTCTTCCATATTTAAGGTGGTGTACTGCATTACAATCTGAGTCATGTCTGCAGAAAATTCAGAACTGTGAAGAACAAACTTTCTTGCTTTGTTTACTGCAGCCGAAGTTTTAGAAACCGGAGTTGAATAAGAAGAATAATAAAATCCAAAGGTCTGCTGTAAAAGCTGCAGGATTGATTTTTCGCTTATGTTTCCGCTTATAAAAATGGCGCTGTTTTGCGGTGTGTACCAGCGTTCTCCAATTGTATTTAAAAGGTTTCGGGCTTGTGCCGAAGAGGTTTTGTTAAAAAGGGCAGGATAAACTCCTGAATCATGCTTCCAAGGGGCGGCAGAAAAAACTCTTGAATCAATTGCAGAATTAATAAAGCCGGCGGCAGACTGAGCGTTTTCTGTAGTTTCTGTTTTGAGCTCGCGAAGCAGCGTTACCAGTAATTCATCGGTATAATTCATTGAAAAGGCTGTTGCAGCCAGTTCAGAAAGTGTTTTTTCCAGACGTGAAGCGGTTGTGAACGTTACATAACGCGAAGAATCGGCATTGCATTCGGCCAGATCAAACTCAATCTGCGGGCAGCTTGCTTCAAAAATCCTTGTGTAAAGCTTAAAAAATCCCGAAGTATTCTGAGTCTGATTAGAAAAACCTGCACGGACTGTATATTCAACTCTTACAAGAGGGGTAGATTTATCTTCCAGAAGAAAAACCGTAAGCCCGTTTTCTAAAGTATATTCTTTTACATTTTCCAGAGGAATTGCATTCAGCTTAGAGAAAATCACTATAAAAAAAGCAAAAAAAGCCGTAAAAAACCGCTTTTGCTGCGTCATTTTTATCATATAAAAATTATATACTTTGATTTTGTTATAATCTATACATTTTGCCCATAAATATAGTAAAATACCCTATTATGGTCAAAGTCGAAGTTTTAGATAAAAAGCCGGAAAGTGTGTCTATTCCGCAAGAGCTTTTAAAAGGTAAACGACACTTAACAAAAGCAGAGATTGAGCTGCTTGAAAAGAATCTCAATCACAATGACGATCCAACCTGGAACAATTTTTACGTTGATGATTCAGAAGACGGATTTGACGCTTCTTTGATTCACCTTTCTTTCTTTTCTGGATTCATAATTCTTGGCAAGCTTCGTAACGCAAATCTTTCTTATCATGATCTTGTTCTTACATGTGGTATTCGCCGTTCACGCCTGAGCAATGTTGTAACAGGTGATGATATGGTTATCCGCAATGTTTCTTATCTTGATAACTACCGTTTTGGAAACCGCATCATCCTTTTTAATATTCAGGAAATGTGCTGTACTAATCACTCAAAATTTGGAAACGGTATTCTTAAGGAAGGGGAGCCGGAAGATAACCGTATCTGGATTGGTGTTGCAAACGAAAACGATGGAAGAAGCGTGCTTCCTTTTGAAAGCATGATTCCTGCAGATGCTTATATCTGGTCGCACTACCGCGATGATTCAAAGCTGCTTGAGCGTTTTGTAGAGCTTACAGAAAGTGGAAACGACAGAAAGCTCAATACCTACGGCTATATTGATGATGATACTGTAATCAAAAACAGCGAAATCATTAAGGATGTAAGGGTTGGAAAGTGCGCTTACATCAAGGGTGCTTTTAAACTCAAGAATATTACAATCCTTTCTTCTCCGGAAGAACCTTCGCAGATTGGTGAAGGTGTAGAAATGGTTAATGGAATTTTTGGTTATGGAAGTAAGGCCTTCTATCAGGCAATTGCGGTTCGTTTTGTAATTGGCCGCAACTGTCAGGTAAAATATGGTGCCCGCGTTCTGAACTCTGTACTTGGTGATAACTCTACAATTTCGTGCTGTGAAGTTTTGAATAACCTTGTATTCCCATTTCACGAGCAGCATCATAACTCTTCATTCCTTATTGCTACTACAATTATGGGACAGTCAAACATTGCTTCTGGTGCAACAATCGGAAGTAACCATAACAGCCGAAGCCCTGATGGAGAAATTATTGCCAAGCGTGGTTTCTGGCCTGGTCTTTGTTCTGACTTTAAACACAACAGCCGTTTTGCTTCGTTTGTGCTTGTTTCTAAGGGAAGCTATCAGAACGAGCTTGATATCCCTTATCCTTTTGCTCTGGTTAGTCCTGGAGAAAACGGAAAACAGGCAGTCCGCATTACACCGGCCTGGTGGTTTATGTATGACATGTTTGCCATCACCCGTAACAATAATAAATTTAAAAAGCGCGATAAACGAAAGGTAAAGGTTCAGAATATTGAGACCGATCCTTTTGCTCCGGATACAATGCAGGAAATTATGGCAGCTCTGGATAGAATTATCGGGCTTACACAAAACTATCTTATTGCCAACCGTAATGATGCTATGGAAGGAGCTTCTACTCCGGAACAGCAGTATCAGAAGGCAAAGGATTTCCTTCATCAGAATCCGGAAGCCGATTTTGTGCTTGAAGATAAAATGTGTCAGAAAAAGTACGGAGCTACAATCCACAAGCCGGTACAGGCTTACAAGATGTACCGCAAGATTGTTAAATATTTTGCAACCCGTACACTTATGGAATACTGTAAATCTCTTGGAGAACAGTGTCTGACACTTGAGCTTATCTCAAAAATCAGAGAGCTTCCGCTTTATACAGAATGGGAAAATGTTGGCGGACAGATTATTCCTTCTCAGAAAGTTATGGAGCTTTTTGATACAATCAAGGCCGGAAAAATCAACAACTGGGAAGAAGTTCACAGCTTCTATAACTGCTGCCAGGTTGAGTACGAGCAGTTTAAGGTACGCTATGCACTTTATCTTCTTGAACGTCTTTATACACGTCCTATTGAGGAATTCTCCTTTGATCTTTACCGTAACATTTCTGATGATGTTACTGTCTGTGTTTATGATATTTATAACGCAGCCTTTGGTTCTCGCGAAAAGGATTACACCAACTATTATAGAAATATGGTTTACCGCAGTGAAAAAGAAATGGATGCCGTTATTGGTTCTCTTAATGACAACTCATTCCTTAAAGAATTGCGTACAGATACAGCAGCATTTGCAGAGGATATCAAAGGAATTTTCAGCGGACTTTGCGGAAAGTAATGAAGCAATATAAGAATAAGTACCAACAATTCAATGCTGTTTCACTTCCAGACAGAACCTGGCCGGGTAAGGTGCTCGACCATGCTCCGGTGTGGTGCTCTGTTGATTTACGTGATGGAAACCAGGCGCTTATCAATCCGATGGGAGTTGAAGCAAAGCTTGAGTACTTTGAGCTTCTTGTAAAAATTGGTTTTAAGCAGATTGAAGTTGGATATCCTTCTTCGAGTCAGACTGAATTTGATTTTGTAAGACGACTTATAGAAGATGGCAGAATCCCCGATGATGTTACGATTCAGGTTTTGACTCAGGCACGCGAACAGTTTGTACAAAAAACTGTAGAAGCAGTGCGCGGAGCCAAAAATGTAATCCTTCATTTGTACAACGCAATTTCTCCGGCTCAGCGTAAATATAATTTTGGTAAATCCAAGGAAGAAGTGATTGAACTTGCTGTTAGCGGTGTATGCGCAATTAAAAAGGCTGCGGCTAAGCTTGAGGCAGAAGGAACTCACGTTACTCTGGAATACTCACCGGAAAATTTTTCGGAAACAGAAATTGATTATTCTCTCCAGATTTGCCGTGCAGTTATGAAGGAGTGGGGAACTAGCCCAGACAATAAAGTAATCCTTAATCTTCCTGCAACCCTTGAATGCTGTATGCCTAATCAGTTTGCAGATTTAATTGAATATTTTGGCCGCGAGATTGGTGAGCGAGACTCATGTATAATTTCCCTTCATCATCATAATGACCGTGGCGAAGGAATTGCCCAGTGTGAGATGGGACTCTTAGCTGGTGCTGAACGTGTAGAAGGCTGTCTTTTTGGAAACGGAGAGCGCACCGGAAACATGGACGTTGTGACTGCGGCTTTGAATCTGTACACTCAAGGCGTTGATCCGGAGCTTGATTTTTCTGATCTTGATAATGTAAGTTTTACATTTGAACGGCTTACAGGAATGGCAATTCATCCACGCCAGCCTTATTCTGGCGAGCTTGTTTATACTGCATTTAGCGGCGGGCATCAGGACGCAATTCGCAAGGCAATTGATGCGCGTGCTGCAATGGGCGAAGACGTTCGCTGGGATGTTCCATACCTTTTAATAGATCCGCACGACATTGGCCGCGAATACACAGGTCTTATCCGCATAAACAGCCAGAGTGGAAAGGGTGGTGCAGTTTATGTTCTGGAACACGAGTTTGGCATTATGCCTCCAAAAGAGATGCACCCTGTTATTGGAGCTGTTGTAAAGGCCCGTGCAGACGAGCTTCAGCGCGAGCTTTCTGCAGATGAGATTTATTCTTTGTTTGAAGCAAAATGGATTACCACAAAGTATCCGCTTAATGTACTTGAAATAAGCGAAAAACATATGGAAGGTGAACGGGGTGGTCCTGGCATTGAACACGTAGCTGCAACTGCTGCAATTGAATGGCTTGGAAAAAAATATGTTATTACTGCAAACGGAAACGGACCTTTGGATGCCTTTGTAAATATCATGAAGCGAACCTCCGCTCCATCTTTCAATATCACCTCATTCCACGAACACTCAATCGGTTCGGGCTCAGACACCCACGCTATCTCTTATGTTCAGATTACAAAAGCAGACGGCACCAGCACCTGGGGAGTTGGTAAGAGCTCCAACGTTGGTCGCGCCGGTATTGCAGCAATTGTAAGTGCAATAAATTATTCAGAATAAATAATAGATTTTACAATTACCTATTGACAGAGTAGGTAATAGAGTGTATTATAAAAGTGTAAAACCTACTAAATCCATAGGTAATATATAAATAAGAGAGGTAATATATGAGAGACATTAAACAGAGTGCTGCAGAGCTTATTGGTAAGACTCCGCTTTTGCAGTTGAACGGATATTCTAAGGTATCGGGAATTAAGGACGCTACCATTTTAGCAAAGCTTGAATATTTGAATCCGGCAGGAAGTGTAAAGGATCGTATTGCTCTTGCAATGATTGAAGATGCAGAAGCTAAGGGAATCCTTAAACCAGGCGCAACAATTATTGAACCAACTTCCGGTAACACAGGTATTGGTCTTGCATCGGTTGCAGCTGCTAAAGGCTATAAGGCAGTTCTTACTTTGCCTGAAACTATGAGTGTTGAACGCCGCAATCTTCTTAAGGCTTATGGTGCAGAGCTTGTTCTTACAGAAGGCGCAAA
>JAEEGL016835216.1_pt1 | contig 23025 bp, 11 predicted proteins | sample 9134231 | NCBI WGS metagenome assembly JAEEGL01 (sample SAMN16246548, study PRJNA631951) | gut metagenome | biome: gut microbiome; feature: rumen; material: fiber-attached | host: Bos | place: Iran: Karaj | collected 2018-10
CACCACTGACATCGGCCTCGGCGCACCCCAAAACGACTTCACTGGGGAAGTGGCAAGTGTCCACAAGCTCACCCTCGGCACAGGCATCACAGCCTCGGGCGAGAGCGTCGTCATCGGCGACACCACCTACTACGCCCATAATAACACCATCACCCTCCGCCTCAATACAGGCTACGACATCGAAAGCATCAGCGTGAAGGATGCCGGCGGCAATGACATCGCCTTCACCGATACCAACGGCATTATCTCCTTTATGATGCCCGCCAGCGACGTCACCGTCAGCAGCATACAAAACACCATCAGCACGGGCGACGTGAACGGCGACGGCTCGGTGACCATTGCCGACGTACCGGCCCTGGTTGCCCTCATTCTCTCCGGCAGCCCCTACAACCCCGTGGCTGACGTGAACGGCGACAACAGCGTGAGCCTTGCCGACGTGACGGCACTGGTGAACAGGATTAAGGGTGCAGAGTGATAAAGGTTTAATCGGGCTACGCCCTGTTTAAAAGTTAACTTTTAACGAAACGCACCTAAAGGTGCTACGAAACGCGGATTGCATCCGCTACGAAACGTGACTCCGTCACTACGAAACGCACCTAAAGGTGCTACAAAACAAAAACAAAAACAAAAAAGGGAATGGAAAAAAATCCATTCCCTTTTGCTTGATTATGATTTAGGTTTGGGGAGTTTTGTTGGGAAGTTAAAGGAACGAATGTATTACATGCAAGTGTTTGTATTGTCCTTTTAACTCCTCTTTAATTCCCGAACGAACGAAGTGAGTGATAACTCCTTAAAAAAATTACTTACCGAAGTAGCGCTTGAGGAGGCCTGCGAAACCAGCACCATGACGAGCTTCGTCCTTTGCCATTTCGTGAACAGTGTCGTGAATGGCATCGAAACCTGCAGCCTTAGCGTTCTTGGCAATGCGGAACTTGTCCTCACAGGCACCAGCCTCGGCAGCGGCACGCTTCTCCAGGTTGGTCTTGGTGTCCCAAACACATTCGCCCAGGAGTTCGGCAAAGCGGCTGGCGTGGTCAGCTTCCTCAAAGGCATAGCGCTTGAAAGCCTCTGCGATTTCGGGATAACCCTCACGGTCGGCCTGACGGGCCATTGCCAGATACATGCCCACTTCGCCACACTCGCCGTTGAAGTGGGTGCGGAGGTCCTGAATCATTTCCTCGCTGACGCCTTCGGGCTTTCCGTCGCCAATCTTGTGAACAGTAGCATAGGTCATATCAGCATCGTCTTTCAACTCTGAGAACTTGGAGGCGGGAGCCTTACAGATTGGACAGCGTTCGGGAGCCTCAGTGCCTTCGTGAATATATCCACAAACGGCGCAAATGAATTTCTTTGTCATAATAGTTAATGGTTAAAGGTTTAAAAATTTAAAGGATAATCTCATGCACACTTTCGGGACAAAGATAATACATTAATTAGAAATAAAAAATTAAAAATTAAAAATTGTTTGCGCGAACGGCATTTTTGTTTTACCTTTGTACTTCGAAATGCGATAGTAGCTCAGTTGGTAGAGCATTGGCTTCCCAAGCCAAGGGTCGCGGGTTCGAGTCCCGTCTATCGCTCGACATGAGGTTGTAAGGTCATAAGGTCGCTTCGCTTGTAAGGTTATTAGGATGACCTCAAAACCTGAGAACCTTAAAACCTTAAAACCTTACACAATGAATTACGGTTTTGTCAAAGTTGCCGCTGCTGTCCCCTCCACCAAGGTGGCCAGCCCGCATTTCAACGTAGAACAGATTGAGTCGCAAATCATCCAGGCCAACAACCAAGGCGTGGAGATTATTGTTTTCCCTGAATTGTCCATCACTTCGTATTCCTGCGGTGATTTGTTCTTCCAACAAGTGCTGCTGGACGAGGCAGAGATGGGGCTCATCAACCTGATGAACTTCACCCGCTCGATGAACATCATTTCTGTCGTGGGCATGCCTGTGGCATATCGCGGCGGACTGGTGAACTGTGCGGCTGTGCTCCAGCGCGGCAAGTTGTTGGGACTGGTGCCTAAGACGTTCATTCCCAACTATAAGGAGTTTTACGAGAAACGTTGGTTTGTGAGCGCAAACGATGTGCCCGAGGGCAATGTGCTCATCTGCGGGCAACAGGTGCTGCTGTCGGCCAAGCAGTTGTTCCGCACGCCGTCGTGTGTGTTCGGCATAGAACTGTGCGAGGACTTGTGGGCTCCTATCCCACCCTCTTCGCGACTGGCTCTGGCTGGGGCTGACATCATTCTGAACCTCAGTGCCAACACGGATGCAGCAGGCAAGTATGACTATCTGCGCAGCCTCGTATTGCAACAGAGTGCGCGACTGCTCTGCGGCTATGTCTATGTGAGCTGCGGCTTTGGCGAGAGTTCGCAGGACGTGGTGTTCAGCGGCAAGACCCTCATTGCCGAGAATGGCAAGGTGCTGATGGAAGGTCCGCGCCACGCATTGGAGGAAATCATGAGTGTGACGGAAATAGACGTGGAATACCTGCGTGCCGAACGTCGTCGCATCACCACCTTCAACGACAGCGCCACAGCGGCCAAGAGCGAACCCATGCACATCAGCGATTCGGCAACCATCATGCTCGAGGCACAACCCCTGACACGGAGCGTGAACCCGCATCCCTTCATTCCCGAAGAGGGACCGAAGCGCGATCAGCGTTGCGAGGAAATCTTCAGCATTCAGTGCGACGGACTGGCCAAACGCATCGTGCACACAGGCTGCGAAACTGTGGTGGTGGGCATCTCAGGCGGACTGGACTCCACGCTGGCGCTGCTCGTATGTGCCAAGACCTTCGACCGACTGCAAAAGAGCCGTCGAGGCATCATCGGCATCACCATGCCCGGATTTGGCACCACCGACCGCACCTACACCAATGCCATACGGCTGATGCAGCAACTGGGCATCACCATTCGCGAGATAAACATCAAGGAGGCTTGTCTGCAGCACTTCAAGGACCTGGGACACGACCCCGAGAACCACGACGTGACCTACGAGAACAGTCAGGCGCGCGAGCGCACGCAAATATTAATGGATGCCGCCAACCAGATGAACGGACTGGTGGTGGGCACTGGCGACCTCTCGGAACTGGCACTGGGATGGGCCACATACAACGGCGACCACATGTCGATGTATGGCGTGAATGGCTCTGTGCCCAAGACACTTGTGCAGCACCTGGTGCGCTGGGTGGCGCTGAACATTGGCGACGAAGCCACACACGACACCCTGCTGGACATTGTGGACACCCCCATCAGCCCCGAACTCATACCAGCCGACGAGCAAGGAAACATCGTGCAGAAGACAGAGGACCTGGTGGGTCCCTACGAGTTGCATGACTTCTTCCTCTACCACATGGTGCGCAGCGGATTCCATCCACGCAAAATATTCATGTTGGCACAACGGGCATTTGACGGAAAATTCCCCGACGAAGACATCAAACATTGGCTCACCACATTCTGTCGCCGATTCTTCAGTCAGCAATTCAAGCGCTCCTGTTTGCCCGACGGTCCGAAGGTGGGTAGCGTAAGTCTCAGTCCTCGTGGAGATTGGCGCATGCCAAGCGACGCAACATCAGAGGCTTGGTTATCGGAATGCGAAAAATTATAGTTCATTTTTCCTTTTTATTAAAATATTTCCATTTTTTCCTTTTTAGTTTCAAGATTATTTCTTAACTTTGTGGAGTAATTGAAAAAAACAAAAGCAAAATAGACATTTTATATTCATTTTTTAAACACACATATCATGACAAAGCAAGAATTAGCCAAAGAAATTGCATTGCAAACAGGTGTTGACCAAGCCACTTCTCTCGCATGTGTAGAGGGCTTCATGGCAGTAGTAAAGAACAGTCTTGAGAAGAACGAGCCCGTGTTCCTGCGTGGCTTTGGCAGCTTCATTCTGAAGAAGCGCGCCCAGAAGACCGCTCGTAACATCTCCAAGAATACGACTTTGGTCATTCCCGCTCACGACATTCCTTACTTCAAGCCCTGCAAGGACTTCCTGAAGCAAGTGAAGTAAGCGAGACACACCAACACAACCTGAACGCCCTGGGCCCGGTTGGGTTCGGGGCGCTTTCGTTAGCCCCAAACCATACCATGAAACACACACTCCGCAATCAGCATCTCATCCTCAGCGTCGAGGAGCACGGGGCAGAGCTTTGCAGTCTGAAATACCATCAGGAAAGTGGGCTGCACATCTATCATCCTGCCGACTTTGTTTCGAACCGACCTGCAGGAGAGATGCCGACAACGGAACTTCTTTGGCAAGGCGACCCGCAGTATTGGGACGGACAATCGCCTGTGCTATTTCCCACAGTAGGGCGCGTATTTGACGACACCATACGGTGTCAGGGGAAAACCTATCCGATGCCAAAGCACGGACTGGTGAGGAACATGGACTTTCAGTTGACCAAACTGAACCAAGACACACTGAGCCTGACCACCTGCAGCACGGAGCAGACGCTACAGCACTTCCCCTACCCCTTCCGACTTACGGTCAGCTATCAGTTGATTGGCAAACAAGTGAAGGTGACCTTTGCTGTGGAAAATCCTTCTGACACACCGATGCCCTTCCGTCTGGGCGCACATCCAGCCTTGAACCTGCCCGACTTCGACGAGCAAGACGAACTGCATGGCTATCTGGGTTTCGATGTGCGCGACGAATTGGTCAGCAATGGGTTGAAGCCTGGCGGCTATCTGTGGCCCGAAGGTTCCTTCTCCGTTCCACTGGACAAGCAGGGGCTCTTGCCACTCACCAACACCACCTTCCAGTGCGACACCATTCTGGACTCACGCGCTCTCGCGCACGCGTGCACGTTATATAATAAAAGGAAGGAACCTATCTTGCGCGTGAATTTCGACAGCCCCATTCTCGCCCTTTGGGCTCCTAATGATGGGTGCGCACCCTTTGTCTGCATAGAACCTTGGTGGGGATGCTGCGACGAGGCGGACTACAAAGGTGAGTTCGCACAAAGACCCTGGACCAACATAGTCCAGCCCAGGCAGACAAAAACGATAAGCTACTCGATTACTTTGATTTGAAGCGTTCGCCCCAAAGCTGACGCATGCGCTCGCTGAGTTTCGACTCGGCGGGATTGTCTTGTGGATGCCAGAAGCGGGCATCCTTCAGGGCATCGGGCAGGAACTGTTGTTCCACGAAGTTGCCCTCATAGTCGTGGGCGTATTTATAGTCCTTGCTATAGCCCAACTCCTTCATCAACGAAGTGGGAGCATTGCGCAGGTGCAAGGGAACAGGCTGATTGCCACTCTTACGCACTTCCTCCAAAGCAGCCCCGATGCCCATGTAGGCGGAATTGCTCTTCGGACTGGTGGCAAGATATACGGTGGCCTCGGCAAGGGGAATGCGTCCTTCGGGCCAACCAATCTTCATGACCACATCAAAGGCGGCATTTGCCAAGAGGAGCGCATTGGGGTTGGCCAAGCCAATGTCCTCGGAAGCACTGATGACCAGGCGGCGTGCGATGAAGGCAGGGTCTTCGCCCCCCTCAATCATGCGTGCCAACCAATAGAGGGCTCCGTCGGGGTCGCTTCCGCGAATGCTCTTAATGAAGGCAGAGATGATGTCGTAGTGCATCTCGCCGTCCTTGTCGTATGCCAAAGGATTTTGCTGCAAGCGCTCAGTCACCAAATCGTCGGTGACTATAACCTTGGGCTTCTCTCCCTTTTCGGATTTGTCGGGATTCTCCGACAGGAGGTCAAGAATGTTGAGCAACTTTCGTGCGTCGCCCCCGCTGAAACGAAGCAGTGCCTCGGTTTCTTTCAGTTCGAACTGGAGTTCGCGCAGCACGGTGTCCTTCTCTATGGCGCGATGGGCCAACTCCAAGAGATCTTCCTTGCCCAGACTCTTCAACACATACACCTGACAACGGCTCAGCAGAGGACGGATGACCTCGAAAGAGGGATTCTCCGTGGTGGCGCCAATGAGCGTGATGATGCCCTGCTCCACAGCCCCAAGCAGGCTGTCCTGCTGCGACTTGGAGAAACGATGGATTTCATCAATAAACAAGATGGGGCTGGCGCTGTTGAAGAAACGATTCGACTTGGCTTTCTCCACCACCTCGCGCACATCCTTCACACCACTGGTCACAGCCGAAAGAGTGTAGAAGGGAGTTTGCAGCTGATGGGCTATGATACTGGCCAACGTGGTCTTGCCCACCCCTGGAGGGCCCCAAAGGATGAAGCTGGACACACGACCCGATTCAATCATGCGACGGAGCACGGCTCCCTCGCCGACCAAATGTTTCTGGCCGATGTATTCATCGAGCGTCGTCGGACGCATTCTTTCTGCTAATGGCTGCATAACAAATGCAAAGTTAAGCATAAATTGACAATTAACAATTGATATTTGACATTTATTTTGTATTTTTGCGACATGAAAATCCATGTAGTGAGTTTCCAGGTTCCCTATCCTGCCGATTATGGCGGGGCGATAGATGTCTTCTACAAACTGAAGGCAATGAAGGAGGCGGGCTTCGACATCACACTCCACACCTACATCTATGGCGACAGGACCGAGCAACCCATGCTTGAGGAAATATGCAGCAAGGTCTGTTACTACCCCAGGACTACTGGCTGGCGGAAGCAGTTTTCCATGCTGCCCTACATCGTGAACTCGCGTAACCACCCTGATCTCTTGAAGAACCTGTGCGCCGACGATGCTCCCATTCTCTTCGAGGGTGTGCATTGTTGCTATCTGCTCACGCATCCCGCTTTGGCAAAAAGAAAGAAGATCGTGCGCATGCACAATGTGGAACATGAGTATTATCGCAGGTTGGCAAGTCAGGCAGGTTGCAGTTGGAAGTCGCTATACTACCTTGTGGAGAGCTGGCGACTGAAGCGTTTCGAAAGGAAACTGTGCCAGGCAGACCTCGTATGCGCCATCACCAAGGCCGACAAACTGAAACTTGACAGCATCGCCAAAGGGACGGAAGTCATACACCTGCCCGTATTCTTCGATACGAAGCCCTTGGACAAACTCGCTATCGCCACGCAATCCTCCCCATTGAACTATGTGCTGTATCAAGGCAACATGGCAGTGGAAGAAAACATGCGCATCGCCCGTTTCATCGTGAAGGAAATAGCACCTCGCTGCCCAAGTGTTTTGTTCATCATTGCTGGGAGAAAGGCACAAATACAACAGATTCCGGAGAATGTGAAGATGGTAGCCGACCCCACAGACGAAGAACTCGATGAGCTCATCAGAGGGGCACGCATCCATCTTTTGCTCACGTTCCAACCCACCGGCATCAAATTGAAACTCTTGAACGCCCTGACAAAAGGCAGGGGGCACATCATAGCCAACCACGATATGCTTTACGGTCATTCGTTAGGCAAATTCTGCACACGAGCTGACAAGCCAGAGGAAATAGGAACAGCTATTAAGTCTCTAATAAACAACCCCATAGAAAAGGACGAATTTGAGCGTCGCCTGCAGTACCTACAAAAAATAAAAAAGGCCGGAATCTCACGACTCAGCCTTTTCCAAATAGGTATTAGTTTTTAAGGTAAAAAGATTGTTTTATTAGATTAACAGCGCAAATTTAGCCATTTTAATGGCACCTTCCAAATTATTTGGGAATATTTTTATATGTTTAATAACATATCCGTGTTATTTATCACCTGATAATTTACGATTTTTCATGCAATCATTTAACCTTTTCTATTTGATTTTTTCAATTAAATATCGTATCTTTGCGCCCATTATACATTATATATATAAATAAGGTAATCTATGACCAACATTGAGAATACTGAGCAAACGGAGAAGCGCTCGCTGAACTTCATTGAGCAGAAAATAGAAGCCGACCTGGCAGAAGGCAAGAACGGAGGCAAGGTGCAAACGCGATTCCCGCCCGAACCCAACGGCTATCTGCACATCGGACACGCCAAGGCCATCGCTATGGACTTTGGTGTGGCCAAGCGCTATGGCGGCGTGTGCAACCTGCGTTTTGATGACACCAACCCCCAGAAGGAGGATACAGAATACATCGAAAGCATTGAGCACGACATCAAATGGTTGGGCTATGAGTGGGCAAATGTGTATTATGCCAGCGACTATTTCCAGCAGTTGTGGGACTTTGCCGTATGGTTGATTAAGCAAGGCCGGGCCTATGTTGACGAGCAGTCGGCTGAGGTCATTGCCCAGCAAAAGGGTACTACAACCAGTCCTGGCACAAACAGCCCCTATCGCGACCGACCTGTGGAGGAGAGCCTGCGTTTGTTTGACTACATGAATAGCGGAGAATGTGAACCCGGCACCTTGGTGTTGCGTGCAAAGATAGATATGGCGCACCCCAACATGCTCTTCCGCGACCCGCTGATTTATCGTGTGCTGAACATACCCCACATTCGCACGGGCAACAAGTGGAATGCCTACCCCATGTATGACTTCACACATGGACAGAGCGACTACCTCGAGGGAGTAACCCACTCGCTGTGCACGCTGGAGTTTGTGGAGCACCGTCCCCTCTACGACTTGTTCGTAACATGGATGAAGGAATGGCGCGGCGAGACGGACAACATTGAGGACAACCGTCCGCGTCAGACCGAGTTCAACAAGCTGAACCTCTCCTATACGCTGATGTCGAAGCGCAATCTGTTGGCACTCGTCAACGAGGGCATGGTGAGCGGATGGGACGACCCCCGCATGCCAACCATTTGTGGTTTCCGCCGTCGTGGCTATAGTCCCGAGAGCATTCAGAAGTTTATTGACAAGATTGGTTATACAACATACGACGCCCTGAACGAGATGGCGCTCTTGGAGAGTGCTGTACGCGAGGACTTGAACAGTCGCGCCATTCGCGTAAGTGCTGTGCTGAATCCCGTGAAGGTGGTCATTACCAATTACCCCGAAGGTCAGACTGAAAAGCTGACAGCCGTGAACAATCCCGAGAACGAGGCCGACGGAACACACGAAGTGGAGTTCAGCCGCGAAATATGGATTGAGCGCGACGACTTCATGCAAGTGGCAGAAAAGAAGTTCATGCGTCTGGCTCCCGGCAAGGAGGTGCGCCTGAAGAATGCCTACATCATCCAGTGTTCTGAGGAACACCCCTGCGATGTGGATGCCGACGGCAATGTCACCACCATCTATTGCACCTATGACCCCGAAACACGCAGCGGGCTGCCTGGTGCCGACCGCAAGATCAAAGGCAAGACCCTCCACTGGGTAAGTTGCCACAATGCCGTAAAGGCTGAGGTGCGCCTATATGACCGCCTGTGGAACGTGGAGAATCCCCGTGATGAAATGGCAGCCATACGTGAGCAACAAGGTTGCGATGCCGTAACGGCTATGCGCCAGATGATCAACCCCGACAGTCTGACCATCCTGCACGACTGCTATGTGGAGCCCTATGCTGCCACCATGCAGCCCCTCTCCTACTTGCAGTTCCAGCGCATCGGCTATTTCAACGTTGATACCGATTCCACAACATCGGCTCCTGTATTCAACAAGACCGTAGGACTAAAAGACACTTGGAAGAAGTGAGGCCATGAGGTTGTAAGGTTACTTAAGAACTAAAAACATTGAACGAAGACTATACATTCTTTCAGAGCCCTGAGTTCCAGACATCACTGGCTGCCTACGAACGCATGGCAGCAGGTGGGAAGAAGGCTGACCTTGATGCGGAGTCATTGACCGATGTGGCCGAATACTACTCCCTCATGCGCCGCCCCGAAGAGGCAAGGCGCTGCATCAAATATGCCCTTTCGCTCTACCCCGACAGCATCGACCCGAAGATATTCCTTTCGCGCGAAGAGATGTTTCGTGGCAATATGTCCGAGGCTATACGCATTTGCAAAAGCATTGGTGCCGATGACGACCGCGAAGTGATGTTCCTGCGTGCCGAGCTTCTGCTCCACGAAGGTAAGACGGAACAAGCATTCAAGGCTTTCCTGCGCCACTATCGTGGTATCGAGGAAGACCAAGAAGCTGCGGAATGTGCTTGCGACTTTGCCGACCTTTGCAAGGATTATTCCTACGACAACATGGGCATGCAGGTGGTGAGTCAGGTCTGCGTGGACTATCCTGACTACCTGCCAGCACAGGCTTTGAAAGCTGAGTTCCATAGCGCTTATGGCGATTACGACAAAGCCGAAGTCATCCTTAAACGTATCATACGCGAAGACCCCTTCTGCATCCACTATTGGGCCATGCTTGCCCAAAACTATATGTGGGGAAACGACCTTGCGGATGCCATGGAGGCTGCCGAATACGCCTTGGCCATCGACCCAGACAACATAGAAGCCCTGAATGCCAAAGCCTGTGTGCTGCACGAACTAGAGCAATATGAGGAGGCACACCAGTTGTTTGAGCGGTTGCTGAAAGCTTTCCCCAACGACTCACAAATGCGCATGCTTGACGCACAATGCGCCATTGAGCTGGGGTTGTATGAAAAGGCCATCGAGCGTCTCGACCTTGAAGTGATTGCACCCCATCTGCATGGTCACGCCCTTTCCTGCCTGGCCTTTTGCCACTATCAAATAGGTCAGGAGTTGGAATACAACTTCTACAAGGAGGAGGCAGAGAAACGTGATGACAACACCTTGTACAACTTCTTCCCCGACCAATATCCGTCACCTGCAGAAAGGCATAGACAGAACCCTAACGACCACAATAGCGACGACATAGAACTCCCCTTTTGACATTGTGAAGCCCATCGCCCATATCAAGAACGACCTGTCCACAAAGTTCGGCATTCCACGCCAAAGCGGATTGGTGGAAAGCTTGGAAAGTTGTATCGTGTTTGAACCTGAATTCCGTCAGGCAGAAGCACTTCGCGGGTTGGATGGGTTTTCGCATTTGTGGCTTCTTTGGGACTTTTCCGAAAACCATCGCGCAGATTGGTCACCCACCGTTCGTCCACCTCGCTTAGGCGGCAACAAACGTATGGGGGTGTTTGCCACACGCTCTCCTTTCCGTCCCAACCCGATAGGACTGTCCGTAGTCAAGTTGCAACGCATAGAACTCTCCACGCCAGAGGGTCCCATCATCTATGTTGCAGGTGCCGACCTCATGAATGGCACTCCCATTTGGGACATTAAGCCCTACCTGCCCCATATCGATGCCATACCTGACGCATGCGGCGGTTTCGCTGAACAGACAGCTAAGGAAGCGCCCCTCGAAGTGGTTATTCCCGAAACAATTTGCAATAAATTCACAGACAAACAAATAGCAACCCTTCACGACCTCCTTGCCAGCGACCCTCGTCCTCGCTATCAAGACGATGAGGAGCGCACCTATGTCATCGAATATGCCGGCGAGGAAGTGAAATTCCGTGTGCAAGACAAAACGCTGAACGTAATATTATAACATAAAAACCCATGAAAACTAACAAACATTTCCTACTTACACTGCTCCTTCTTGCAGTGTCTTTTGGACTGAACGCAGCACCTATCAGCCGCGAACAAGCCAAAGTGAATGCACAAAGCTTCCTGCAAAAGGTGAAAGGCAGTCGCACGTTGGCCCCTGTGCAAAGTCGCGCCAAGTTGGGTCCTCGACGTGCCAAGTCCACAACCGCCGAAACGGAGCTCTACTATGTCTTTAACCGTGGAGAGCAACAGGGCTATGTCATCGTCTCTGGCGACGACCGCACACCTGCTGTTCTTGGTTATACCGACAGCGGAGAATTTGACTATGAGCAATTGCCCGTCAACATGCGCTCTTGGTTGGAACGCCGCGAGATGCAATTGGAAGCATTGTCCTCCCTACCCGAAAGCGAGGCTCCACGCAAGGCTTCGAAGCACGATGCAGTAGCACCAATGGTGACCACACATTGGAACCAAGGTGCTCCCTACAACGATGAGTGCCCCATGTACTTCACTTTGGGACGCTCCATTACGGGTTGCGTCGCCACAGCTATGGCCCAGGTGCTCTATTTCCAACGTGACAAATCCGTGAGGGAAGTGCAAGCCGACATGCCTGGCTACTCGACCTGGACCGCCCATGAAACCTACGGCAACCTTCAGGTTGCAGGTATCGAAGAAGGCAGCCCCATTGACTGGGACAACATGCTCGACTCGTATGGCAGTAACGCCACAGCCAAGCAGAAGTTGGCCGTAGCTCAACTGATGCACTACTGCGGTGTGGCCGTCCACATGGATTACACAAACAAAAGTTCTGGCGCCCAGTCCTCTGAGGTGTCCGGCGCCTTCCAGAAATACTTTGGCTATGGTTCTGCCACGCGTTATGTCAGGGCAAGCGACTATACCAACGACCAGTGGGACAACCTGCTCTACAACGAACTGGCTGAAGGACGTCCGCTCTATCTGAGTGGTGCCAACTCATCGGCTGGACATGCGTTCGTCTGTGATGGTTATGATGGAAATGGATGTTTCCACATCAACTGGGGTTGGGGTGGCCAGAGCGACGGCTACTTCCTGTTGACCAGCTTGAATCCCTCCTCGCAAGGACTGGGTGGAAGCGGCGATGGCTATAGCGATTACGAGGAAGCCGTCATAGGTTGTGAGCCAGACAACTATATGGAGTTGGAGATGCCCATCACCAATGCCACCGTGAAACGCCTTTGCATTGAGAACTGGGATAGTAATGGAGATGGTAAATTCTCCTATGGCGAGGCTGCGAGTGTTACTGATCTTGGTGAAGTATTCAAGGGACAACTCATTACCACCTTCACAGAGCTTTATTACTTCACAGGCCTGGAAAGCATTGCCGACAATGCCTTCGCAGATTGCACCAAGCTAAACACCGTGAAACTGCCTAAAGGCCTGAGGAGCATTGGCAAACGTAGCTTTGCGAACTGCAAACTATTGAAGACATTTAAGCTGAACGACAACCTGATTGCCATCGGCGACAGTGCCTTTGCAGGCTGTCGCGTGCTGCCCAACCTGGCACTCCCCTATGGTTTGAAGCGCATCGAAGCCAACACCTTTGAGGGTTGCGTTGCAATGACCGAGATGCACCTCCCCCTGGGCATACAGTTTATTGGCACAAAGGCATTCTCTGGTTGCACCAAGATGCTGACCGTAAGCGTCAAGAGCGTCAACCCAGAGCGTATTGAGTTGGGCGAAACAGTATTCGAGGGCATCGACCTTTCGAAAGCTACCTTGGAGACGCTGCAAGGCACACGCTCCTACTTCGCCAACGCCGACCAATGGAAGGAGTTCGGCAACCTGCATGAGAATCGCACATTGGCTGCAGGCAACTTTGCCACATTGGCAACCAACACGCAATTCTATATCTACAACGTAGGCACAGGTTACTACCTCACACATGGAGAAGCCTATGACACACAAGCCATTGTGGCCAACACCAACGAGCCCATGCGCTTCGAGCTACGCCGCTCCACCAGCATGGCAGAGGGAGTGTATTACCTCTATTCCAACGATACTGGCAACAGCCGCCACATACTCTTCCGCACCAGCACCGACGGAAGGGTTGGTTCTGGCGTGAAGGCATGTTTCGTGGACGGTAGCCTTTCCAACACAGCCTATTGGAAGGTAGAGCTCGTGGAGGGAGAAGACCGCGTCTATACGCTGCAAATACCTTCTGGACAAACGGGCTACAATGCCAATGAATACCTGGGCATACAACCCACGCACGCAAGTAATGCTGCAACGCCCACCTATGGTGCATACAGCGACATCGTCTATGCCGACTACGCACAAAACTGCCATTGGATGCTCGTCCCCTATGACGAAGCAAGCCACAGCCTGTATCAGCATTCCGAAGAACTGAGGAACCTGCTTTCATTGGCCAATGCAAAACGTCTCGACACCACGCAGGAACAACTCGTTTACGAAAACCTCGAGAGCACAGAGGAGGAGATAGATGCCTCTTGCCGCAAGTTGCGCAAGAAACTGAATTTCATCAACTTCAAGGAACGTCCCATTCGCGAAGTGGCATTGAAGCACTACGATGTGGACGGCAACAATGAAATCTCCTATACCGAAGCCGCCGCCGTCAGTGAAATAAACCAGGAGTTTAGTTGGAACACGGCAATCACGGACATGAGTGACCTGGAATACTTCACTGGCATTGATTACATTTCCAATAGGGCTTTCCTCAACTGCACAGCCCTGCGCTATGTGAAAGTGCCCGACAATGCTACCGGCATCTTCTATTGGGCTTTTCGTGGTGACAAGAAGCTGGAACGCATCGATATGGGCTCTCATATCAACAACATCGGTGTTGCAGCCTTCCGCGGCTGCACCTCACTCAATGAAGTGCGCATCGCAGTACACGACCCAAGCCGGATAGCATTGGGCGACAGCGTGTTCTACGGCCTGAACCTGAGCAAGGCCACCCTTTACGTTCCACAAGGTTCAAGGGAGCTGTATGCCAAAGCAAATGTTTGGAAACAGTTTGGCACCATCAAAGAAATGCGTTCCATTCCCGCCCCATCGTTTGTGGCCAATCCCGAGCCAAACGTCAACTACTATGTATATAATGTTGGGTTGGACGGATACATCAACAAGGGTGAAGCCTGGGGCACACAGGCTGTCGTTGCCTCCAATGGTTTTGTCTATCAACTGCGCCGCAGCGCCACCATGCCCGATGGCGTATATTACCTCTACTCCGAACAAACGGGCAAGGACGGCAAGATTCTCTTCCGCACCGACTCAGATGAGAAGGTGGGCAAAGGAAATAAGGCTTGCTTCGTAGATGGACAAAGCGTTACGGCAAAGGCCTACTGGCAACTGCAACCTGCCGAGGGCGCAACGAATCTGTTCACACTGCAAGTGCCTGCATCAGATGAAAGCTACACGGAAGGCGAATATCTGGGAACCGACTACAGCCACGCTACCGATGCTGCATGGGGCACCTATGGAATGTATTGGGACATCAATTACGAAGCCAATCCTACAGGTTGCCAATGGGGCTTCGTGAGCGTCGATGAGCAAAAGCAAGCGCGTGCCTTCTTTGATTTGACGGAGCAGTTGCGCAAGCTGTTGGAGCGCGCTGATGCCGTTCCCCTCGAATGTAGTGAAGAACACGCCATTTATGATGACTTTGACAGCAGCGAAGAACAAATCAGCGATGCTATTGCGTCACTACGCGGAAAGCTTCACTACATCGACTTCATCGACAATCGCGCTCGCTCGCTTTGCACCCAAAAGTGGGATACCAACGAGGATGACGAACTCAGCCTGGAAGAGGCAGCTGCTGTCACCGACATTGGCACGGTGTTCCGCACTTCCACCACGCTGAAGAGTTTCGAGGAACTGCGCCACTTCACCTCCATTAACGAGATTCCCGCCGAAGCCTTCCGAGGTTGTTCGGCACTCACCTCGATTTACATTCCCGAGAACGTAACAACCATTGGCGAGAAAGCCTTCTACACCGCATCTGCTTTGAAATATATGGCTGTGCTCTCTCCCACCCTTGTCGATGCAAGGTCTGCAGCCTTGCCCACTAAGCTTACGGCCTTTGTACCGGCGTCACAGATGGAGGCATACACAGCCGATGCCGCTTGGGGCAAGTGCACCATTAAGGAATACACAGGTACTCCCGTTGTGACGGCTGAAGACGCCTCTCGCATCTACGGACGCACCATATCCAACTATGCCTTCGACGTAACGGGCGCACCCATCAATGGCGAACCTGCCTTGAGTTGCGAAGCAGATGCCACGTATCCCGTAGGCACCTATCCCATCCTTTGCGAGGCTGGCGGTGTCACAAGTCTGGGTGCACAATTCATCAATGGCACACTCACTGTGGAAGGTGCTCCCCTGACTCTTGCTGCAAAGTCCTATACGCGCAACATTGGCGAGGAGAATCCTGAGTTCCAGTTCACGAACAGCACACTGAAGAACCGCGAGAAGATTGCCGACATTCTCATCACGCAACCCGTGCTTGAGTGTGATGCCACGATAGACAGCCCCGCAGGCGTTTACGAGATTCGCATCAGCGGTGCCGAAGCGGCCAACTATATTATTAGCTACACCAACGGCACACTCACCGTTATCGACCCCACGGGCATCAATGGCGTTGATGCAAACAACAACGACAACGCCATCTACGACCTCGCAGGTCGCAAGGTTAATGGCAAGCCCACACGAGGCCTCTATATTGTCGGGAAGAAGAAAGTGAGGTTGTAAGGTTACAATAGTAATCTTACCCTCACCACAATAGTAATGCATAGCTCAACGAGATACTATTCTTCCACCCAACGAAATACTATTGTAGAGCTCAACGAAATAGTATTCTTCCCACCTGGGAAATAGTATTCTTGAGAGACAGACAAAGTAAGGGCAGACACTCAGGTGCCTGCCCTTATTCGTTTCATATAGTCACGATGCTCTCTTACTCTCCCTGCTGTATAAGGTTGACAAGTGCTGTGACATCGGCAAGGGTTGTATTGCCGTCGTTGTTGACATCGGCTGCCGCAAGATTGTAGGTAGGCAGCGGACGTCCGAAGATGATGTTGATAATGGCAATAACATCCTGAAGGTTCATGATGCCGTCGCCTGTGACATCGCCAGGTTTGAAGGTTGAAACAGGACCGAGGTACATCAGCTTGAAGTTGTCGAAAATGGTCCAGTCGTTAGCTACAGCCACGGTCTTCTTCACGCCCACACGCAGCGAATTGCCTTCAACGGTAAAGCGCAAGGGACCAACAGAATATAATCCTGCATGCATATAATAGGTAGCACCCTCCATGTTATCTGGAATATAACCATGAGCAGTGGAGGCATCGGCGTCTATCTTCTTGGCGTTGCCTGCTCCCTCGAAGATACTGGGCAGAGGAGTCGTCTGGTCGTTTCCGTATAGCATAGCATTGAGCGCTTCAGTGCCAGCCGAACGTCTGTTGGCGGCATCAGCATATCCTCCGTTGCGATAGAAGCCCTTTGCCGACACTTCGTAGAGACCATCGGGAGCGTCCTCAATCAACTGGTATATATCAAAGGTGGTGTTGTATTTTTCACCACACATATCACCCCAATCAGAGCCGGCATGTCCACCGACAACAGGACCACCAACCCAATTGTTTATGCGCCCATCGTTTCGCCCGAACCTTGCACAAGAAATGAGGAAGGTGGCATCAATGGGATTGGCCTCAGTGGCATTGGCCATTTTGTTCAGAAGGTCGTTGCGCGTGAGCAGAAGCCACTTGGCAGAAGCCGCATTGGCATTTGTGGTGGTAGCAACTGCAGTATTGGGCGTTGAGGGTGCTGACAGATAGTTGTTCCCGTTGGCAATGGTGTATGCCTGCTTGCCGTCTATGATGCCGGCTGTAGCAAATGTCCAGACAAAGGGAGCAGCATCACAGAAGAGGTTACTGCCCAAGTAGTGGTCATTGCCGCCATTGGAGATGTTACTTTCCAGCAGGAAACCATTTCCGCTTGTGGAAAGGGCAAAGTCAACGCCAGTTTCCGAGACAATGGCCTGCGTGTCCCATTGGTTGCCCGCAGCAATGAACAGCCCACTTTCATTATTATAAATGTAATAGTTGCCAGAGGGAATGTTGAGGAGGCCCAGAGCATCATTGATAACTGAACGTGGAATCAGACGAATGCCCAGCTTGTCACCAGAGTCATTGCCCGTGGGATTGGTGCGATTACCAGCAAGCACTTCACCTGCAGCAAAGTTCTTGTCATTGTCCCAAAGACCCACATACATTCCGTGGGCAAGGTTCGTACAAATCCAGTAGTCTCCGTTGCTGTAGTAGGTGAATTCGAATGCCGTATTGGCAGATTCTACTACATAATTGGCATTGCGGGTTTCAAAGTTCCACGCGTTGACACTGCAAATGAGATAGTTGGGTTCACCAACATTTCGCAATGAGTAACCGCCATTGCTATTTTCCTCCAAAGCCCAAAGCTGATAGAGGTCGTTGGCATAGTTGCTGTTGTAAGCCTTGTATTGCACTCTGTTCTCACCGCTTTCGGCAACAGCCCAAACCAGATTGCTGGTTGCTTCCTTGGAATAGAACTGGAAGTAGAAGTCAGCCAGATTGGAAGGAAGGAAGTTAGAATTATCAATCTGTGTAGCAGCAAACACGAACGTGTTGCTGGGATACTCCGTGCCGTTCAACATATCCACGATGCGCCAAACATAGTTAGATGGATTGTTGAGTGTGCCAGAGTAGGTATATGACTGGTCGCTGGCGGAGGTCTTATCCTTTCGGTCTATTGTGGCTATAGTTGTCCACGAAGAACCTGTTGCAGTTTTATACTGCACACGAATCTCGTCCATCGAGTCACCATTCTTGTCTTTCCATGTAATGGTGATATTGTTGCCGCTGACATTGGCTGCCAAGGAATAAGGCTTCTGCAGCACCTCTGCCGGGGTGAAATCGTTCCCCTTATAACCAAGACCACCGTCTTGACTTGCATAGGCCCGACCGAGATTGGTAATGCCATTGTCATAAATCTTGGCCTTCGACTCAGAGTTCCAGTAGAAATAGCGCTCAACATGAGTTGCATTGTTCAGCGTACTCAAGATAGTGGAGGTGGTGTTAATGATATCATTTTCCGTCCTACCACTGGCAAAGGCACCATTCTGGTTCCATGATGCGCCCCAGATCCATTCCGAAATCCAAATAGGACGATGGAAGCGAGGCCACCAGTAGTTCTCAAGGTTGGCAAAGTTGCCTTCGGGCCAATAGCAATGGGCATCAATGATATCGCAGCGCCAACCACGGGCATCAATTGCCTTGATGAAGCTGTCAAGGAATCCGGCACCATCCCAATAATCGCTACCGTCCCATGAGGAAGGAGAACAGAGACGCAGACCTGTGCGCATGAGGTTCTGCCAGTTGTTGAGGATTGTAGCCAAGTCCTGCGGATGGTCATCGGCACCATTACGCGGTTCGTTGTTGGTCTTCATGTGAGGCGTATGTGTTACGCTACCGCAGGTTGCTGGTGGTGGCCAATCCTCATAGATGTGATGACATACCCATTCCACATCGGGCAAGGTGCTTCCGTTTCCCTGTCCCCAGTCGTAGCAACCCTGGACATTAAGAACGGAAGTTGCTTCTGCACGGGTGTCGCTGGCAAGAGCGGTCTTACCAAAGTTATAAAACTCAAAGACTCGATAGGACGAAACCTTGTTGGCAAGGATGGGAGGAAGATTCATCTCCAAGTCTCCATAGGCTGCAATAAAGCAACGGCTATAGCCCCAACCACCAGTACCAGTGGCAAAGGTGACCATGTAGCCACGCTTCAGTTTGAATGACTTGATGCTGTTGAGCAGCGTTGCCTGCGTCAGCGTCTTCATGAAACCACCATCACTACCTGTGGTGTAGGTGGCACAGTTGGCTCCCTGGAAGTTATTCTCCGTGTAACAAGTAAGCGGAGATAAACTGCTGGAGTAAGGGAATACGATTGCTCCCTTGTTGTACATACGAACTTGACAGTTCGAGCCGTTCGTTGCCGTCGCGCCATTAATGCGGATGTAGCGCAACCATGTGCTTATCACCACAGAGGGTTTCACATTCTGGAAGATGATGACCGAATGCTCCATGGCATTGCTGGGGATGTTCAGCGTGCCACTGCTGCTGAAAATGTTCGTACTAAGCGTCAGCGTGTAATCGACATTCGCTCCAACATTCACGGCACTCGTGATACGACTGCCTTGCGTCGTCACTGTGTTTGCCGCCATCATCCCGAGGCTGACAAACAATGTCAAAAGAAATGTTTTTAGTCTCATAGGGTTTTGGTTAGAAAAGATTTGTTATTAAAAATTAGTTTTTATGGCTATAACAGATGTAAAGTTAATCATTTATGGCAATATGGCCAAATAATTATTGTAAGAAAGTAATGTTTTGTTTCCTATTTTACCTCAATTGTACAATATGAGAACAAAAAGAGACCGACAGCAATGCCGTCGGCCTCATTATATTGAATTTAGTTAGCTTGACTGACTACGTCAGTATTCTCACATCACTATTGTGCCAAAATTGCGTTAATGAGCATTGTGATGTCGCCAATCGTGTACTTGCCGTCGTTATTCATATCGGCAAAGTTATAGTCATATTCAGCGTTTTCAGGAACCTTATTAAGCACAATGTTTACCAATGCCACGATGTCCTTCGAATCAAGCACTCCGTCCTTAACGATGTCGCCCATCAGCACTTGCGATGCACCAAGGTAGGCAAGACGGAAGTTGTCGAATGCCACCCAGTTGGCATTTGTGCCGACAAGTTTGAAGCCCAAGGTGGCCGTACCGTCGCTGCCCACGGTGAAGGTGGGCGTAGTGAAGGTTTCGGGTACACCATTAGCGGTGGAGCAAGCCACCTCTTGGTCACCGAGGAAGAGGGTGACGCCTGTCACAGTGAGGGAAGCATCGCCTTGCTGAGTGGCGTTCACGTCGAGTGAGAGCTGATAGTCACCGGCAGGCAAGTTGGTCAGTGTCTGGCTCAACGTGCGGTCGGCAAGCTGATTGTTGCTTGCCACCCAAGACTCTGTGAATCGGTTGGTGAGCAAGGCATCGCCATTGTGATAGAAGGTGGTGTTCGAGCCCCAAGTGCCCTCGGCTGTCCAGCCGTCGAAGCTGCTGCTGGCACAATCACCATTGGTGATAAAGAAGGAGTAGTCAACAGGATTGGTCTCACTTGCTTGAACGGCAAGCAACTTGGTCTTCAGACTCTCCTTGGCAGCAACAATATCAGCTGCATTGGAAGTGGGATCTTCATAGACGGCAACCTCTTCGCTACCCACATTGGCCTTGCGTGCAGCTATCACATAGGGCCACATGGCCTGACGGAAGGAAGCTGCATCGGCAATGCTGCTGCGATACATGAGGTATGCTTCGTTGGACATGAATAACCACTTGCTACCTACGCCGCTGTGATAAGTATCCTTGGGTGCAGCAAGTACGTAAGGCGTGTTGCCGATGTCACCTACGAAACCTACATAGCGTGTTTCGCCAAAGTTGAAGTGAGTGTTCTGTGGGTCAACTTGCATTGTGTAAGTGTCGTCACTTCCCTTTGTCAACTTGAAGAAGCGGCTATTTGCCGTATCATGGGTAACGGATGTTGAAACGGAAGTCAAAAGGGTTACATTGTCCACGAAGAGGTGTGGGTTGGCAGCAGAACCACTGCCAGAACTCTTGTAACCCACACAGATCTTACCCTCAGTGGAAGCATTGAGCGTGAAGGAAACAGTAACGGTGAGCCATGAGCCCGTAGAGAATGTCTTCTGAGTGGTCAGATACTCGGTGCCGTTGTTGGCAATAAAGCCAAAGTAGCTCTTCTCTGTGGCCTGTGCACCACTTTGGTTATAGACCTTGTAGGTAAGCGTGTAGGAACCTGCAGCCAGGGTAACGTTTTGGTAGTAGTAACCACCGCAACCCCATACGCCCAGGATACCAAGGCAGTTGCCAGACTCGCCATCAGGACCAGCAGCAGGTGCAGCATGTCCGCCACCTTGCATCTTATAGGTGGAACCATAGGAGAATACGGCACCCACCATACCAGAGTTGGGATATGTTGCGTTAGAATTATCGCCTGCAACAACGGTCGATGTCCAGTTCGTTACAGTCTGGTAACCATAAGGCTGACCATCTTTACCATAACCATAGACTGTGGACGAAGCAGGTGTACTGCCAGAGAAATCAGCATTGGTGAGATATTGAGAGGTGAGGTCGCCACCTGTGGTGGTCACACCCAAGGACTCGGCACCATCCACCCACAAGCCATCTTGGTCGGTGGCATAGAGGTAGCCGTTGTTCTCGCTAAGCAGGGAATAGATTCCCGATGCAGGCTGCTGCAGCGTCCACTTCAAACCACTTGAAGCCAACGAAGCATGTGTGCCATAGCTGTTGCCTGCGGTCAGGAACATACCGGCATCTACGTTATAAATATAATAGGAAGAGCCAACGGTGGCATCTTCGCTGATAGGAGTTTCACCACCGCCATAGACCTCCGTGCGAGGAATGAGGCGAATGCCCAGATGGTCGGCTGTGGCTTCACTGTCGCGGTTACCAGCCAAGACTTCACCTGCGGCAAAGTTCTTGTCGTTGTCCCAAAGACCTACATACATATTGTGATAAAGGTTGCGGCATACCCAATAATCGCCCGAGCTGTTGTACTCGAAACCAAAGGCTGTCTGCGCAGCTTCCACAGTATAGTTTGCATTACGCGTTACGAAGTTCCAGCTGGCAGGACTTGCAATGAGATAGCCCATCTCACCAACGTTGCGCAAAGAGTAGCCACCATTGCTGTTGGGCTCCAGTATCCACAACTGATAGAGGTCATTAGCATAATCGCTGTTGTAAGCTTTGTATTGTACGCGGTCTTCTCCGCTTGCAGCCACAGCCCATACGAGGTCTGTGCTAGCCTCCTTGGAATAGAACTGAACGAAGAAGTCACCAATATTGGCGGGCAGTGAGGTTGCGTTGTCATTATGACCCGTAGCAATACTTACGACACCTGAGGGATACTGTGTGTTTTCGTACACATCCACAACACGCCACTCGTAGTTCGTGGCATTGGCAAGTGTGCCGCTGAAGTTATAGGTCTGATCTGAGTTGCCTGTTTTATCTTTACGGGCAACAGTGGTCAGTGTGGTCCATGTGGAAGCCGAAGGCAACTTGTATTGGATGCGGATTTCATCCATCATATCACCATTGGGATCTTTCCAGTTCAGTGCCACAACGCTACCGGAGATATTACCGGTCAGTGAATAAGGATTATTGATAACTACCTTAGGTACGAATTCGTAGGACTTGTTGTAACCCAAGCCGCCATCTGTGGCTGCATAGGTTTGTCCCAAAGTTGTAATGCCACCATCATATACATGAGCTTTCGACTCACTGTTCCAATAGAAATAGCGCTCCACGTAGGCTGTGCTGTTCAGCGTGGAGAGGATGCTGCTGGTGTTGCTGACAATCTGTGCATCCGTAACGCCACTGCCAAAGGCACCATTTGAGTTCCAAGATGCACCCCACATCCATTCACTAATAAGCAGAGGGCGCTTGTAATAGTTGTAGTGCGTGCTCAGACCACCGAAGCTGGCCCAATAGCAATGGATGTCGTAGATATCGCAACGCCATCCACGAGCATCAATGGGTTCAAAGAAATCGTCGAACCATGCGTTGTGGTTCGAAC
>JAEEGL010377674.1_pt1 | contig 23023 bp, 29 predicted proteins | sample 9134231 | NCBI WGS metagenome assembly JAEEGL01 (sample SAMN16246548, study PRJNA631951) | gut metagenome | biome: gut microbiome; feature: rumen; material: fiber-attached | host: Bos | place: Iran: Karaj | collected 2018-10
CGCCAGCTTTTTGAGCATCTTCCAGACGTTCGAGCGGTCGAGCGGCCTGCCCGTCCGGGTGACGAACACGCTCCCGCTGACGATGCCGCGCCGCTTGCAGTAGGCGGCGAGCTTGCGGCAGAGCGCGTCCGGCAGGAGGATCGTCCGCAGCTTGCCTTTGTTCTGAATGTGCGCCTCGCCGGTTTTGAGGCTTTCGACGGTGACGGCGCGTAGCTCGCTCACGCGCAGGCCGAGCGCGCAGAGCGTCTGCGTCAGAAGCGCGAGCCGCTCGTCGCCTTTCGCGTCGGCGGCGCGCACCATGCGCTCGTACTCGGCTTGGGACAGCTCCCGGTCGGCGGACAGGAAGGTCTTGCGCTGTACGCGGACGTATTTGAGCCGCCAGTCGGAGCCGAGAAACGCAAGAAAGAGGTTGACCGCGCCGAGCATGGAATTGATGCTCGCGCCGGAGTAACCCTTTTCTTCGAGCCACGCGCGGAAGCCGACGAGCGCAGTCTTGTCCGCAATCCCCGCTGGGGCGTAGGCGAGCAAAAGGCGCGCGTCGTGGGCGTACTTGGCGACGGTCGCTGGGCTGTATTCCCGCTCGATAAGGGAAGCAATAAACGCGGTAATCGCCGCTTCGGTGATGGTGAGCATGATAAAGTCTCCTTTGCATTGGGATATTGGTAATTTTATCATGCTCGGCTTGAGGGATGATTATCCGGGCGGTATCTGCGGCACTGCGCTTTCTCGCCGGCAAGCAGGTCATCGGAATATCCTTTTTCCGTTTCCGATGTGCTTGTTGGGGCGGTCTCGCCTGTCGGCTCGGTCAGCGCTGCTGACTGCCTGCGGCGTTCAGCGGTCGCCACCGGCGACCCGCGCCCCCAAACCCACGACCGCCCGCTCCGCGTTCGGTCGAACGTGCCTGACGGCACGGCTTTATCGCTCCCATTGGTCTCTCGTTCCCGCACATCCGCGCGGAAAGAACGGGGCGCGGTTTCCGCGCCAGCCGCGCCGGACACGGCGCGTTATTTTATTCGACCGCGGTGACGACGACCTCTACGATCTCCGCCTCGCCTCCGGGGTAAGCGGGGATCGTTTTCTTCTCCACGACCGCGCGATAACCGTTGATATAGCACACCGCGCCGATCTTCGTGGGATATGCCGCCAAAGCGTCCGGCGCATGACGGTCGAGGATCACATAGCCGCGCGTTCCCGCCTCGGACAGCAGGGCGCGGCAGCTCCGGCAGTAGAGGGAATAGTCCATCGGCTCAGCCCTGTCCGGCAAGACCACCGACGCCGAACGCCCCGCCTCCATGCAGACCTGAACGCCGGCTAAGCGTGAAAGCCGCATAAAGCCTGTGCGTGTCTTGTCGATTTCATCAGGCAACATCGGGTCGAAGGCGTAGATTTCCAGCTCCGCGACTTCGCCCGTGGCAAGATTCAGCAACGCAGGCGCATGGCAGGTGTACTCCCGGCCGCAGAGCGCACAATGCTCCGGCTCCGGGGGATGGGTACGGCGGTACTCCCGCGCCGCGAGCAGAACAGTAGCAGCTACAGCAATCAGCGCAAGCGAGCGCAGGGTGTACCCACGATGCGCCTTCATTGCACCGCCTCCTGCTTCCCCTCCCGCGAAACAGAGCGCGTCACGGGGTCAATGACGATCAGTTCCCGGCCTTGCTCACGCGCATAGCGGACGGTCGCCGCCGTGCCGCCGCGATATTCTCCGTCATACACAGCGAGGACGAGCGCAGTGTGATCCACAAGGGCGCGGTTGCGCCTGAGCATGCATTGGTCGTCATATCTGCGGCTGATGTAAACGACGGAATCCGCTTGCCCCAGTATGGAGCGGTACAGCTCCTTCGAGGCTCGCGGCCATTTCGCGTCCTGCCCTTCGCAGGGCAGAAAGCAGTGCAGCCTCAGCGTATTTTTCTTTCCCATCCCGAACAGCCGCCTAAGTCCCCGATTTTTCTTTCTGAGCGCGAGGACGGCCTGCGCCGCCCATTGATCGACGCCGAGCGCCATGCCGGACAGGAAATCCGTATAGCCGGCGTCCACCAATGCGGCGATCTGCGCGGCAAGCGTATCTCGTAAGGCTGCGCAGGCAGGATCGCTCTCGTTGAAGCCCCACGGGAATTTCTGCGGACGGTGGCCGGTAAAGGCGCAGGCGTGGTCGGGAAAGCCCTCTGCTTCCGTGATCTGCGCGGCGAACTGCGTAAGGTCGATTGGCTGCTTGTCCATTTTAACTTGCCTCCTGAAACCATATTGGAATCGCAACCTGCCACGATTTTACAGGTTTTCAAAATTTCTGTCAATTATAAATGTCGTTATTTGAATTTTCTTGCATAGTGTAGCTGTCGTCCAATCTTGTAAAATAAGTCCGGCGAAAGGAGGTAGCCGGACGGTGGTTTATGATTTTGGCTTTAGGCTGAAGGAGCTGCGCGAGGCAAAGCGGCTGTCGCAGACGGACGTTGCGAATCGTCTGGAGGTCACGCGCTCCACGATCAGCGGCTATGAGTGCAACACGATCACACCGAGCGTGGAGCAGCTCAAAAGGCTGGCGGTGCTTTATAACGCTTCCCTTGACTACATCATGGGAATGGACGACCGCTCAGCCCTCTATCTGGACGATCTGACCGAAAGTCAGCAAAAGACGGTGCTGGACATCGTTGACCGCCTGAAAGAAGAGTTTAAGGGCGGGCAGTAATAAGAAAAAAGCGCTTTTAGATCTGATGGAGAAAATGGTCTGAACAAAAGAGAAAACCCGGCTCGGCCTTTCGCGGCAACGAAAAGCCGAGCCGGGTCTTGTTTGTCTTCTGAGCACAGAGATCCATTCCATGCTGTTGCAATATCCATCCCTGCTTGTTAAAATATGTATAATGATGTGGGAGTACGACTGCTTAACACAGCCTGACATCGTTATAAATGAATTGCAAAGGTTGGTAAAGCAATGCTCACTATGTTGCTCTCCATGCTCTCGGACGAAAAAGACCGCAGAGCACTATTTGAATTGTACGAGCAGTATCAAGGCATTATGCAAAGAATTGCACACAGCTTTTTCCCGGACGATCCGCACGCTGTTGAGGATGTGGTTCAGACCGCTTGGCTGCGTGTCGTAGAAAATTTTTCAAAAATATATGAAATTTCCAGTGAGAAAAGGGACGGCTATCTCGTTATTATAGTAAAGAACGAATCTCTGTCGCTTTTACGCAGCCGCCGGAGAGAGCTCTTAACAGACGAAGTACAGAACGAAGACATCGCTGACGAATCCGGCGACGCCACACCTATCATAGAGCTGATTCGCACGATGCCGGAGGTCTACAGAGCGGTTCTTGAGCTTCGGTTCGTAGAAGAACGCTCAACAAAGGAAATCGCCGCGCTGCTGGAACTGAGCGAAGGCGCGGTTGATATGCGTATCCATCGAGGTCGGAAGCTGCTTCTGAAAAAACTGCAAGAGGAGGGGTATGCCGTATGACAGAAGTGGAAGAAAACATCTTGCTGCGGAACATCCTCCTTGAAGCTGCCATAGCTGATTACGCTACGGAACTCGCAGATCACCGTCCCGAGCCAATGTCCGCTCGCCTTCAACGGCAGATGAACGCAATGCTCAATGATCCAAACGGATGGGCAAAGCGGCAGCATCGTTCAATTTGGTCAAAGGTTGCCCGCGCCGCCGCTATGATTCTGCTTGCATTTTCTCTCTCACTCGGTGCTCTGATGGCTGTCAGCCCCACAATTAGAGCCGCGATAATAAACTGGGTCGTCGAGTGGTATGATACACAGATTGTTTATCGCTTCTCCGACAGGCCCGCATACAATTCGTTTGCTCCCTTGCCAAGATACGAAGTCACCGCTCTGCCAGAGGGATATAGGCCGTTTAAGGATGAGATCGTTACCCCGGACAGCTATGATATTGGGTATGTGAATGAAGATGGCGAGCTTTTCTGGTTCGGATACCAGCGAATGGAGCAAGGGAGTGTGCTTGCAATCCAAGAGGACACGGAAGGCATGACCGCCGATGAGGTTACGGTAAACGGATGCAAAGGCTGGGTATATTGTTCACAAGATGCCGAGCCAAACAATATAGTCGTATGGATTGATGAAGAGCAAAACCTTGAATTCGACATATCCGGTTTCTTTAGCAGGGATGAACTATTGCACATAGCGGAAAGCGTTTCTTTGTGCAATTCGACAAAATAAGAAAAAAATAGCAAACCGAGTTAGAAACTATCTCCTTCCTGCGTTTTTAAGATAGAGGCACAAAATTGATGCCCCATCCGCAGGAAGGAGGTGTTTTTATGCGTAAGCGTGTATTCTCCGCTTTGGCTGCCGCTCTGCTTCTGCTGGTTATCATCGCGCCTGTCCAAGCGTCCCCTATCCTTCGCGCTCCAGGCAACAGGCCGCGCTTGAAAATCAGCGGTACAACGGCAACTTGCAGCGTCGTTTACAAGGGCAATCGAGACAGCGACTCCATTTCCGTTACCTTGAAGCTGAAGCAAGGCCGGACTGTCATCGCAACGTGGAGCGACTCTGACACGGGCTCTGTCGTGATCTCGGAGAGCTGCACTGTCCAGAAAGGCAAGTCGTATGAGCTTGTCATGTCCGCAACGGTCAACGGCGTCAAGCAGCCGGATGTGTCGGCTACGGCGAACAGTTGATAATTCGCATTTTTTACCCCAAATGCCCTTGCGCCAGTACACCAAATCTATTATAATGAAAAGGAGATAACAACCATGATGAAGCGTGTTCTGTCTATGCTCATGGCAGTCTTGATGACGCTCTCGCTGGTAGGCGTCACAGCATTTGCAACCGACGACGGCGAATATGAGCCGGTTGAACTGGAAAACGCGGCGGTATCGGGCCGCACGATTTCGTCGTCCGTTCTGGACGGTCATCATATTGATCCCGATGCGAAAATCAATCAGGTTGCGGAGTCCGCAGCCAGATCGAACGCGCCAGTTATGAGATCGGGCGCGCTGAGAGCAAATGCATTGAGGTCGGGCGAAAACACCCCGCCTGTTGCGGAGCTTTACGCCGTAATCCTCAACCCGGAATCCGTCGTCAACGGTAATCTGACGACGGCAACGCAGATTGCTTGGCTTTGGGAGTACGGCGATCAGCACTTCACCTACGATCCCGATGGGGATGAAATCGTCAGCCGGAGCCTCAACGGTGTTTCTTCCTCGGATATTCTCGGCTACTTATCGGGCGACATTGGCTTCGTCACGCAGTTCCAGACTCCCGCGCAGTATATCATGACATTTCAGGTGCAGGACGAAAACGGCGCATGGTCGAACGTCGCGCAGTATATGTTTGCAATCGAACCGACCGATGGCAATACGCGCCCTGTATGCAGCATCGGCATCAGCTCCAGCAGTATTTTCATCAATCAATATATGATGATCTCTTGGGCTGACTCCAGCGATCCCGATACGGGTGATTCGGTTGACGGGTTTGCCGGCGTCGCAATTCTGAACGGCGTATCCACCAATTTGTCGAACTACCTTGTTCAGCTCGGCGATGATTACTGCGTCTTGGCTTTCCCCAACTATGGGGCTTACCAAATTCGTGTCCATGTCTGCGATACGCACGGCGCATGGTCGAACTGGTTTACTTTCAACCTTACCGTGCATGACGTAGAGGCAACAAATGTTGTGGTTACTGGTGATACATTGACGCAGGCCACCTATTCTTATTGGGTCAATCAAGCGCAAGCGGTAAATTGTGATCCTATTCCGGCAAGCGATGAAGGTGCGCGATATCTGCTTGATAACTTCGGTACACATAGTCTTCCGTCAGCGTTGTATCCCAAACATATCATGTCTGGAAACTTTACTGTTTCGGGAACGCTTGTCAATGAATCCGGCGCTCCAATTGCCAACAAAGAAGTTCATATCAAAATTGCTCCTTCACTGATGGACAAAACAGTAACAACAAACAGCAGCGGCTACTTCTCATATACCCCTACGCAGCAGCAATATTGGGTTGATTTGGGAATGGCAGCATCTGTCAATTCGGTAAATCTGCTTTCTGTTGGAGCCAGAGATACAACCTATACTTATGTATCTCAGACTTCAATTCCCAATTCTGCGCCCCATGATTCCGCAGGGACGAGTTTCTTCCACCCTACAGCGGTTACTATTGTTGTAGATGGTGCAGTTTTGTATTCAGAGAATGTATCGTGCGAGGTTGGCTTTTCCCAAGCTCCAATTATTGGGCGGTTGAAGTATTCAAACTATTGGTTCTATTGGGCTTAATTCAAATTCGCAGGGAGTGATGCTATGAATATATCGAACACCTCCAACTCACTTTTACGCCAAAACCCTGCTCTCACGGTTGGAAATAACTCATTACAGAGCTGTATGCAGCGCAAGTTAAAGCCAACTCTTGATGACGCTTTGAAACGTCTTTCGGACAATGTGATCGGTGCGCAGACACAGCGTGCGGAACAGCAAACCCAGGCGCGCAAAGTCGAAGTCAAAAAGGATCTCTATATTTCTAACCTTAATTCTGGGAAAAACCGCGCTTTGGAAGAACTGAGCGATGAGGAACTTATGGATCTTCAGCATACGTTCCAACTGGCGGCGAGGTGTTCTCAGATTTATGAGAACTCCTTGACCGATTTCCGCGATCAGCTATCTGCCTATGATCAAACGATTCGGGATTATCAGGATATGGCAGACGGAAAACGCGACATGGCAGAGGGTATGACGGCGGATACCGCCCAAATGCTGGTAGATAGTACAAAAGCCGCTCGCGAAAGGTTTTTGAACGACGGCATTCAGCAGATGGAAAATGGTATGTCATACGACGCACATGGACTGGTCGGCGCCTTTGCGATGTACAACGGCGCAAACAGGTTCTTTGGCGACTATGAGAGCAAGGAAGACTCATTTTGGCACGTTGACGCTCATGCAAATGATATATACGGTGAGATAGACCGTGTTCTGAACGCTGTCCGAGATGCGGGCGACCGCTCTGGCGGCATTCTGAACGCCATCAGTAAAGAACTGGAGCGGCGCGGCTACACAGAGGACAAATATCAAATTTATTTCGATAAACTCCGTGAGAGTTTTATGCCAAAGGCAGAACAGCAGATAAAAGCAAACTCCACCGCCAACGTCTTGAAGTATATGGAGGACGCATTGGAGAAAGCGGAAAAGTCCGAGTGATGAAGTGGGTTCTACATTTATAGTTATAGCTGCAAGTCTTTCATAATGTGAAAATCGTCCCCGCACCGCCATCTCTTTTGGCGGCGCGGGGACGATTCTTTCTCAGCGGTCTTCGCTGGGCGGCTCCTTATAATAATAGTGGCAGTAGAGATTATAGTCCCTCTCGCGGGTGATTAGCCGGAGCCACACATAGAAATGCGGCGTCTCGGCAAAGAGGTTATAGGTGCTGCGGTCTTCGGCCGCCGGCAGCTCTGCATAGCTCTTGCACGCTTTGGCGAGCGCATGGAGGTTTTCAAACTCCGGCAGCGCAAGCAGCGCGTCGTAGAAGCCGTCCACCTCGCCGATCAGCACGGCGTCCTTCGGCAACTCCCTGCAGCGCGTCCATGTGGTGTGCCAGCGATAGCCGTCATAGTCCGCGCGGGCGTAGCAAAGCTCGCTCATGGGAAATCCGTTCGGATGACCGCATACCACGCGGCGCGGCTGCTCGAACACCTCGGAGAAGCCGCAGGCCGGCACGAGCGTTGCCTCGCCCTCGGCGGGCGCTCCGGCGGTCAGGACGGCGTGCCACTTCCAAAGTGGAAGCGCCTTGCCGTCCCAATCAAGCATGGCCTCCTCAGTGCCGCAGCCGGGACAGATCTGCACGTCGATGTACCGCGAAAGCGCGCAAAGGCTGAGCTTCGGCGGCAGCGGCTTCCCGCAGCGCAGGCATTTGGGTGGGTTGCCCGCCGCGGCTTCGTACCATTTCCTGTCCTCGCTCCACTTGGCGAGCAGTTCCTTTTTCGGATAGATGCTGATATCCATAGTTTTCCTCCTGTCATTTGTCAAAGCAGCAGCTTTGATCGGTCTTTTCAAGGTACAAATGGCATTCCTGCGAAGTTGTGTTGTTGTCTCTGACGAGGTAGGCGGCTCTCAGCACGCGGTACATACCCCGATACTGGGCGCGCTCCATCGACCGATACTCCAGCAGATCGCCGTTCCTCGGAAGCACGGACATACCCACCACGGCAAAGGCGGGCCGGTCTCCTATGTGCAGATAAACAAGCATTTCGATATACCTCTTTCTTCTTTTAGGCGATCATCTGCTCGCCCCAACGGATGTGGAATTTGCCTTCCTCGTCCAGCTCGCGCCGCATGAGCATCGAGAACAGGTCAAAGTCTACGCCGAAGCGGTCGTAAACTTCATCGAGGTCGGTGTCCTGCCCCTTCATAAACAGGTTGATCTTCTCCTTGACGAGCACCATCTGCATGAGGTTGGATTCCAAGCTCCCCGCGTAGGTCAGGAAATAAATGTCCTTGAACTCCGTCGAGGTATAGCGGATAAACCGCATATAGAACTGGCTCATGGCAGCGTTGTTGAAGTGGAGCTCGGGAATGATGATCTTATTGACGTACTCAAAATTGACGCTGCTGGGGAGACTCTGCTGCGTACAGAGCAGGATGCCGTTGCCGCTCTCACGAAGCGTTTTGCGGAGCTTGCGGCGCTGGGCGAAGGTAGTGGTCCCGCCTGTTACGATAAACAGCGGGCGGTCGGGCAGATACTCCCGGATCGCCGAAGCGTACTTGTTCAGCGCCTCGATGTGCCGCAGACCGATCACGACGCACTCGCTGTCCCATTGCGCCGCCATCTCCACCGCCGCCATGATCTTGACCGGCGTATCGCCGGCGTACTCGCGCAGGGTATTCGGCGCGGCGCTGACGCGGAGCATCAGCGTGATCTGCTGCATCAGCTTGAGCATGGCGTCCTTTCGATGGTTCCCCGTGGAAACGAAATACTCCCATTGGAGCTGTTCAAATTTCTTTATCACGGTCTGATACACCTCAAGCTCTTCATCGGAGAACGTGAGCGGCACCTGATGGATGCGCCGAATGTCCTTGCCGCTGATCTCTTCAAACGTCCGCGTGATAACAGTCTTGCCAAGGATCTCGTCGAGAACGTCGGCGTTGTAGATGTCCTGCGTGCGCTCGCCGATGCCGAACACGGTCGGCTTCTCGGGCAGGTGGCAGCGGGAAAACAGCCGGTAGCCCGGCTTATACGCGGGGATCGGCTGTCCGTAGTGCGGGTTAGGACTGCTCCGCATCGTGTCGTTGTCCCTGTCGTAGTGGTAGATCATCCTGCACCACGTCGTCATGTTGATCGAGTTGTTGTAGAGCAATTCCAGCTGCGGCGCGAACTCGGAGATGTTGTTGCGCGTGCTCGTTCCGGTCGTCAGCAGCTTATAATGGCAGCGGCGGAAGCACGAAAGCGCGGCCTTTGCGCGTGCGCTGTTCGGGTTCGTGATTTCGTCGCTCTCGTCAAGGATCAGCTGCGCCTTCTGGCCGTTTATCCGCATCCAGCGTTTGACCTGCCGCCTGAGCTGACACATCTTATTGAGCGTCATAATGACGAAATCGCCGCGCTTGACGCGGTTCAGGTCCGCGATCCGCTCCACGAACACATACGGCAGGCCGTAGTTCTTCAAAACGACGTCCCAGTTGTTGCGGATTGAGATCGCCGACGAGACCACCCACGTTGAATGGGCGTTTTGGTAGAGCATCCGATATGTCCCGATGGCGATGGCCGCGAGCGTTTTGCCGCTGCCTTGCTCCCACTGGATCATTCCGTAGTGCTTTTGGAGCATCAGGTTGACGTCGTGGCGCTGCAGCTCATTGAGCCGGATGGTTTCCTCGTTCTCCGCATCGTACAGGGCAAAGCGTTCGAGCCAAAACGCAAGCGCGGCGTCCTGCTCCATAGCCGCAAATGGCGCGTTCTGTCGGTCGTATTCCCGCCGCTTCCTGCGCAGCAGGCGCTCGAAGCCGGGATAGTCCCCGGGCGTGTCGTCCTGCACCGCCTGATAGACCGGCACCGGCGTCTTCATCTCGTCTGTCAAAAGCGGACGCATCTTTCTGCTGTACGCCTTGTAGACAAAGGCATGATCCTGCTTGACAAGCGCGATCTCGTCGCGTTCGGGCTTGCGGTTCTGCCGCCGGATCGCCTTTTTGAGATAGAGCATCACCTTTTTCTCCGTGAGCTTGATCTTGTCCCACTCCTTTACGTCCATTCCCGCGGGTTTCTCCTGCGTGTAGAACAGGTGCAGATACTCGCAGCAGCGGGCGTAGCGGTCTTTGGTCGCGGGATGCACCTTGATCTGATACAGGAGCTTCTGCGTCTGGTACGCAAAGTCCTTCGACGTGGCGCGGGTACGGGCAAGCTCCAGCAGAACGTAGGATTTGTTCTTCTCCAGATCCGCCTTCGGCAGCGCAAGCACCTTCTCGTAGAGCTCCCGCGCTTCTTCCGCAATGTCATAGTCTCGCGGCAGGGAGTACAGCAGCTCCGGCATGTACCGGCACGCGCTCCAGCCGGGCGCGTCGCTTTTCTTTTGCCAGAATTGCAGCTTTGTCTCGTATTTGCTGACGCCGAGCTGTGCGAATACGTCGTCCGGCAGCCCGATCTGTCCGAGAAAGCTGAACTGCTTTTCGAGCGATTGGATCATGCGCTTGTCCGTGAAGTCGTCCGCGAGGAATGACCGCGGCACAATCAGCGCCATGATGCCGAGCGGCTTCATCAGCTCCGCCGCCTTCAAGCAGCAATAGAGCTGCGAAAGGCAGCCGTCCTCACCGTCCGCGTACCATTTGAGGTTGAAGGGCGGATTGCCGAGAACGTAGTCAAAGCGCACGTCGGTCTTGTAGCTGCGGATATCGCCCAGCGTCAGATTCGCGTCCGGGAACAGATGCCGCGCCACCTTGTACGCCTTTTCGTCCACCTCGCAGCCGTAGGCGTTCGCCTCAACGGGGACGAAGTTGAAAAAGCTCCCCTTGCCGCAGGTGAGGTCGGCGATCAGGTCGGAGGGCGAGAGGGCAAGCGCCTCGCACACCAGACGGCAGACGTCCGGCGGCGTGAAGAATTGCCCGTTTTCGATCCCCTTTTTTGCCTCGCTGTACTCGTGGTAGTTTGCATAGTCCCCGCGCTCCAGCCCGTGCAGGCCGCCGTCGCCCGTGTAGGCGTTGAACAGGTCCTCGGCGCTGACGCCGAAGTCCGCTTGCTTGCCGCTCTCGATCAGGTACAGTACCTTCTCGTTGAGCGCGCGGCGCTTGACGGGATCGACGGGCGCGGGGAAATAGCCATATTTCATGTATTTGATCCTTCTTTCTTTACCCGGCGAGGCCGAGGTATTCGTCGGCAAACGCTTCCGCGCAGGCGGCGGACGCAAATTTCAGATAAGCGTTGCCGTTCTTGAACAGCTTGAGCTGCTTGAGCTTCCGGCACTCCTCAAACTCCGTCACGTCCCACTTGTTCCTGTCATTCAAAAGGTCCTCGATCTCGTCGGGGAACACGCGGCAGCGCCCGGTCTCAAAGTGTCCGGCCGCTTTCATAACGGCTTTCATACCGCTTTTCAGGCTCCAGTCGATAAAGCCGCGGCGGTAAGTATAGTCCGCAAAGCAGGCAAGGAACTTGATCGTGTCCTTTTTCCGCTCATACCGCGGCGTCTTGTTCCCGCTGTCCCATACAGCCTTTCCGCAAGCCTCGCGGAGCTGATGAAGCGCCTGCTCGGAGAAGCTGCGCCCGTCCATCTGTTCAAAGATGCGGTCAAGGATATCCCGATACCGCAGCAGGAACGAGCGCTTTTTTTCTTGATATGCGGTCTTTTCTTCCTCCCCGGCATCCCAGTCGGGTTCCTTGAGCAGCAGCGATTTTCGCAGCTCCCGATGATCCAGCGACACGCCGTAGGCGTCCTCAAAGTAGGATGCGATACGGTCCAAAAACTTGCCATGCAGTTTTTTCAAGTGCTTTTGGATCTCGCCGTCGTCCAGATACGCGCCCGGCTCTTCGGAGAGGTAGTTGAAATACGCGCTGCTTTCGTCGCGCTCGCCGACCTGCTCCCGCTGGGCCTCCTTCATGGCATCCCAGCAGAACGCAAGCTCCTGATAGGAGGTGACCGCCGATCCATAGGCGACCTGATTCCTCTCGCAGAAGTCCTTGTCGGTTTCCGATATGCGGTCTGAGGATACCACCTCGACCGCGCTGAACTTCGCAAAAAGGTCTATCGTATTGTTCATCGCCATGTCCTTTCCAGTATTTTTACAGCAAAAAAGCCGGAGGAACCGTATCATTACACAGTTCCTCCAGCCGGTACATTTGTCCCGCACGGGGTAGTTCTTCCATAACCGCGCGCAGGGGAGGCCGCAAGCGCGGCGCTCCCCTGAAACGCGATCATTCCAGCCGCTTATCACGCGGCCAGGTTTTCCTCCGTCGCGTACTCGACTGACGCGCAGGCTTCCAGCGAGGCGATCCCGCTCTTGCGGAAATCCCTCGGCGCGTCGGTGATTCCGGTCGTGCGGCACGGAGCGGCACAGCTGCGCAGCTCATAGCGGAGCTGGCTGAAAATGTGCTGCTTGAGCGTACCCTTGTCGGGGTCGTAGCTCCCGACCGCGCGGATCAGGCGAATGCTGAGATCCTGGAACACGTCGTCGCGGTCAAGATGCGCGGCCTCAATCAGCGCGCGGTTCTGCTTGATGACCGCCTTGATGCACCAAAGATGCTCTTCAACGATGCGGTTGCGTTCTTCGATCGTATAGGTATTCTTCATGGTTCTCTACGCTTCCTTTCTGTCAATGGGAGTCCAGTAGCGGCAACAGCCCCGCGCCCGGTCCTCCAGATACATTTCCTCTGTGTACTTCTCTGAGTTGTAGCGTTCGTTCCGGCAGTGCTGGCGCAGCAGCCCGATCGTGGGGTGCCGCGTCGTGTCCTGCTTGGAATACGAATACTGGCAGTTTCCGCAGCATTTCTCGCTCTCGCTCAATCGCAGCCCTCCTTCCGTTCAGGCGGCTTTGGCGTCTCGCGTCGCACTCATGCGCACAGGCAGCACCATCGCGGTCACGCCGCCGCCGTGGAGCACAACAGGCGAAATGTCGCTGATCGCGTCGATCCGCACATACTCCACGTCCTTGAGCTGTTCCAACGCCTGCTTCATGTAGGCGAGGTTGAAGCCGTAGCGCACCGTTGCCGTTCCCTCGGCGATATCCACCTTCGCGGCAAACTTTCCGTGCCTGCCGCGGGCAAGCAGACGCCCGCCGTCGAACAGCACGCCGTTCACTTCCTTTGCGTTCGTGCAGTCCGCGAGGTAGTTCAGCGCGTCTAAATACTGCTTGCGGCTGACCCGATAGCTCTCGCCGATGGTTTTCGGCAAGGCCGTTTCGATCTTCAGGTCGTCGTCCCATTCGATCACGTCGCAGGTCAGCGTCAGTCCACCCGCGGTGATGGATGCGTGTTTTGCGCCGACCAGCAGTTCACCCTCGGCTGCTCTGAACACTCTCAGCTGCTTGAGCGCCGAAGCCGGCAGGACAAATCGCTTGGCGACGTTCAGCGCGGCGTCCTCATGGATCGCCATGCGGTAGCCGTCCACACACCAAAGGCGCTTGTCCTGAAAGCGGACGCCTCCATAGAGCGGCCTCTGTGATGGGCTGCGCGTCGCATACGCCACGCTCTGCACCCTGCGATAGAGTGCCGCCGTATCCACGGCGTAGCGGTGCAGCGGCTCAAAGCGCGGGATCGGCCCGTGCGCGTCGTCCTCCAGCACAGGGAACTCGCCGGCCATATCGCCGGTATGGAGATAGACCTTGCGGTCGTTCCCCTCGGTGAACGGCTCGACCGTCAGCTCGCCGTGAAAATGCCGGAGCGTGCGGAGCATCTTCCGCGTGTTGCGGAAAACGAACGAGAATTCGTCGCCCCGCGCGTCAATGTCCGCCGAGAGCCAGGACGACAGATCGGTCGCGCTGACCCGGCAGCCATCGTCCGCGAACTGCATGCGCACCTCGCCAAATTGCGGTATCCTTGTCTTTTTTAAGATGTTGCTGACCGCTTTGACTGCGGCGGCAAACGCTTCCGCGTCCACCTTGCTTTTCATGCCGCCATCGCTCCTTCCTCGCCGTTGCGCTTGTCGGCGTCCCACTCCGCAAAGAGCCGTTCCAGCCTTGCGGTCAGCTCGGCCCTGCTCCTGCATCGGATATGCTGCTCCTTGTCGGCACGCTTGCCGTGCCGGTCGAGCTTAACATAGGAGATATGCAGAGCCGACGCCGAGGATTGCGTGACCCACACGCGATACCCGACAGATCGGTCTTCCGCACAGATCCACAGCGGAGTGATCCATGCGCCGCAGTCTTTTCGCTTCCAACCGCTGCGGTCTTCATAGGCAAAGCCCGGCACGCCGCGCTTGCGTTCGTTCAGGATCTCATAGATCCTCTTGTACCTCATAGGCAGTTACTCCTTTTTTCGTATCTTTTTCGGGTCAAACAGCGTTTCCGGGTGATAGCCCTGCGGCGTGAGACAGAAACATACGGGTTTCAGCCCGTCGTCGATCTCCACGACCTCGTAGAGCTTCACATCGACCGGAAGCTCCAGATCGGCGCCGTACTCGTTGCAGCGACGCCAAAACTCCCGCGGCGTAAGCGGGATCGTCCCCGTGCTGCGCAGAGCATAGTGATACTCCGCCGGCGAATACGTTTTTAGCATCTCCCGATGGATGCGGTGCATCGTCTCGGCTTCTTCGCTCACAAAGCCGTAAACACGCAGTTCACAGGGCTTTTTGAGCTTGGGACACCAGTTCGGCGGCTTCCGCATGATGCCTTTCTTGCAGATCAGCTTGGGACGCCGCTGCGCCGTGCAGTACTTCTCAAAGGGCTGCAAACGGACGCCGTTTTGGATCTGTCCCGCTTTTCCAACATAGTCCAGCCTGCAAGGGCAGTCCATGCAGGTCGGTATCCGCAGGTCTTTCATGCGCTCACACCTCACGCCAGCGCCTTGCGCTCTTCTTCGGGGGCAAGGCGGCGGCTCATGTCAAACTTCACGCCGTCCGCGTAGCCTTCCCGCGCATAGCGGTTCAGCCAGCCGTCCGTCTTTGCTACCGCGAAGGTGGACGGTTTCTGGTCTGCAAAGACGTCGCTGACCGCTTTCGGCACGACCATGACAAGGCCCCACTCCTGATGCGCCTGCTGCTGATCCAAAAATGCGCGCTGTAAGCCGGAGCAGAAGCCCCAGCCGTATGCGTTGCAAAGCTGCCGGATCTCGGCGCCGCGACAACCGAGCTTTTTGTGCTCCGCGGCCAGCCGCTTGCACTGGCTCTTCACACAGTCATAGGCATAGCGCACCGCCTGCTCGCAGATGGCAAAATCGTCGCTCAGGCCCGCAAGCCCAAGCTCCACAGTCTTCTGTCCGCGGCAGCGGTGCCGGAACGAGATGCAGCAGTAGTGGTTCGCGATGATCGCGCACAGCTTCGTGCTCCAGACATCCGTCATCTTGGTGCAGTAGATGCCGATGGTCTTGCGGGTCACCGTCTGTTCGTTCTTCTGTCCGATCTCCTCGGGACGCAGCTTGTGCTCTGCCATGAGCTCGCGCGCCCTGAGTAAAGCGGCCTTGGCTTCGTTTTCGTTCGGGCTTTCCGCCAGAGCGAGCAGCTTTGCGATCTTATCCTTGACGTCCGACATTTTTTCCTCCTGTTCATGGTTCTGAGGCGGAACACTCCGCCTCTCTTTCCGCGATCTCGCTTCTCAGCCGCATCACGCGGTCTCTTGCCTCCGACCACGCCCGCAGCGAGGGTTGATGATACCCGCGCGGCACATAAGGCTTGGCCGTTTCTTCGGAATAGCGTTTTTCAGCCCGTTCGAGCATCTTTCTGAGCGTTGCAAGAGAGTATTTGCGTTTCGCCATACTGTCCTCCGTTCTCCGCGTCAGGTATGGACTCCGTAATACGCCGTCTTGAGGTTGCCGTCGTAGTTGTGGAGGATAACGCCCCCGCAGATACCGCGCGACCCGTTTCGCCGTTCCTCAAAGCCAAAGCTGTAAGGCGCGAAATCGTCGTACAGGATGATCTCGTCCGCGCCCGGCCACCGAAAATGGCTGTCCAACTCCTTGCGGAGCTTTCGGAAGAGCATACGGTTTCCGGCGACCGCCTTCAGGTTTTTGCGAGAGCGGAACACAAGGCGCGGGCCTCGCGGAGCGGGAAGCGCAAGCGCAGCCCACTGCTTCGGCCCGTCCATCTCTTCGCTTCTGCGCACAAATTCCATCAACGGAGCCTCGGGAACCGTTATGGTCTCCTCGCGCCCGTGGAGCTCTCCGCTGTCAAAGCGGTTCAGCCACGAAAACGTGAACGTGACCGTGTTGTTGCGGCTGTTGACGCGGATCGTCAGGACGGAAGGGCGGTCGAAAACGGCGGCAAAGCCGTTTCTCTCCAGCTCCCAGAATTTGTCCCGATCGACATAGAAGCCGTGGGACAGCTTGCGCGAGCGGCTGTAGGTGTGAAGCACAAGAAACTCTGCGGACGTGCTGATCTTGAGCATGATCCTCTCGTTCATTGTCGCCTCCTGCCGCTTACGCGGCGCGCGTTGCCGCGGGAAGCTCCGCGACACTGCCGAACACATAGACCACGCGCCAGCGTTTGGCGTCCCGCATGGCTTTCCTGACCTTATCCAGCGGTTTGCGGCGTTCGCAGACGGCGTATCGCCGCCAGCCGTTCTTGCTGTGCTTTTCCAATGCGTACATCTGCTCAGTCTCCTTTATCTGCTTCTTTGGCAAGTTCCTTCATCAGCTCCGCCATATTTGCCCGATACTGCGGTAAAAACGGTTTTGACAGGTCATAGCCGAAATAGAGGTAGTAGAGAGTCCTGAATGCGACTCCGCTGCTCATATCACCGAGCGCGCGCAGGGTTTTCCCCAGCAGAGGAAGCAGCTCGTAGTGCGCCTTGAGAAATTCGCGCGCGGTCTTGGAGAAGTTTTCGCTCAACCAGTCGTTTACCGTTACCATGCCGTTTTCAAAGTGGTGCGGCTGCTCCGTGCAGAGGTAATAGCAGAAATCCCTGCCGCGCGTCCCCGGCTCCGCGCCGAATGGGTACATTCGGCAAACCTGCGGGCGCGCCGCGTAGACGCTGCAGCTTCCGTCCTTCAAAAACACGCAGGCATGGTCTTCGCCCACGGTGTTGACCTGAAACATCGGATAGACGCCATCCAAGAGGTTTGGGTGCGCGTATTGCGACAGCATATCCTCCGGGCCAAGTATCTCGCAGCCCTGCTCGCGCAGGTGTCTGGAGATGTTGTAGACGTCCAGCGGTTCGAGCATCAGCGAGTCCTCAAGATTGCGGCAGCATCTTCCGCAGCGTTGGCAGCGAAACGGCACGCGCTCCTTGAGGCTGACATACCTCATATCATTGTTCACGTCGTATCAAGCTCCTTCCACGCGGGAAAAGCCACAGCCGCGATAAGCAGCTGTGGCCTTCCGCTTTTCCGTCTGCCTGTCCGCGTTACGCGGCGGCCATCACCGAACGCTCCGCCGTGGCAGTCCTCGCGGCTGCCGGGGGCAGAAGGCGGTAATGGGTGTTCCGCGTCTCGAACTCGATCCCCTGCGGGCTGACCGACGAGATCTTCAGTACCGTGGACGTGCGCATCGTCTGACTGGCGTGGCGGATGAACGCGCACTCGCCGACGGTCAGGGGGCGCATCAGCGTCCCGCTCAGCGTTGTCTTTTTCTTATCTTCCATGGTTGGTTCCCTCGCTTTCATTTGATGTATAGCTTCATATACACCTGATACAGCTCACGCAGCAGCCGGCTCACGCGCCGATGATCCACGCCCTGTCTACGGGCGATCTCGGCGATGGAGTAGCCTTGCAGCCGCATCGACGCCAGCGCATACTGCCGGTTCGTCGATACGGCGGCCAGGTCATGCAGCAGCATGGTGTACTCCAACTCCTCAAACGGATCTGTCCGCGCGGCAAGCGTCCGCTCGGCGTATGCTGTCTCGGTGTTTTGCCGCCGCTGTTCCGCGCGGCGCTGGTTCGCAATGCTCTGCTTCATCCTGCGCCACGCGACGGTGGAAAAGGCATAGCGCCTGAGCGCCGCATCGGAGAGATACTGCATCACCGCCGTCAGATACCCGAAAGCGGCGACGTCGTAGTATTCGTCCACGCTCCAGCCCTTCTCACGCAGGAATCTGTAGATCAGGTCGTGGTTCTCCGCGGCATAGCGGCGCTGTTCCTCGGTCATCGCCGCCGGAGCGGGCCGCGTCCCTCGCGTGGAGGGATGCGGCCGCGGCTCCGCTGCGCGCGCTACCCCGCAGACGTCACGCCGGCATCGCCGCGCGATCGCCGTCGATCACGGCAGCGCCCTCGATGGCGAAACGCTCCTCGTTGTCGGGAAGCTGCATCGCGCCGGTCTCGATCTGCGCGTTGTCCTGCGCCGCGGTACGGTTCATCTCCGCGCGCTGCTCCAGTCCGAGCTTGGCCTGCTGACGGAAGACCTTGACGTACTCCGTGATATTCGCCAGCTCCGCGCCCTCGAAATCGCGCACCTTGCCGAACACGGCGACGCTGTAATCGAAGCCGTTGCTGCTCTTGCGCTTGAGGGTGATCTCGACGAGGCCGCTGTAGACAGGGCGGCGGTGCTGCAAAAACACCGTGTTGACGAAATCGTTGTACGGCTTGAGGCTCGTGGGCGGCAGATTGAGCACCATCGGCATCAGATCGCCGCTGCGCAGCAGATAGAGCGTCCTCATGTTCTTGCACGCCTTACCCTTGCCGTTGCTGACCGAGCCGAAGGCGTTGCACGCACAGCCGGCGCAGACGCCGCCCGGCGTACCGTAGCCGAGCTTGCCGTCCACAGACTGGCACAGCGGCGGAACGTCGTCGTCATACTCGCTGCCCTCCGGCCAGTAGGCGTTGGACAGGTGGTTGTAGACGATGATGCCCTGAATCTTCTGCTCATAGACGGGCTGCTCGGGGTTATCGCTCGGCATCTCGAACTGCGGCACGCCGCCGCCCGGAATCTTCACGCGCGGAAACGACGGCGTTACGCCGTCCATATCGTCCAGAAGATCCGCGTCCGAGAAATCGCTCTGCGCCGCCGCCATGCTGGGAAGCACGAAGGGGGCATAGGTCTGCTGCTGCATCATTTCCTTGTTCTCGTTCATTGTAGATTCCTCCATTTTTCTTTTTGTTTTGCGCCTGCCGCGCTTACGCGGCGAGGCTGTTGACACGGTTGATCGCGCGGAACAGGTCCGGCGACATGGTGAGCACGCTGTACCCGATCTGCTCCAGCTTGGAAGCACGGTCATAGTTCTCGACGTCCTGCGAGAAGCGGGTCACCGCGTTGGCAAGCCCATACACGGAGTAGTCCGCCGCTTCGAGAAGCCGCTGCAAAACGCCCTTGCTTTCGTCCTCGGTAAAGCCGAGGCTGGAACCGGTCAGCTTGACGAGCGCGGGAAGGTCTCTGGTATCGAGCTTGAGGTCCTTGCTCTTGCGCATCACATCGACCACGCGGGCAAACTTGACTTCATCCACTGCGGCGCGCACGGAGTCCTGGATCTTCATAATGAACGCCGTGTCGTCCGCTTTCAGCGTTTCCTTCGAGTAGATCTCGAAGTTCTCGTCGCTTTCCGCGAGGCGCCCCACATGGTTGCGCCGCGTGCCGATCTCGTCGATGGTCATGCCGTTTTTGCAGACGAGGCGGTAGATCATCGGGTGGATGTAGACCGCGCCGCAGCCTGTCTCGCTGTTGGAGATCACGATGCCGGACTGCACAACGTCGCCGGGCGTCACCTCGGCGGTCAGCTTGGGATTGACCGCCTTGATATACATGAAGTCATCGGTGATGTTGCAGCTCTCAAAACGCACCTCCGGCATATCGAACAGGAGCGGCAGCGTGATCTGCGCAATGTCCAGATTGTCGATGCGGCGGTAGCGGTTGCTCAAAAAGGCGCGCGCGTGTCCGTCCATCGTGCGCAGCATACGCTGCTCCGGCTTGCGCTCAAACCAGCGGTTGATGTTGTAGGCGAGCAGGTCGGCGTCCTCTGTCCGCATCCGCTCGTAATACTTGCGCGGGATGCCGAGGTAGTCGCCGATCTGGATATGCGCCCTCTCGTGGATATCCAGCGGCTCCACAAGCTCGCTGCCGCTGTTGTCGAGGACGTGCAGCGAGGGCTTGCCATTCCATGTATCCACATGGAGATTGGACGTGTTCACCAGATAATCCGCCTTGACGCTCTGCTGGCGGTCGATCTCGCGCAGAAGCTCCTGTATCGTCTTTCCTGCTTTCATTGCTTTGCTCCCTTCGTTACCATGAGAGCTGGATGCAGTTTTCCAGCTCCGTTGCGGTCAGTCCGGCTCGTGTGAAGACCTCGACCAGCTTCGACCAGTAGACCTTTGCCGGAAAGTCCTTCAGCCTGCCCTTCGGCAGATCCTCGCCGCCCTCGACCGGACGGATGCAGATCTCGCCGTCGTCCTTGAGAAAGAGCCGGCTGTGGCCCTTCGAGTTGAGGTCCGCGACAAGCTGCTCCAGCGTGTCCCTTGCGCGCAGCTCATACCACTTTTCGGGAGAGAGCGGCTGACGGTTCGGCGGTTCCGCGTCGGACGTGCCGGCAAGAGACGCGAGCTTGACCAGCGTGCAGGACAGGTTCGCGCTGCGGTCGATGGAAACGTCCGCGTAATCGAAGCCGGGGATGCCGTAGACGCGGATGCGTCCGGTACCGCACTGCGCCGCGAAAAGCGTGGGATCGTCCATCGTCCATTCCCAATGCGCGTCCGGGGATGCGCTTCTCAGCGCCGCCGAGACACGGTAGTTGACGTGGCGGAGAAGCAGCTGCGCCATGTCCGGGTTTGCGACGCCCGCGGACGTCAGCGCGGTCTGCTTCTTCTGTTCCTCACGCGCCAGCTTGCGGAACGCGCGGCTTTCCCGCCATGAGGGAAGCAGGAGCTTGAGAACGACCCAAAGCCCCCACAACGCGAACACTGCAAGCAGCAGCGGGATCTCCCAGCTGCCGCGCACGAATGCGAGGACGGCGATGACCGCGGTGATCAGAGCCGAAATGCTGCCCCACAGGGCCGAATTGCCATGATCCATTGTCTTTGCCTTCTTTCTTTTTCTTTTTTTGCCGGAAACGCAAAAAAGAGGCACTATACCAGCATTTCCTTACGAAACATTTGGTATAGTGCCTCTGCGTTTTGCACCGAAGTCCTTACTCCGGCAGGTTTTCCCGGTCCCCGTTGATGACCTCGGCAACGCCGGAGGTCGCGGAGAGCGGTGCTTGAGCCGGCTGGCGTCTTGCTTTCCCGCTTTGCGGGTACACAAAGCTCCAGTCCGTGAGCATGAGCTTGAGCTGCTTGTCGTGGGTAACCCCGTCCTTTCTGACGAAGTCCACCAGCTCCATAGAGCCGTTGACCCACAAATAGCTGTTCTTCTTCACGCCCGCTTTTTCGAGCTGAGCCGCCTGGTCTCCCCACGCCCACACCTGATAATGCTGCTGACGCGCCGTTTCTCGTTTCCCGACGCGCTCTGCAAAGGTGAATCGGACATAGGGATTCCCTTTTACGCTGGTCTTCAGCTCAGGGTCGGTGATCACCAAACCCAATGCTTGTAGCTGAGCCATCTCACTCCTTTCCGCCTTACGGCAATAATATATAAAAAAGCACCTGCGGCAGCCTGACGCCCAAATCTGAAACGGGCGCAGTTGTACCACTGGTACTTACGTACAAACCATCATAACGTGTGCAAGGCAAGAAGCACAGGGCTTCCGCATAGGAGGCAATAAAGCCACCCCCCTTCCGGGGACGCACAAACAATCAATTACAAGAGTGATAATAACACAATATGTAGTGATTGTCAATAGTAAATACGCAATATATTGTTGTTCCGCTCGGCTTTTTTTCTTGATGTTGTGTGGCGATGGAGGTCTGATCGCTGACCTCTATGTATAAAAAGGGAAGCAAGATGGGCGTTTTCTTCAGACTTTTGTAATACTTGCACGCTATTTTTCTTAACACACGCTTGCTATCGTATTCTTTGCAAGAGCAGCAGCTTTTTCATTTCTCTTCCTTTTTCATTTTCATCTCCTATGAGAAACGACGCCTCGCGGCGTCGTTTCTCATGTTTCAGGTTTTGATTCAGCCTCGTCCGGCGTCAGGTACTCCGGCTTCGCCGCGATGAACCAACGGCCTTTTTCCAGCCAAATGTATGTTTCCTGCCCTTGAATACGGCAAGTGAACCGATCCCCGACGCCGCCCGCGGATTGACAGGCGGCGCGGCGCACGTCCAAAACCTTGTCCACAAGGTATTTATGCTGCTCGTCAAATTCGATCACAAGCGGCCTGATCTTCCCGTTTTCATCGACGCGCAGGGTAACGGGTACATATTTGCGGATACGTCTTTCCTCCATAGGCTCACCCCGCGAAGTAGCCGACCGGGTGGATGGTGTGCTGCGAGGGATCGACCGCGGCAAGCAGGGGATCTGTTTGAACAATGGCCCTCTGTATGCTCAGATACCCGTACCGATGGCGCAGACGATCCATCGCGCCGTCGATCTTCTCCCACTTTTCACGCTTGATACTGTCGGCGTAAAGGGAAAGCTGCACGCCGTTGGTCGTGTCCACCAGCTCGGAGCCGCGGACGCCGACGCCGCGCAGCGGCATATCCCAATGGTAGTTGCGCTTAAACAGGTCAAAGGCGGTCTCCGCAATCTCCGCGCTGGAGCAGGTCGGCTCCTGTAGTTTTCTTTGGCGCGTGAAGCTCGCAAGCTCGCAGTCGCGGACGTACAGCCCGACAACGGAGCAGCGCGCCGCAAGCTCACGGAGGCGCAGCGCCACGCTCTCCGAGAGCAGATAGAGCATGATTTTCACATCGTCGTCATTGACAAGATCGCGCGGCGCCGTACAGCCGTTGCCAACGCTCTTGATTGCCTGCACATGGTCGCACGGATGCACCGGGGTCGGGTCAAGCCCCATCGCAATGCTCATGTACGGTAAGGAAGCAAGCAACCGAAAACAAGAGATAGACCGCCAGCACTACACTATTCCGAACCAAAGACCAAAAGATAAGCATTGTGGGAAAATCTAAACTTTTGGATTTTCCTACAATGCCAACTAC
>JAEEGL011942078.1_pt1 | contig 23023 bp, 50 predicted proteins | sample 9134231 | NCBI WGS metagenome assembly JAEEGL01 (sample SAMN16246548, study PRJNA631951) | gut metagenome | biome: gut microbiome; feature: rumen; material: fiber-attached | host: Bos | place: Iran: Karaj | collected 2018-10
AACAGAGCCCGCAAGAATAATCTTTGATAAAAAATAAATTTAAAATTATATGGATTTCCAAGAGACAAATAGTAATCAACTAATTTATCAGGATAAACTCTTCAATAAGCAATTAATTCTCTATAATCGTCTAAATGATTATGAACTTCTTCTTTAATAGCATCACTATCTAATTCTTTCTTTCTATTGGATGCTTTTACAATATCTTTTAAAGCCATTAAATTTCACCTGCCAAGAATCTCTCAAGCATTTCAGCTTCAGCTTCAACTTCATTTTCAAGAAATCCTTGTCACTCTTCAGCTTCCGCATCGGATAATTCTTCATCCGCAGCCTCTTCTGCGGAAGTGATAAGTCCTGCATTTAAGTCGGTGGAATCTTCTTCTGACTTTTCTAGCTTTTCAATATAAGATTCAATAAGATCGCCAAGACCAAGTTCGTTACTAACTAATGAATATGTATATGCTTTAAGGTCCCGCAATGTAAAATCTATTTTATCTTGCGGGTATTGGTCGGGGTCATACTGAGGAAGAGCTGGGATAATCCCACCTTCTTGTTCGCAAAGTGCTACCAATTCTCCAATAGAAGAAAGAACTTGCTGTCTATCATCTTTATTTTGAGCTTCAGTAAATTTACCTGATTTACGAAGTTGATCAAAAACTGTAGCTAAATTTTTATACCCAGTAACATCACCTGCGTCTAATGCTTCATCCATTTTAAGCGAAGTCTTACACATTTTCTTTAAGACTTCTTCTCGGTCTACGTTTAAATCATATTCTTGAGAATATTTATTGTACATAGTTTCCATTTTAATTCATTGCTCTGGAGTATACATTGTGCCCCATTTAAGCATTAAATAATCAATATCACTATCGTCTAATTGGTCTGTCCAATAGGAAGAATCAAATTGATATTGCGGGGCCTGCTCTTGCGGTTCAGAAGGCTGATCCTCTGTCGGTTTTGCATCTTCTAGGCCAATTAAGAAGCCATTCTCATCTATATTACTTGGTGTTTTGGTATTGGTTCTAGTAAGTGTATTATATTGAGTTTCAGTAATTACACCTGAGTTTAATTGATCTAATAATCTTTGTTCATATTCTTCATCTGTTGGAACATCTATAGCTTTACGTTCTGCGGGGAGCTGATTAACATCATCTGAATCTTCATAGTGTAGGTCTTTATATTGAGTCATGTTCATTGTCCGCAAATAAGTACCAATAACAGACTTGGGGCCAAATTTACCTGGGTCTTTTTTATATTTATCATTGGTCATTTGCATCCATTTTTTCTCAATATAAGGAACATCAAAAGCTTCAAGTATCCATTTGAATGTTTCAGGTTTTCTGTTATCTATGTATTGACATAAACAATCTTTACATAATTCGTAACGGCCACCTGTTTTCATTTTGAAAAATTCAGTTTCTTTTAAGGTACGCCCGCATTTAGTACATGTTTGATAAGATAGGCTCATATTTTATCGCCTCCTTAGTTTCTACTACGCGATGCGTTTTTGCATTCTTTACATTGGCTATATCAACCATCTTTACTACTATTCTTTGCATAGAATAAAGGATGACCTAGTTTGATCTCTCCGCATTTAGAACATTTTTTCCAATATCCACGCTCAACATTTGTGTAGTATCACTCAACGTAATTTTTCTGAGCTTGCTCTACAATTAATTTAGGAATGCGTTTACGTCAAACAGAAGAATAATATTGTTCACTATGATATTCGCCATATTTTTGTAATACTTCTTCTTGAATTTGTTCATTAGTTAGTCCATCTATTTTTCAAATTACTAAATCGTAGAGAAGAGGATACTTTTCCGCAAGAGCTTCTTCTGTTACATTCTCGAGATCAATAAGGTGTCACCGCATATCTCCGTGGAGATCTTCTCATGATTCTTGTTTAAGAATTTGATAATAGCATAGAAGGAATGATACATGATCAGGATTAAGAAGAGATAACGGCATATCTGAATGTGGCATTTTATTTTCATCTAAATAAATATTTTCAGGAATTGGGATTGAAGCTAAAGTTTTTACTTGATTTGTAGATTTAATATGTCCTACTGAAAGAGCTGAGCCTTTAATTAAGTAAGCTTGTTTTCAAGTTTCAATTAAAGATGTTTGAAGTTCTTTGCGGCGTTTGCCTGTTGCGGTTGCAATTTGCTTATTTAAAGAATCAATCACTTCCATACATTCTTTTATTCCGGGGATATTTTCAATATCTTCTTCATCTATTGGATCTTTAGGATCTAGTAATTGATTTTTGTCTTGTCTAATGATATTATAGATACCATCCTCACCATTTTCTAACTTATCAACTAATCCTTCGTATGATACTTGGCGTTTATCTATTGTAAATTCTCTATTGGGCGTTAAAATTGGATGTTCTGCTTGTCTTTCTTTTTTTGTTTGATTACGATCGCGTACAAATAAAATATAATCAGCTAGAATAGTTAAAGTACTGTTACTGTAGGGAGGAGGTGTCTTTTTAAGTAGAGTTTCTACATAAGCCACTCGTTCTTCGGGAGTGGTTAAGGAATAGTCTAAATCCACTAATAACCTCCTTTTCTTAAATTTTTTATCTCTTAGTATAAGTATATCATATTGACACAGGTTTTGTCAAGAAATTTTTCATAGAAATATAAAAAATTTTTACTAAGTATTATAATAAAAAGACCCAGAGATTATATATTATTTAGAATTATGGGAATTGAAAATTGCTCTAGTGAATTTTCTGGACGTGGCAAAACGATTTGTGGAGATCGTGTGGAAAATTATCCTAAAGACTACCCGCGGGTTGACTAGTACACGTTTATGTGTATCAGCGGGCGTCACGTGCGTGTGCCGCGTCTATGACTGCCGCGTTTGTTCTGTCAGTCGATGCATCCGCAAAAATGCGGCCTTTTGTGTGATTGTGAAGTGTTTGTGATAGCGGTATCAGTTTGCCATTCTCGCACTCACAGGGCTTATGTTCGTGTATCATCTAAGACGTCAGAAGGACACACAGAAGGGACAGACCAATGACCATCAAGGACCTCATGAACAAGCTCGCCACCATCGCCACCACCTACGGCGACGACGCTGAGATTGACACGGTGACTCTACTGGATGGTGACTGGTTGGCCGTGAGCGGCTGGGCTGTAGACCGTGACGGTGAAGACGTGGAGATTGATGAGCGTTTTCAGTAACCAGTAAAAACAACAGGAAGAAATTAAAAAGGCTCTACTAACAAGGTGGGGCCTTTAAACGTTTGGATGTATCTATGTAGATAGAACAGTCGTTCTGTCTATCTAGGCTAGCTATGCACCTACTGTGCTAGTTGTATGTATGTGTTAGCACGACACACACACATGCACAACACACACATGCACATGCACAACACGCACATGTGTATCTATGTGCATGTAGCACAGTCTTTCAGGTATGTGTGTATTATGTGTGGCTCTTGCACACATGTGCGGTGTGTGGTATAATAGAAGTGCTGTACATTTGGGCCATGGTTGGCCGAAAATTTTACCACACCGCGATGCAAAAAACAAGACTCTTCACAAACTATCCACAACTATTTTAATTGTGGAGAGAATGTGGAGATATGTGTATCTCGCCCATGTAGGTTGGTTCATTTGGTATTATTAAGTTGTCAAGAGGGAACGACCTAAAGGAGCCACGATGAACGACCTCACCACACAGCTTCACCTCGCTAAGGGCTATCACGCGCTTGCTTACACCAACGATTATATTCTGTGCTTCGTGGTTGACTACCATTTCTACGCTGTAAAGATGGACAATATGGACGTCGCTACCCTTGTCGCTATAAGCAGCGTTTCTCGTACCGCTAGTAAAAAGGGTGGAGTTGCAAGTTTGCGTTTCCGTCCCACCAACGCGATAAAGCGTAGCATCATTGAAATGGGCAACGTAGTTTATAAGACCTCTAAGGCCAACTTTGAAGCTCTTTGCAAGGATAGCAAGTATAACAAGGGTGAGGTTGCAGAACAGCTGGTTACGTGGAACGTTTTTGGAGCGGCTTGGAACAAGGATAGCGTTCCCTTCACAGACGGCGCAGATATAAGCCACTATCAGATTAAATTCCAAGGTGCAACATTCTGCACTGAGCGTCAGCTCTAATCCTCTTATAGAGGGTTTGCGGAGAACGGCACAAACCCTCTTCTATCTGCTATACTAAATATAACGAAATCCAAGAGAAAGAAGAAAGAAATGGCACAGTTTAGCTATGTGGACGATGGAAAGCTCGCTATCACTGTGAAAGACCTTCGAGAGCTGCTCTCAAACTATAATGATAACGCAGTTGTTAAAGTTGAAGGTGGAAGCAACAGCGGCTGGGAATTCGTTGCCGTCATGATAGATAACCACGAGATTGCCTTTGCTGGTTAACTACACCAACGCCCTTCGGGGCGTTTCCCTTTGGTATTAAGTTAATCGATTAACCTGCGAGATCTGCTAAAAGTTTCCTTTGGTTAACTCTTTGTGCCGGCCGCAAATGTGGAGAAATTGTGAAGGCAAGAAAGTTGTTGACAGGACAAAGAGAAGGGCGTATTATTAAGACAGTGAGAGGGGCAAGGGGTTCCCTCTAAGACAGAAGCCAAAGGGCTTCAGAAAGAAGGTCAAAATGGCCGAGAAGAAGAACGTCACTCGCAAGCAGGCTCTCCAGTTCGCTATCAACATCATCCGTCACGCTGTGGAGTGCGGCATCACTGAGCCCGACGGTGTTGCTGAGACGGAAGTTCTGGAGTCCATGCTCGACCAGCTGAACAAGCCGCGTAAGGCCACTGTTAGCAAGGCTCGTCTGATGAATGAGAATCTCGCTCGTGCTCTCGCTGAGAAGGCTGACGGTGAGATTACCACCAAGGACGCCGTTGCCTTTGGCATCCCTGAGATTGGTACCACTCAGAAGGCTGCGGCAGTGCTCCGTGTCGCTACTGAGCTGGGTCTCTTTGAGAAGGTGGCTGAGGGTAAGAGGGTCGCTTACAGGAAGGTGATTGCCGAGTAGGCTAAAGACCTGAGCAAGTCGGTAAAAGGCTCAAAATGAAATTCAAATTTGTTTCCTCACCCGTGTGCTGCCTAGCGCCGCACGGGTGAGATGTTTTTATTGAAAATGGAAAAAGTTAACCAAGGCTAACTTCGCTGATCTGATCGTGATCCCAAAACTAGAACACTAGTTCGGGAATGAGATCTAGAAAAGTTAACCAAAGCTAACTTTCGTGGCCGGCTTCAAATGTGGAGAAAAAATGAAATTCAAAATCATTCTTGTTTCCTTTATTAGCGTGTGATATAATAGAAATGAGATCCTATTTGGCCGAAAAATTTTAGCACAGGCGGCTAAAAAAATCAAGCGAGAAATGAGAAATTCACAACTTAATCACAAATGAAAATAATGACTGTTTCCTAAAACTAATTATGAAGAAATTGTGAAAATGAAAATGAAATTGACTGAATGAATTATTTTTAGTATAATTAAATTATAAAATGAAAGCAGAAAAGGAGGAATGAGAGTTGTATTTTACAATTATTTTAATCATTGTATGGACAATGCCTGTTCTTCCTATTATTATCATTAGTGCGGAGAGGTAAAAATGCTTAAAATGTTTTTGATTTTGACTATGAGCATCGGTGGAGCTTATGGGTTTGGTTACATTGAAGGTCAAATAAGTGCTAGAGAACAGATTTTTGGAAAAAATGTGAAGAGGGTTGACAAAAGGCGCCGTAGGTATTAAACTGTAATTGTCAAACCAAAAGAGAAAGGAAAGACAATGGCCACCTACACCAACACCAACGACCTCTATAACTACGATGGTTCTGTTCTCGCCCCTTCTGGTACCTCTTTCACAGTTGAGCGTTGCTACACCTCTTGCGGGTATCGTTGGGTTGACATGGTTGACACTAACGGTCACCGCTTCAACGTTCGTGAGGATGCCCTCGCAAGCTTCTTTGCGAACTAGAGCCGCAAGGCTCTTTTTTTTAAAGTCTAAGTTAAACGGTTAACTTTGGCCGGCCTTAATTGTGTAGATTTCATGTAGACCTTGATTTCTTTCCTAAAATAGTTTATTATCAAGATAGTTAAAGACATGCAAGGAAGGAACTGCAATGACTTTTGAAATTCGTCACTATCTGTCTGATACTCGCATTGGCCGCATGGAATTCACTTCTCTTGAAGAGCTGTATCAACAATTTGCTGACTATGAAATTACTATTAACTTTTTTGAATTCACGATTTGGGTAAAGGACGAATTCGTCTACGAGGTAAAAGAAACGGGTGAAAAGGTACGTCGAGATAAGATGCACATTGTGTAGATTTTATGTAAACCTTGACTATTTCATTAATCTAATCTATTATTAAAATAGTAAAAGGCCAAAAGAGAGGATTTGAAATGCTTATCTCTGAGCTTATCGCAAAACTTGAAGAGTTCAAAGCAGAAAATGGAGATATTGAAACAGTCATTTTTCACGACTATGATAGATATTACCCATTCGAGTGCTTTGTCGGAATCAATGAAGATGCAGATGAAGATGATAAGAAGGTGGTAGTGTTCTACTAATAAATCAAGAGGTTAAGGGGTTCCTCACAAAAACTCCACACCTTCAGCCGGCGTCAAATGTGAAGATTATGTGAAGAACTTGACTTTCCTATTGGGTAACTGTATTATCTAATTATCGAATCCAAGAGAAAGAAGGAATAAATGAAATTTGATGTGTATGCGGGCAATGGCAACTTTGTTGACACAATTGAAGTTGACTCTGAAGAAGAGTTGGCGGATGCTGCAGAAGAGCTGTGCAGGGAGTGGGTAAGTGAGAATATGTATTGGGAAAAGGTAGAGGAAGAGGACTAATTATGCTTATCTCAGAATTTATCGCAGAGCTTGAAAAACTTAAGGCTGAGCACGGTGATGTTCAAGTTCTTATGCTTGATGAGTACGGCAACGAAGATGATTTTGACTGCTTCCCTAGTAGTATGTACAATCCTTTTGATGGTAAGTACGACGATGTTGTACTACTAGAAATGTAAAGTCAAGTAGTTTGGGAGCATCTACATAAAAACTCCACACCCTCGGCCGGCCGCATTTGTGAAGATTATGTGAAGAACTTGATTTTTCTTTTGGATGATTGTATTATTTTATTATCAACTCCAAGGGAAAGGAAACAAAAATGCCCGCTATTTACTTTGACATGGATGGTACGATTGCAAATCTTTATGGAGTTGCAAATTGGCTTAACGCTTTGCGCATGGAATCTGTTATGCCTTATGTCGCGGCCGAGCCTTTGGTAAATCCTAGTGACTTTGTAGCAATTGTTGAACAGTTGAAGGATAAAGGTTACACTGTTGGCATCATTTCATGGTCTTCTATGAATGGGTCTAAAGAGTACAACAAGCGTGTGCGGGCTGCTAAACTTGCGTGGGTGAAAAATTATTTTGGTAACATCTTTGATGAATTCCATGTGGTAAAGTATGGCACACCTAAGCACACAGTAGCAAAGATTAAAGATTCTATTCTTGTAGATGATGATTCAAATGTTCGCAAGATGTGGAGAAATGGTGAAGTCATTGACGCAACCAACACATGTGGTATGATGGAATCACTAGAAAAGCTTGCGGCTTAGAAAAGAGGTAAATCATGGTTATGTATGTTGTTAAAGAACTGGTATGCGGCACTTCTGATTGTGCAGATGTGCGGGGTATTTATTCTAACCTTGCACTTGCAGGGCGTGCCGTACTGCAATTCATTCAAGAGTATTCTAATGATAGTGATATTATTACTTTTGATTATCATGCAGAGCCGTGGGGTTACTATTTTGAAGTCCTCTCTAGTAGTGACAAATGGCTATGCGGTGAATTTGAAATCGTCAGCATGGTAGTGAACGAGTAATGTCAAGGGTTTGGAGGTCCCTTCACAAAATCTCCACAACTCGTGCCGGCCGCATTTGTGAAGATTCTGTGAAGAAAAATTTTCTCTTGAAAAACTAAAAATATTTGGTATAATATTATTAGTCCAAGAGAGAAAGGAAAAACAATGACTATTTGGTGTGTTAATACTGTAGACTGCGAGCATTTCCATGGTGTGTATGGTGTGTACTCCAATCTCGCAGTTGCGGGAAATGCTGCAATGCAATGCTTTAGGAACACACAACAGTTTGAAAAAGACTGTTATGATAATGATAATGTTCTTACTTGCCGTTGCATCCCTGAATCTTGGGGCTATTCTATCATTATGTTTCAGCATGATATTGAAACTGAAAAAGTAACACTCTTTGGAGTAATTGAAATCGGTAAGATGGAACTTGATGAGTAAAGTCAAGGCCAGTGGAGAGCCTACACACAATCTCCACAACCTTGGCCGGCCAATTTTTAAGGTTTGTGAAGGAATTGTGAATTGAAATTTCTACTTGACTCCCTTTAGCAAGAGCGTATAATAATAGTTGTCAGAGGGGAACGGAGGAAAGGAGATTTCACCCATGAATGTAGGCAACGGTGCGGGAGGTATCCCCTATATATAAAATGCGCTAACCAGTGGGGCGCGTTACAAGATGCCACTGGCTCCCACGTGGGCAACCTAGGCCCTGCCCACGTGGGGGTGTGAATAATAGTAGCCCGCAGGTGGTAGGTGCCTGCGGGTTTTTTATTTTAGGTTAAGTTAACCCTAGTTAACTTTTTAGGCCGGCCTCAAATGTGGAGAAACTGTGAATTAAAAAATCTCATGACAAAATTCTTTTTATTTGGTATAATAATATCAGTCCAAGAGAGAAAGGAACTAAAATGATTATCATTCAGCTCACCGCTCCACAGCATTATCCCGAGGATTATTACTCTCATGTGAAAGACTTTGGTTTTTTCGCTACTCGTGAAGCCGCGGAAAAGCGTGCGGAAGAATACATAGCTGAAGTAGAAGCCGCAAAACAGAAAGCTGAAAGAGGTGAGAGTTTTCTAGGGTCGAATTTTTGGAAATTCTTTTATTGTGTTAGCGATGATGGTCAAGTGCCTATCAATTACAAAGAGATTTTTGTTGCTGAGTAGTTAGGAGAAAATCATGCCGCACAAGCTTACTCGCGCTGAGGTTGAAAAGATTTATCCAAGGTCGATGTTTCCTAATGAGTGTGCGTGGCAAGCTACTGTAGAAAATCGTATTGGATGCTCCACTTGTAGAGGATGTGAGCATTTTATTGAATTAGATTTTTATGTTTACGAATGCTGCTTGACTTTTCATGGGGTTTGTCGTAAACTGGAGCAAGCGGTTTTTTGTAAGGACATTGCACCCTGTTCTGTTCCTAGGAGATAACATGAATTTGTACTGGGTTGTTATTTACCCCTTGCACATGAAATTCCCTTTTACTGATTGGGAAACAGCTAACCGATTCTATGAACTTGCTAACACTTATCACCCCTATGAGGTAGAGATGTTCCACCCAGGCGAGTAAAAGTCAAGAGAGTTTGGAGGTCTCCACAAAATCTCCACAATTGCCGCCGGCCCAAAATGTGTAGATTCTGTGAAGATGTTGACTTTTCTATTGGACTATCTTATTATTAAGACAGTAAAAATCTCGTAAGAAAGGAACGACGATGTACTCTAAGAATGTTTTCAATGACTCTGTTTTGGACAACGGCTTCAAGAAGATTTCGTATGACCGTTATCTTGCGGGGAACTTTGGTTTTCCTATCAAGCGTGCATGGAAAACTTATCTTGCTGATTACTATTGGATTAAGAGGGACAAGAAAAATAGTCTCTATAATTATGAAATCCGCATGAGGGTAAAGTTGCTTCCTTATGTCCTGTTGATGGTATTTTGTAATATCTGTGCCTTGCCTTTCTACCTGTGGGACGGCGGACTTAAAGACTATTTTAAAAACTTTATCCAAATCCGCGAGTGGGAAGAAAGAAGCATTAATCTTGATTGGGAACCCGAAGCCGAACAGATATTTGCAGACCTGTAAGCAATTCTAGCCCGCTTTTAGCGGGCTTTCCCCTTTTCGTAAAGTTAACTTTAGTTAACTTTGGCCGGCCTCAAATGTGGAGATTTTATGAAAATGCTTGAAATAAAATATTCCATGCTGTATTATTGAATTATTAAACGACTAATGAAGGGCAAGAAATGACTGGTTATGAAAGAGCTTTGAAAGCTTTAAAAAATAATGATAATGATAATAAGCATAATCGCGTTCTTGCAATTCTTTTTCTGCATTTTAAAAAAAATTTTAGTGCAGAAGAAATTAAGTTTCATGGCTGTAGCCTTACAATTGGGGGTATTAAAGGCTTTTTTAAACGTTTTTATCATTGGCTCAACGAAGCCATTGAAAGATTTACTGATAAAGTTATTAGTAGTTTTGAAGCTACCATTTTACATCATGACGATTTCTTGAAAAGAAATAGTTCTTATTTTGAAGGATATTGTGCCTATGTAGTAGAATGCTTTTATGATAATCACAAACGTTTTTTAAAAATTGGTATGACTAAAGATTTTAATCGTCGAATGCGACAGCATCTTAAAAACCCAAACTATTGTATTAATGGTATTTGTGTATGTTATGTTTTGCCTTGCGATTCTGAAATGGATGCACTAATTAAAGAAAGCAGGTTTAGAGAATTCTATGAAAAATTCTTTAAACTCACCCCAAAAGACAGATTCTACAATGGGTTTTTTATGCAAACTGATATTGATGCATTAACATCCTACTAAAGTCAAGAGTTAAGGAGATCTTCACAAAATCTCCACAACTCAGACCGGCCGTTTATGTGAAGATTTTATGAAGATAAATTTCTCATGACAAAACTAAAATATTTTGGTATAATAATATCAATCCAAAAGAAAAGAGTTAAGGAGTGTATCATGATTATTTGGAAGGTCACTTGCCATTGGTATGAACAGAATGATTATTCTAGTTATGACCGTGACCCCACTGAGATTGGAATTTTTACTAGCAAACCTCTCGCCGCTCTTGCTGCACTTGATTTCATCAAGAGTATGAATCGTAAGTGCGGGCGTCGTTATGTTAGGGTCGTATCTGCACTTTGGAATGATTGTATTGAAATTTTAGAGCATGATTTGCATAATAATAGTGCCTATGAGTTTGCTGATATTTACTTTACAAAAGTAACTCTTAACAGCGGTCTCACCTATTAAAGTCAAGGAGTTAAGGAGTTCTTCACAAAAACTCCACATTCTGTGCCGGCCGCCCGTATGGAGATTTTGTGAAGCTATTGCATTTTAGGTGCCGCATCTGATATAATAGAAATGACGTAAATTTTTTCTCTCCACAATTTCTGCACATTTTAAAATTCTTATTGACTCCAATAGTAAAGAAGCGTAATATAACAGTTGTCAAAAGGAACCCACAGAAGGGACAAAAAGAAATGACCAAGAAGATTTTCGCCGTGCTTGACATTGAGACTGTTACCGATGCTCGTCTCGCGTTTGATATCGCGTGGATTCTGTATGACTCTAAGGGCAATGAGCTAGAGCGTCGTAATTATCTTGTGAGTGAGATTATGGAAACCCCATTTGCGGATATTCTCATTCAGCGCGACGGTTTTATGAAAGATAAGGCTCGTTTCTACATGGAGCACTCTATCTCTGCTAAGTTTCTTGATGAGATTTCCTCTGAGCTTAACAATGCCGCATGTGTTTATCATGCCCAGCTTGTTGTGTGTGCGTATAATGCAAAGTTTGATTACAGTGTCTTAAATGACAACATGCAAGCTTACTATGGTTGCGACTTTTTTGGTGATGGTGTTGAGGTCGTAGATATTATGACTATGGCCCTTGCTACTATTTGCAATACTAATAAGTATGTGCGTTGGTGCCAACTTAATAACATGGTCACCGCAAAAGGCAATATTAAGACTAACGCGGAAACTGTTTATGCGTATCTTACCCGTGATAGTGATTTTGTAGAAGCACATCACGCATTGCAAGACTGCGAGATTGAAGCAGAAATTCTGTTTAAGGCTCGCAAGTATCGCAAGAAGCATCACAAGCAATTTGCAATGCCTGTTTTCCACTGTGCAGAGTGGAAGCAAGTGCAAGCAAGGCGGTAACACAAAAGCCCCGCGTGAGCGGGGCGAACCCTTATTTAAAAAGTTAGCTAAGGTTAACTTTTTCGGCCGGCCTCAAATGTGTAGATTATGTGAAGCGTCCGATTATGTGATATAATTCTTTTAGTCCAAAGAAAGGAGCACAAAATGGCCTATCCACTTTCAGAGCTTTTCCGTTGTTCGATGCAGTCCGCTCATGGGTATGCACAGCTTTCCAAAGAACCGACTTTCCCACAAGACCTGCGAGACTATTTTTATTCCATGATGTTTGACATGTGCGATGAAGCACGACAAGCTCTCCACCGTGCGGCACAAGCAGTACAAAACTAATAAAAATAAGTAAAGAGAGGAACAACAATGGATGCCTTTGATTCTTTCTTCAGAATCGTTTTCCCGCTGGTATGTCTAGGCTCTATAATTTTTGCAATCATTGGATGCATCCACGATTTGAACTTCTTTGAGTTTGTAACTGAAGAGCCTGTTTGCGGATGGTTACAGTATTATTTCTTTTGCCAATGGAAAGTTTGTAGCCCTTCTTCCACTGAGCTAACATATTGTTATCCCGATAAACTACGAAAATTAGTAAAAGATAGAGGTGAAAAGCCTTTAACTCTCCGTCGTATTAAGTTTTTTGACTACATTCATAAAAAGTATATTAAAAAGCCGTGGCAATTTCTTTTCGGTTATCGCGTAAATTGGAAAAAAGAAAACTCAGATTTTTAAAACAAAAGGCCAATTTATTGGCCTTCCCCCTTTATCTAAAAGTTAGCTAAGGTTAACTTTTTCGGCCGGCCTTGATTATGTAGATTGTGTGAACCTATTGATTTCTTAGAACAAAACCATTACACTATCAAGGGAGGGAGGGAGGGATAGCCCTATGGAGTTAGCCAAGGCTAACTTTTTTAAGATCTATAATCGAACTGGTGTTCTAAAAATCCTTTGTGATCGAAATGTGGAGGAACTGTGGAGGGAAAACTAATTTGGGATTGACTATTGCAAAGGGGAGAGCATGAGAGTATATTAATAGTCGTCAGAGGGGAACAGGCAATAAGGCCAACCCCACGAGGTACTAGGAGGTACCAAATGAGCAAGAACACCATCACCCGCGCACAGGCCATCGAGAACAGCATCCGTGCTTGCCAGTCCATGAACGAGGGTGCAGAGTTCCGCACCTACTGGGATGACACCATCGACGTGCTTGTCAAGATGCACGAGCAGCTGGTCAAGCCCCGTAAGGCGGTTGTCTCTAAGGCTCGCGTGCTCAACGAGAGCCTTGCGGTCAAGATTGCCAAGAAGCTGCCCGCTGAGGGTCTGACCTCTAAGGGCATCGTCGGGCTGGGTGTCCCCGAGGTCACTACCACGCAGAAGGCCGTCGCGGTCATGCGTGTGGCCGAAGAGATTGGGTTGGTCGAGCGTGTCAAGGACAAGAAGACCATCACTTTTAAGCCCATCGCCGACGCCACTCCCGAGACGTTCTTCCCCATGGGTGAGCCTATGGGAGAATAGGCACAAGGGGAACGGGCAACCCCAAAACCCGACCAGCCCCGCCCATTTGGCGGGGCTTCTTTTAAAGCAAAAGTTAACTAAGGCTAACTTTTTTCGAGATCTTGTTTTTAAAGTTAACTAAGGCTAACTTTTTTGGCCGGCCACGATTATGGAGAAACTGTGAATTTGAAAATGATCATTGCTATCTGATTCCTCTTTATGATATAATAGAAGTGATGGCCATTCATGGCCGAAAATTTTAGCACACCCACAAGCAAAAGTCAAGAGAAATGAAGCCTCTCCACACAATCAACATAAAAGAACCCAGGTCGATCAAATGTGGAGGAAATATGAAGAGGAAAAAGTCGTTGACAGGTCGGGCAAACAGGCGTATATTATTAATCAGCAAGGGGGACGAAAGAAACCCAAGCGGACTTGAAAACCGAATATCTCAAAAGACCTAAAAGGTCTAAATCATGCCTATTAGCTAGACAACAGGGTCTAGCTAAGCAATAGCCCCAAGGTGGGGCAGATTGGAGTGGCCCTATGGCTACCAAGAACAATGGCATTACCCGCGCCGACGCCATCGCTTTCGCCTACGATGTGATTTTTAACATCACTGAGGGTGACGGGTTCGCGTCTGATGAGGATAACGGCAAGGCTGCTGAAGCTCTGCCCATTCTCAAGAAGATGCACGAACAGCTCACGGCACCCCGTAAGGCTACGGTGTCCAAGGCTCGCAAGGTTAACGAGAACCTTGCAACCAAGGTTCACGCTGCTATCGTGGAGCACGGTGATGGTATGTCCACTAAGGATATTGTCGCGCTGGGCATCCCCGAGATTACCACTACGCAAAAGGCGGCTGCCGTCGCTCGCGTGGCGTGTGAGCTGGGTCTGCTGCACAAGTGCGTTGATGGTAAGTCCATCACTTACGCCATCGCGTAATGCCAAGTCCCGAGCATGACTCTAAAAGGCTCACCCGTGGTTGGGATTAGGTCGCGCCCTTGCCAGCTAAATAACCCGCAGAAGCCTAAACATGCGGCAATGCTACACTAGATAGCGGATAAGACGGGGACCACGTAAAAAGCAAAGACCGAGGGGGAACCGTAGGCGCACGGTTCCCCACTTTCTTTACCTCAAAAGTTAACTAAGGCTAACTTTTTCTGAGATCTTTATAGTTAACCGTTTAACCTAAAAGTTAACTAAGGGAAACTTTTTTGGCCGGCCGCAATTATGTAGATTGTATGAATTTGTTGACATTTTTTAAGATACTTAGTATTATTTAATTGTCAAGTAAAGCCCTTAGTGTTAGGAGCTACCATGAATCTCTATTGGGTCACCGTTCATCACCCGCTCTACACCCGCTATGCGTTCCGTAGTCGGTATGCCGCGGATGAGTTTTTCTATTTCTGCGTTCGGCATTTTGCCGATGAGGTCTCTTATTGCTACGGCAACGCGGAAGGCTTCTTCTACTAAAATCAAGGTCTGTGGATGATTTCCACAAAATCTCCACAGACCGCGCCGGCCGCGCTTATGTATTTTTTATGGAGACGTCAAATTTTTCTTGACAAAATCCAAAAGGAAAAAGATCGATCTCAATTGTGGAGATTATGTGCGGGGCTTGCATTTGTCGCTTGCATCCCCTATTATGTAATTGTGCTCAAGACGGCGACCAAATAGGCCATCCGATTCGGGTAGGGCACCTACTTGCTCGTATGAGGGGAGGTCAAGACAGGTGTGTAACCACTACCCGTACACTTATTATCGAACTGGTGTTCGAATAAATCTTTTAACCGAACTAGTGTTCGCCCTGCAGCTCGTTTTCAGGTTTGTGAATTTTTTGTGAAATTTTCAAAAAAGACTTGACAGAACTGGTGTTCTATAAAATTTTTAAAATAGAACTGATGTTCCGTATTCGGTCGTGCCGCCGCGCGCAGGCTTATACGCGACTTTTTCCTAGAAATGGGGCATACGCCCGCATACGCGAAAAATTCCTAAAACTTCAACTAAATAATTTTACTTGACAGGGAGGGCTTTTTATGGTATAATTAAAGTGAGTGCCTTTTTTCAGCCCGTAGAATCATAAAAAAGAGCCCGCCGCATACGCGACGGACTCGTGAAACCGCGCAAAGGAGTCGCCTATGGGATTATTTTTGACTACTTGCGCTTTTGGACAAGCGTGACTTCATAAACATTGCCATCGATCTCGAAGCGGAACTGGCGTTCAGGATTGGTAACCTCGGTCGCACCAAACGCTTTAGTCACTGCGGTGCTCAGCAGATCGATGATCCCACGCTTCGTATCGTTGGGCTTGCGGGTGCGGGTCTTGGGCGCCTTGGCCTTCGCAGTTTCCTCAACCGCAGTCTCATCCAGGTAACCCAGATCCGCGAGGTAGCGGTCAATTGCTACCTTGTTGGGGATCTTATCCCTGCGGGCCGCCTTCAGGACGTCAGACGGAATAGTGATGGTACGCTCAGTATTGGTCTTGTCAGTGAAGGTGTACTTAAGATCTCCAACGTTCATATCAGACTCTTTCTATTAGAAAGTTTATTAACTCCACGTGGGGCGGACCAAACCCGCCGCCCCTCGGGTGAAGGGGGTCTTACTCAGCGTCGTCCTCGAAGATGTCGCCGTCCTCGGCAACCACGAAGGTTGCAGGAGCGCTCTTCTTCTCACCCTCGATGCGGGTGACACGGCCCTCCTTGACGAGGAAGCGAAGAGCCGCGCTCATCTTCTGAGCGGAAACGCCAAACTCAGCGGCCATCTCCTTGTTGGTGACGGGGGCGTCCTTCTCAACAAGAGCGGTGAAAACGTCCTCGCGGAAGTCAACGACCTCCTGGTTCACCTTAGCCTTGCGGGGACGGGCGGCCGCACGCTCAAGCTGAGCGATCTTCTTCTCACAGAACTCGACAATCTCGGTGTCGTCAGCGAGGAGGTCGGCGATGCGGGCGTAGAGGTCCTTCTGGGTGGTCTTGTTCTCGGTCATGGTAGTTCTCCTTTTCTGGGACTCGCGTCCCTGTCCTTACGAGTCCCTTTTGACTCGTTATTTTGTGAGGAGGTCATCCTCTTTTTTCTATATATATTATATCATATTTTAGTTTATTTTGTCAAGTACTTTCTTTTGGATCTGCTTACTTTTTCTTTCACGGGCCGTCCATTTTTACCTCTTTTCTTCCTTTTCTTTAATTATATTATAACATATTTTATAGGCTGGTGTCAATATGTTATTTTTTGGAAAAGAAAATGAATTTTTTTAACTAAAAATGTTTGAAAACGAAAATGAAAATTGAAAATGAAATTCAAAATTGAAAATTATTTTCTGTTTCCTTTTCTTTTTCTATATATATTATACCACTTTAAAATGAATTTTGTCTACAAAAATTATTTTGATTAGACTAAAAATCTTTTAGATTATCCAAGAGAAAGATCAAATTTAAAACGAAAATTAATTGCGGGACTCCTGTTAATCTCAGTGGTTTATACGCCAGTATATCGTAAAATTCCTGGTGATCAAATACTCAGGTGGTCTAAAAAATTTTAAAATGGGGCTAATTCGCGGCAAAAACAAAAATTTATATACAAGATCTTGTATACCTATATGTATAAATATACAAGATTTTGTATATTTTGTTAGTGAAATTTGCATCCCACAAAAATCCGAAATTTGAGTGAAATACCGTCGCACTAACTATGCCAAAGGAATGCAGAGGTCTTAGGTCGGGGCCACAGCTCCGCTGTTATTATGAAGCAATTTTATTACATTTTCTCACTTCCCTTATATTTTTCCAACATTTTAATATAAATTGTAATACCTCTACGAACAAATTCTGGAAGTGAAATTTCTTTTTGATCTGCTCAATATTTTCACAATTCAAATTGAGATTCTGTTAATGGGACTGTAACTCGTTTATCCTTCTTTGGCATGGCGCTTCTTAGTCTTTAAAGCAAAAACATATGCTTGAAGTGCAATCCTACAAATATCATTTAAAGACTTACCTCTTTCTCTAGCAGTTTGTTGAAGATAAGTCTTATCTTTACTATTAATTGGAACAGTAACATATTCAATAGTCATATAATCTCCTTATGCAGTTACACTAGTAATAGCTCTTCTAGCGCTTCTAGCTCCATGGTCATTAATAAAATCTACTTGCGGATATTCAGCAGGCCAATAATATCAACGATCATTATTAACAAATTTAATAGGATATGTTCTAGCAGGATATGGAAGCTCTTGTGCAGCTTTCGCAAGTCTTTCTCTCATTTCAACTATATTAAATGGAATTTCATCTTTACTTTCCATTACTTTAGCAATGTCTTTATAACACTTATCACAAAATCTATAAGATTTAGAACTACCAGAAAGAAATACACCAATAACACAATATGAATAATCAGATATAAGTTCTCCGCATCTATCACATTTTATTTTATCCATCTATAAACTCCTTCTCATGCATTGCTTTATTAATTTTTAAAAAGCAACTTTCACAATAATGTCATTGAAATCGAGGTGGCCTTAATACACATGGTTTAGTTTCTAAAGTATACGTATAAGCAGGTGTTACCATTTCTCTATTACAGCGATTACACCTATAGATAGTTTTAATTTCTACCATTTTAATACCATTTCACTAAAGGACGAGAATATGTCTCAAAAAATTTATTACATTTTTTACAAAAAACATATTGTTTAACATTACCAAAAAGTTTATTTTCTAAACGAATTATATCTTTATCTTGATCAATTACTTGTCCGCATATCGCACATTTCAATACTCCTGACATTAGCTGTGCCTTTCTTTTCGTCTATTTATATAAAATCTAAATAAAAGAACATCTTCAGCACAATCATCACAATAATCATAATTTTCAACATCACGATTATCTGTATACTTAACCTGCAAACTTACATAAGGTTTATCCATAAGAATTCCGCAACGATCACATTCATAAACAGTCTTTTCCATATTACACCTTCCCTACTAAATTACTATTAAGACAAAGTTGATACATTTGTTCTTCTTCTTTGTTTCTTTGTTTATCTTTTAATATATTATATACTGCAACTTTATCTTCATTTTTTAAATTCAAAAATTCTAAGAAGGTTCCAGGAATAGCAACTTCTAAATGCGGCCAAGTATAAAATGACATATACCTATTATTTTCTTGAATTATATATCCTAAATTTTTTAAAAGACTAATAGCTTCATACGTTCTACTCTTAGAAGATCCAGTTCTTTTCATGAAATCTTCTGGACTAAACTCAAATGAATGACCATCTTCATTTCCTGCTAAATATAATCACAATCCAAATGCAGTTTTATTTCTGTCACATTTTTTAAAAGCTTCATATCAAGCTTCTTTATAAAATGATCCATATGATTTACCATTGCGTTCATCTTTTAAACATCTATGAATTGTTATACGTCTTTGATTAGGATAACTTGCTATTCTCCATCACCTCCTTAAAAATAAGTTTAAAATTTGTCCCGTTAACGGGACAAATTGCTATTTATACTATATTTATATATTTATATATATTTATTTCTCTACTCGTAGACGGGACTAATTTTCCTGTAGACGGGAATTTTAGTCCTGTAGACGGGACTAATTTTTCCTGTAAACAGGAATTCCCGTTAACGGGAATTTTATTAATTATATTATAACTTATCTTTTCTGTTCTGTCAAGAGGGAGGTTCCAAAACATTCGTTAGGTGTCATTACAAGTCCATTTTTAATAAACAACTATAAATTAAGTCTTACTTTTATTATTCTTTAATTCCGCTAAAAAATCTAGGAAACCAGATTCATCTAGCATCTCTAAAATAAGTAAACATCCAAATACAAGTAAAACAATAGTACAACCAATTATTATAATAGCCACACATAGACAAAAAATATTACTTACAAAATCAACCATTGAAATCCTTTCTCGATAAAAAAAGAAGGGAGATTATTCTCGATTAACATCTCGAATAATACTCCCTTCTACACTCCGCTTCCAACTTCGTTGGAAGCTACGTTTTACAACAACTTTTTAATGTTTAAAGAAATAACCTAACATAAATCCAAGAGCTATACCAATTAAAAGTATAACCATATATATTATTTCAAAAAATTCAGGAACAGTCATGCGGCCTCCGGGTCAAAATGAATAATCTCTTTAAAATCTATTCACCCATGCATAAATAAGCAATGTTATATAAGAACCTAATAAAATACCAGAACTAATTATTAAAATTAATAATGTTATTTCAAATAAGTTAGTCATATAAATCTCCATAATAATTTTAAAATCTATAGTGTGTATCTAAAACTTGAACTTGATCTTGATGGAAAAAACTAGCTATATCATAACCAATATGCTGACCATGAACATCAAATACATCATTTGTCTCATAATCCATATCTTCATTAAGCCAATCTGCTTTATCCTTAAATATATTTATAAGATCAAGAACATCCGCATAATCATCTAACATATTCATAGCTATCTCCGCATACTAAAGAAATTAAAATCCCACCACATACCCCATAATACTGCGATAATACCAATAAAAATAATTAAAGATCCTCCAATTGCTTGCAGCATATATTTATCTCCTTGGTTTTATATCTGGTTAAATTTAATTAATACTTTTATACCATAAATAAATATCAGTATATAACCTATTGCTATAATAATTGAACAAAAAGACCCAATATCTATATTAAAAATAATAGCGATAGGAATTCTTAAAACTTCTGCTATAAAAGCAGCTATTAAAACTCAGAGTGTTAGATTAAAAAGACAATCATCATTGTTATTAATATTCATAATTTTATACTCCCAACTATAAATAAAAGAATTAGGTATTATTCTTCTTTACTAACCCACACTTCAATAATTAAAGCAACTATAATAAATATAATCCAAGTTATTACAAGAATACTTACTAAAAGAAAGAACCAACTAAATAAATCTATATCCCAAACTATGAAAAGAAACAGACAAATAAAAAATGATCCTACTGTAAAAATAATAGAAGAATAAAACGATTTAGGCATTATACGATCTAACATAATTAATGCTGACACCTCTCATACAAATCTTGAGCTCGATAACGAATATCATTAAGCTTGCGGTCAAACTCATCGTCCGCATCATACTCTACATTATCTTCAAGCCAATCGGCCAAATCATTCAAAAAGTTTGCAAGATTTAAAATATTAACTGGATCTTTTCTATTGGTTACTTTTATTTTTGGTTTTACTTCATAATTAGTCATCATTTTGTTCTCCAGACGAATTTGCTAATTGTTCTTTTCTTATTTTAATATAATATTTCGCAAAAGATCTGTTATCCTCTGATTGAATCTCTCGCCATAATTCATCTACAAACATACAAGCCCCAAAAAGAACTCCAATACAAAAATGTTCCTGTCTATACCCGGTATTACTATAAACTTCATCTTTTGCAATCCGTGTATATAGCCAATCCCGCAAATCATAAAAAGAATTTGGTAATTTATCTGGCGCAAGTCTATGAGTCATTGTATTGAATAAATAATAATCTGCTTGACTAATTTCCGCGTAACGACGATTTTTTAATCTATCTAACAGTCCTTGATAAAAAACATCGGCAACTTTAATATGTTCATCTAAAATATGTTCATTTAAAATCATTATTTATTCTCCTTTTGGAATTAATCCCATATTGGATCCCAATCTAAAATATTATCATATTCTGCGCGGTGATTAGCAATTTCTCGATCTTGAGTAAATAAAGCATTAACAAAGACAATACTTACAATAATTATGATGCCGATAGCCAATTCCATTTTTACTCCTTAGGCACTTTAAAATTTTCCATCAATGAAGTTAACTCATCGTTATCCCAAAAATCATCGTCAGCATCATCAGTAATACCGTTATCCCAAAAATCATCCCATGATTTATTATCATCAATAGAATCTTCAATTGGTTCTACTTTATTATCTGTTTTTTGCAACATATCATAAATATAATTGCTAAGTATAGTTGAAACGCCAATAGCAAAAATATCTACTCCAAGAGATTGAAGATTAGATAATTGTAATAAATCACAAATTCGACCAGCAATAAAAAAAACAATAAAAAGGCATACGCACTCAATTAAAAATCTTTTGTTAGTTGCGATACCTACTTTTTTTCACATTGAATAATCCATTTAAACTCCATATCTCGGCGGTTTAGTAGGCCGAATAAAATATAAAATTAAGAGAATACAAAAAACGATAACAGCAGTATAGTTACCATAAAATATCACTCGCATTTGTTTTCCTCTCTTTATTTTCTAATAATATTATAACATATAAAATATATTTTGTCCATTTAAATTTTATGTCTTAATATTTTATTTTTTTCTGTTATCTATTTAATTTAACGACGAACAAATTCCCATTCCAAATCTTCTGAAGATTGATTTAAACAATTCTTTATTTTTGAATAACATCTAGGACAAATATCATATTTTGTAGCATCATGGAAAGCTACTGCACATCGATCTTGCGGCGTCTCTACTAAAACTGAAATATAATTATCATTAAAAATAGGTCTTTTACAAGCGTCACAAATACGAACATAAGCCATAGTTACTCCTTATTTTTAGTCAATCTTAGAAATCTTTATCTTCTTTGAAAGCGTAATATAAAATTGCAATTCCTAGCACAAAGAATTTAATACCATCTAGTCCATCAGGCGTAGTTAAAGCCGCAGAAATTGCAAATCCTCCGCACATATACAGAATTAAATTCTTGTCTTTCATATTTACCCTATTTTGCGGCCGCACATTGGACAATAATTAATATGAATCTTATCCCTAAAAGATAATCGTCCACGCCTATCTATACTTTCAACATAAAGTTTATCATTTTCTATATAGGCAGTTGCTTCATAATTAGCAATTAATGATCTATGAGCTTTTAGCTCACTATGACAATAAGTACATAACATGTTTACCATATTAGATAATCCATAACAAGATCGACGGCTTCATTTGCGCTAAGGATAGAGAAAATTACTTGAATATTATCTTCAGTTACTTCAATATTATATTTATAATTTCCATGTTCTAGATTATATCCAATTTTAAATCGAGCCATTTGCGGATCTTGCTCTTCGTCATACTCTACGCCATATCCTTTTAGCCGATGCTTAATTAATTCTACATTAGTCATTCTATCCTACTTTCTATTAATAAGTCAGGTATCATACTTATTTACAATTAATCCTATGATTCCATAAACAACAAGTACTCCAAAAGTAACTCCAGTTAAATATACTCCCATAAGAAAACCTGCTAATAAGAAATTAAAAATTTGATTTAACATTATACCTTGGCTCCTATTTGCGAAAGAAATTCTTTAACTTGGACTCCTATTGACTCTGCACATTTTCCACAAAAATGATATTCAAATTTTCTAATGAATTTATTATAATCATAATTCTCTGGATCAAGTGGTTGAAAAGAAAGA
>JAEEGL015132785.1_pt1 | contig 23023 bp, 12 predicted proteins | sample 9134231 | NCBI WGS metagenome assembly JAEEGL01 (sample SAMN16246548, study PRJNA631951) | gut metagenome | biome: gut microbiome; feature: rumen; material: fiber-attached | host: Bos | place: Iran: Karaj | collected 2018-10
TCTGCACGGGTAAATGTTGCACTCCATTCACCGTTATAAGAGTATACCCTGTATTGGTAGGTATAACCTGCTGTTACACGGTTATCTTCATAACTTGTTTCTGTATAACCCGACGATATCGTTCCCCAGCTCTTCCAGCCGTTTCCGTCGTTATATCGTCTCTGGAGAAGGTATTTCGTTGCGCCTTCTACTGTGCTCCAGCTTACATTAACCTTCCCCGAATCAGATTCTGCAGTCATGTTTCCAGGCGGAAGCGGAATATTCGACGCAACTACCTCCACACGGGTAAATGTTGAACTCCATTCACCATTATAAGAATAAACTCTGTACTGATAGGTATAACCTGCAGTCACTTTGTTATCTACATAGCTTGTCCCTGTATATTCCGACGATATCGTTCCCCAGCTCTTCCAACTGTTTCCGTCATTATATCTTCTCTGAAGAAGGTACTTCGTTGCCCCTTCTACTGCGCTCCAGCTGACATTTACCTTTCCTGAATTAGAGTCTGCTGTCACATTTTCAGGCGGAAGCGGTGCATTTGAAGCAACTACTTCTACACGGGTAAATGTTGCACTCCATTCACCGTTATAAGAATAAACTCTGTACTGATAGGTATAACCTGCAGTCACTTTGTTATCTACATAGCTTGTCCCTGTATATTCCGACGATATCGTTCCCCAGCTCTTCCAGCCGCTTCCGTTGTTATACCGTCTTTGAAGAAGATATTTCGTTGCGCCTTCTACAGCGCTCCAGCTGATATTTACCTTTCCTGAATTAGATTCTGCCGTAACATTTTCAGGAGGAAGCGGTATGTTAGATGCAACTATTTCTACACGGGAAAATGTTGCACTCCATTCGCCGTTATAAGAATATACCCTGTACTGGTAGGTATAGCCAGCCGTCACTTTGCCATCTACATAGCTGGTCCCGGTATATTCGGACGATATCGTTCCCCAGCTCTTCCATCCATTTCCGTCATTATACCGTCTTTGAAGAAGGTATTTCGTTGCACCTTCCACTGCGCTCCAGCTGACATCAACTTTTCCCGAATCAGACCCTGCAGTCATGGTTTCAGGAGGCAGCGGTACATTTGATGCAACTATTTCCACACGGGTAAATGTACTCCACTCACCTGAATAAGCATAAACCCTGTACTGATATGTAACTCCGTTGGTCACATTACTGTCTTCATATCTTGTATCCGTCAGTACCGAAGAAACCGTGTTCCAGCTCTTCCATGCAGATCCGTCGTAGTAACGCTTCTGCAAAAGATATTTAGTTGCCTTGTTTACCGGACTCCACTCGATATAAACCTTACCAGAATCCGATGTAGCAGTGACACTTGCAGGAGCATCGGGAACGGACTTTCCGGGTATGGTAAGCTTGCACCCGACAAAATTCAGGTCTATTGGTACTGTCAGCGAGTCAGACAGACCATTGCCATCAATAGTAAAAGCAGTATTGGTATCGCTGCTGGGCCGTTTGACGTCAAAAACAATCTCAAGAACATCTTCTGCAGATGTGATGTCACTCAAAGAAATGACAGATAATTTCAAGATTCCTTCAGTTGCTTTTTTGTCGTTTACATTAAAATATGTTGGTGAAAACTTTTTCTTATACGACTTAAGTGTAAAAAGTCCGGCATCCCAGTTGATAACAAAATCGCCTGCACCAAGTTTTGATCCCGCTGTAAGCTTAACAGTCACCGTAACAAGCTCATTAACGGCATCATATGCAGATGACAGCAACATTCTGGCAATGGATGTATCAAAATTCTTATCATAGGTTAATGAAGCTGATGTTTTTAGTCCGTTGCATGCATATCCATCGAGATTGGAATCGTAAAACCCTTTTGAAGTAAACTCAATATCTGACGAAGTATTGACATTTCCGACAGTTTTAAACTTGATTATGCAGAACTCAGTGCTGTTAGCCGGCTCTGTCCCCAAAAATGATATCATGACGGTTCCGGCAATATCAGCATTAACGTCGACCATCTTATTGTCCAAAAAGCCCAGAGCATTAAAGGACACAAACTCAAATAAGTCCCTGTCGTATTTGATTTCCACCGTACCGGCAGCAATATCTGTCGTGTTAAAGCGATAATAGACTTCAAATTCTTCTTCAATTTTTGTGCTGATACCTGATGTGCCATAAACATAGCACTGTTTCAACGGTGCCGTAGATTCTGAAATATTTACGCCAAACCGTGTTCCCTTAACATCAACGCTGTTTAACGAAGAATCAAATGCTTCTTCAACAACCACATCAAAATATGTCCGGGTTGCCTGAGTATTGGCAGAAACGGAATAATAAAATGATATCAAATATGTGTCCGAAGCAACCCCGGGACTATCAAAAACGAAAGAACAGTTAAGTGCTCCGTCAATTATTGAACTATCCTTAAGAGAGTCCGCTAATTGATAATAATAGTTATTTATTGTCACAACACTGGCATCATAGTGAATGCTTATCTTTAACGATGCAACATTTGAAAGGTCTTTTATAAGGACCGAAACATAGTTTGTCGTTCCTTTTGAAGTCTCTGAAGGAGTTTGCAGATATACGGTATTTTCACCTTCAGCGTTTGCTTTTAATTCATAACGGAACACCGGAATAAAAACAGCCCAAAGAACAACAAAGCATATGCACAGCCTTTTTATCTTGTTCTCCATTTATTTTCTTCCTCCCACGATTACATTTCAAGCGTATTCACATTACCATTGATATACTGCAAGATTCTCAAAGCCTCAACACTTGACAGGACATTATCTTTATTCAGATCTGCGCGTCTGAACTGGTCATCTGTAAGAAGCAGATCGCCGTTGATCGACTGTATAAGCATAAGCGCATCTTTGGTCGTTATCGTGCCGTCTCCGTCTACATCTCCTAATCCTGAGAGGGCTGATGCATCCTTTATAACAACCGAATAGGGTGCTTTTGCAGTTCCTTTTGTAACAGTATTGACACCGTCTTTTACAACAATATAATACTCAAGACCTGCCATGGAAAGATTTGAGCCTAAAACAGTAGCACTGTATTTATCGTTCTGTTTCAGCATATTCTTTGTGCTCCAAGCCGTCGTCCCCTTAGTTCTGTAATACAACGTTGCAGATTCAACTCCAACGTTGTCGCTGGCGGTGCATGAAATAACCAAATTTTTACCGACATAACCCTGGTTTACCGGTGTATGATACACAGCAGGAACAAGAGTGTCCGCAGCCGTACAGGTTACTTTACCCGCAGGAGCGGATTCTGTCATGTCACTTAAGACAACCGTGAAGGTATACCAGTATGTTATACCGGGTTCGGCGTCTTCGTCAACAAAAGTGTTATCTTCACTCGGAATAACAGTGCTGTTTAGGCGAGTATAATTTCCATCTTTCTCGGTCGATCTGTAAACATTGTATCCCATTAGAGTATCATAATCATCTTGAACCCAGCTAAGCTCAATTCCGGTATTTGTTGCAGTTGCTTGTAAATTCATAGCCATCATAGCAGTACCATCAATCGTAAAACTAATACTGTTGGCAAGCAATTGCTTAACATTCTTAAAGCTGTCACCCAACGCAAATGCATTATCCGAAATACTAAAATATTGAATTCCGGATTCAATAATACCGTTTGTTGAGATATTTCCTTCCCATATTTTGCTGTCAACCCAATCTCCGTCAATCCTATAATCAGAGTAGGGATAAACGGAACCATAATACAAAGAAATGTCTTCAGTTGTATCCATGTCTCTAGAGAAAAATGCTTTTATTACATACTCCCCTTTCCCTAGTTTACTATCGGTAATCAATTGACCGGAATCATAAAATTCTACCTTTTCTATGAACGGAAACATTTCGGAGCAATCACATGTTTGGTTGTTTATGTCAATGAAAAGATTTCCGTCTGTATCACAAAAAGGTATAAAAGCGCGATCGTAATCGGAATATATTTTCCCTTTGAGCACCGTATTTGACCATAAAGCATCAGAATAATTATGGATATAGCAAACAATATAGCCCCATGGTGCATTGAAAATATTGTTGTTATGAGAAACACCTGAACTATTATAAAAATCATAATAATGATAAGTGTTTTGATTTTGTGGCTTGCCTATCAAGAAATAGTTATTGCTTGCGTTCTCATAAATACTAACACTTGAAAAGAATAAACATCCCGAAGCATAGTCTATTTCGTCTATGTATGTATCCACAAAAGAATGTGAAATCTGATGAATGTGTTTCTTAGTATTGTTTGCATATCCATATTCATTGAGATAACAATAATTCATAAATATGTTTCCATTTGGTCTTGAGCAGGATAAATCGCAATAATTAAATTGAATCACCGCATTTTCGTTTCCAGTCTTAAATCCACATTTACAACTATCGCTACAGGTGTCTGACGGTCTGATCGTAATACGTTTTTCCTCCGTCCCTTGAAAATATAGTTTTCCATATACGGTTACCACAGGATCAACATAATTCCCATTACTACTAACGTCAAATAAAATAGTTGTTCCTGGTTCAAAATACACAGTTGCTCCACTGGCAATAACAGTATTATTTGCGATTATATAGATTCTATCAGAAGTATATGTTATGTTTTCCGATATAACATTAGGTAAAAGAACGCCATTTGTTACCTTATTGCTCAACTGACAGTCACATGAATATAAACTCTGATCGCCGGCATCCATACCGTTCTTATATGTGATATTTACCGGTAGATCAAACCTGTAATCATTAGGACAATCTTCAGCTATAGTAATTTCAAAGAATACGGTTGTTCCGGCTACGGTTTCCCCGTCCATTATCTTTCCACAGTCACCGATTGAATAAGTCCCTATAGAACCAATATTTATACTGTTTACATTTATTTCAATATAAGGATTCTGAGACTGGATGCTAATTATAGCATTTACTTCATTTGCCACTCCGCCTCTGTTTAATAATTCTATAGCTATCCTTATCGTTTCTCCGGATTCTATAACACCATTTCCATTATTGTTCTGAGAACAATCAGCACTATCAAAGAAATAGTAATCATATAGTTTGACATCAGGTTTGGGTTGATGGTTAAACGCACTAACCGCATTCAGTATTCTGTGATATCCATCATCGCCAATTATACCTGTATTAACAATCTGCGATTGAATAAATTTATTGCTGTAAACATTGTTATCAGGATATTTGCTTCTCAACAATGCAGCTGTTGCAGATACGGCAGGACATGCCATTGACGTACCTGACATAGTAGCTGTTTTATTACCGGGCCAAGTTGAAACGATTTGCTCTCCACAAGCAAATACTTCATATTCTACTGAATCAAATGGTGTTCCGTCATAATTTGAAAACCCAGACCTTTTGCCTAGATTATTGCAACTCATAACACCAATAACCCATGAAAATGCAGCAGGATAAAATGCTTTATAGGTATTCGGCAGCCCATCGTTTCCGGCCGAAGCCACCAAAACACATTCGCTGTAAGCCGCCTTCAGAGCATCTTCCACAGCAACCGAAACAGACGAACCACCGAAAGACATATTTATCACGGATGCTCCGTTCATGTATGCATACTGGATTGCTTCAGCAATATCCGAATTGTTGAAATAACCGGAGGCGTTTCCTGCCTTAATGCACATAACCATACAACCGAAAGCAATACCGACTGTACCAGTTTCGTTGTTTTCAGCCGCAACTATACCGGCAACGTGCGTACCGTGCCCGTTGTCGTCCATGGGATCGTTATCGTTGTTTACACAATCCCAACCGTAATAATCGTCTATGTATCCGTTCCCGTCATCATCTACGCCGTTATCGGGAATTTCGGCAGTGTTCACCCAGATATTATTTCGAAGATCGATATGGTTATAGTCCACACCGGTATCTATTATTGCCACAACTACATCGGGACTGCCACCCTCAAGACCGTTTTCATTCTTAAGGACATCCCATGCAGCAGAGATGCCCATTGTATCATAATAACCTTGTTTTGAATAATCGGAATTTCCTGAAACATCTACGGATTCGACTGTTCCGTCAGCACCCATGATATAATCATAATCGACTTTATCAAAGGTATTAAGCTCTTCAAGATATGCGACAGCTTCGGCTGTATCGGTCTCTTTATCAAGAATAACCTTGTACCACAGACTGTTCTTGAAAAGCGGTTCAGCGGATACAACGCTCAGTTCTCCGAACTTTGACTGTTCAAAATGCTCCGCTTTTACAAGAATAACACCTTCGTTATAATTCTTGGAATCATTATCCGCATGCGCGGAAGTCTTCAGCGAGTTAACATCCGAAGAATCCGATGATGCAGATACTGTTTTGGGTAAAGACACAGTATTGTTCCCTGCCTGTGTAATAACCATATTATCCGGTACACTGACCTGTTTTTTAGCGGTGCATGCTGACAAAGACCCTGCCACAAGGACAACAGCCATTGCTAAACTTAGCGTTCTGCGAATACTTTTGTTTAATTTCTCCATGTTTGCCATACTCACATGCCATCCTTTCCAGAAGAGACACTTTTTAAATTTGATACCAAATCATGTTGCGTATATTGCTGCTTTTTATTACATTTCAAGCGTATTCACATTGCCGTTGATATACTGCAATATCCTCAAAGCTTCAACACTAGACAGTACCTCATCTTTATCAAGATCTGCGCGTCTGAACTGGTCGTCTGTAAGAAGCAAATCGCCATTGATAGACTGGATGAGCATGAGCGCATCTTTTGTCGTTACCGTACCGTCTCCGTCTACATCTCCTATCCCGGAAAGAGCCGAGGCATCTTTGATAACAACGGAATACGGCTCAGCAGCATTTCCCTTTGTAACCGTATTGATACCGTCTTTTACAACAATGTAATACTCCAAGCCGGCAGAAGAAAGATCGGAGCCGAAAACAGTTGCGCTGTATTTATCGTTTTGCTTGAGCATATCAAGGGAGTTCCAGGCTGTAGCACCCTTGGTCCTGTAATATAACGTAGCAGAAGCCACACCGATATTATCGCTTGCCGTACATGTGATAACGAGGTTTTTACCGATATAGCCCTGGTTTACGGGTGTATGGTAAACAGACGGCGCTAGGGTATCTATCATAGTACATGACACCTTTCCTGCCGGAGCAGATTCCGTCATATCACTGAGAACAACCGTAAAGGTGTACCAATATGTTACGCCAGGTTCAGCATCTTCATCTACAAACGAGTGCTCTTCCGGAGTAATTGCAGCTTTATTCAGGCGTACAAAATTACCGTCTTTCTCTGTCGAGCGGTAAATGTTGTATCCCATAAGGGTTTCGTAATCATCCTGAAGCCAGGACAGCGCAACACCAGATCCGGTAGCTTCAGCCTGAAGGCTCATGGATAAAGCTGAACTGGTGTTGATGTCAAATACATACTTGAACGAGTCCTCAACTATATATTTTTGCAAACCGCCATCGTTTTTAGCATATCCACCTTTAATCGTGAGCGTTTGTAATCCGTTTTCAATAAGTGCATTGACTGTGTAACTTCCTTCCCAGACAGTAGGCGAAACAAAATCTCCTGTTATGGAATAATCAGCATACGGATAAACAGTACCAAAATACAGTTTTATTTCTTTTGTTACATCCATTTCCCGGGAGAATGATAATCTTATCTTAAACGCACCCGTTCCAACATAGTTGATAGGCTGATCGTCAGCATCAAGCAGCTCGACGTTTTTAACAAAAGGGTAAACGGTATTGTAATTTGAGCAATCCCCGTATAGGTCGATCACAGAAGTACCATCGGACAAACGGAAATTGTCGAATACGTCGGAAGCATATCTCCTATAGCCTGATGAGAAATAATTATTCTGCCAGGATAAATCGCCGGAAAGAGCGAAATGTAACAGATCGAGTGGATTATTATCGCTTTCGGATATAAACACGCAATTCTCTGCATTCGTAATCTTACTTGTATATGAACAATACGGATTATCTTGCTCGAATTTTGTGTGTAGTATGCTGTTAGCCATACCACTTCCCTTAATGCGAAGCTGCCGTGTTGAGCATAAATCTATATAGCATCCATTCATATTACCAAATATCAACTCACCAAAATATCTCTTAAAAACAAAAACAGATGAATTTATTTGATTAATCTCTAACGAAGTTGAAGAACTTGCTATGGCCCTTTCAAAGCACATTACTCTTCCAACATCTCCCCCTTCCTCAACTCTATCTTCCAGAAGAATAGAATCTGAAATATTTATATTTCCTGTCCCATAAAAATCAGGGCTTGCAAAGTTAACAATTCTCACATATTCCATGTTTATAAAACCGGAGTCATTGGTTTCAAACATACACGCATAACAGTAATAATGATCACTCGGGTAAATCTCAATCATATTCTCTGCAGAACCGTTAAAAGTCAGATTACCGTATACAGAAAAGCATGGCGAGTTATATATTAATCCGTTGTAATAATCATCACTGGAGGTATAAAACTGAACATGACATCCTTCATTAAATAAAACACTAACACCTTCAGGGATCACTACAGAATTGGAAACTATATATAATCTGTCTGCTTCAAAGACAGTATCTTCACTAATGATCTCCGGTAAAATATACCCATTATGTACCGTAAGGCATATAGAACCGTTCCATGAGTATTCGCTGTTATTCTCATCTTCATAACCAATATTCAGATTCAGATCAAACAAATAGCTGTCAGGACAACCGGATGCGACCTCGACTTCAAAAAACAGAGTAGTCTGCGTCAAATTATTATCATCATCGTAAATCTTTCCGCAATCCCGTACGGAATAAACACCTATTGTACCAAGCTCAATATTTCCGCTAATTACATTAATATGAGGGTCTGTCAGGTTCGGATCATCGGAATCAATATTTACAACAACATCTTTAGCAACCCCGCCTCTGTTAATGAGTTCTATTGCCAGTCTTATTGTCTCACCTGCCTCGATTACGCCGTTACCGTTGTTTTCGGGGCTTATATCCTCGCTGTCAAAAATATAATAATCATATAAAGACAGGCGCGGCGCAGGAGACTCGGTAAGTGACTTGTAAGCATCAGCAACTCCATGATATTCATCTGCCTCTTTCAATAAATCATTAAAAGGATGTATATTGGTGTTACTTACAATGTGCGACTGTATAAACTTGTGACTGTACACCTGTCTGTCTGAGAAGTAGCTTCTCATAAGAGCTGCAATGCCCGCTACTACAGGGCATGCCATTGACGTACCTGTAAGCGCAGATACCCTGTTTTGCGGCCATGTCGAAACGATCTGTTCACCACACGCATATACTTCATATTCTATTTGGTTAAATGGAGTATCATCATAATTGGAAAAAGAAGATACAGTTTCACCAACAGAATTGGTACTCATTACGCCTATTACATAAGGAAATGCCGCGGGGTAGCTGATACCTATAGGGTGATAAATATCATGATCAGTATTGTTACACAATCCATCGTTGCCCGCTGCCGCAACCAGAATACACTGGTTATATGCATCTGCCAGGGCTTCTTTCACCGCAGCTGAAACGGACGAACCGCCAAAAGACATATTTATGACCGAAGCTCCGTTCATATACGCGTACTGAATTGCTTCGGCTATATCTGAATTGTTGAAATAACCTGAAGCATTTCCCGCCTTCAGGCACATGATCTTACAGCCAAAAGCAACACCGACTGTTCCAAAATCGTTGTTTTCGGCCGCAACAATACCGGCAACGTGCGTTCCGTGCCCGTTGTCGTCCATGGGATCGTTGTCGTTGTTTACGCAATCCCAGCCATAATAATCATCTACATATCCGTTCCCGTCATCATCAATTCCGTTGTTAGGGATTTCGGCAGTATTCACCCAAACATTGTTTCTAAGATCAATATGATTGTAGTCCACACCGGTATCGATTATAGCCACAACAACATCTGGGCTGCCGCCCTCGAGATCACGCTCAGTCTTCAGCCAATCCCATGCTGCAGGAATGCCCATTGTATCGTAGTAACTTTGTTTTGAATAATCGGGATTTCCGGAAACATCCACAGATTCGGCTGTCCCGTCGGCTCCCATTATATAATCATAATCAACTTTATCAAATGTATTAAGTTCTTCAAGATATGCGACAGCCTCGGCAGTATCGGTCCCTTTATCAAGTATAACCTTATACCACAAACTGTTCTTGTAAAGCGGTTCAGCGGAAACAACGCTCAGTTCTCCGAGCTTTTCCGTTTCAAATGCCTTCGTTTTTACAAGAATAACGCCTTCATTATAGTTCTTAGCAGCAGTATCGTTATGCGTGTCAGTGTTCGTAGCAGTACAAACCACATCAACATCCGAAGAAATATTCGAAGATGCCGGTACCGAATTCGCTAAAGACTCAGTATTATTCCCTGTCTGTGCAATTACCGCATTATCCGGAGCACTGACCTGTTTTTCATTTGTACATGCAGACAACGACCCTGCCGCAAGTATAACTGCCATTGCCATTCCTATGGTTTTGCGGATTGTTTTTTTGAGTTCCACTGTTTTTGCCATACTCTCACACCATCCTTCTTTTTGCGTTGTTTATTGGATTCGAAAAGAAAACAAATTAAAAAGGCTACAATACGACTTTTATCATATTATAGCCTAAATTTGTTGATTATTCAATTCATTATTTTATATTGTCATTATTGGCATTATTGGCTGGTGCGGCGCTAGCATTTACTTTCCAATACTAATATAAATGCAGCCAAAGTAACCGGGTGAAACTCTTTATTTTCGAACTTCTCATTCAATATTATCTCTATTAAAATTATTAATTTCCGTCATGTTTTTTTCATTCGCATAATATCCAATAATCAGTTTGAAAATGCTTTTTCAATTTTAACAAAGTGTCCGCACCCCCACGAAATATAATCAGCATCTATTCTTTTTTGCACCCATAAACAGTATTTCTGGTAGCCTGTGTGATTCAAGTTTTGAATGCAGAATGCAAAGAGACACTGTTATCTTGTCTGCTGTTATCTTGTCTGCTGTTTTCTTCCACAGAAACGCTTTATCATTTCCACCCCCATCATAACGATTTCATCTTTTACCAAAAACATGGTTATGATTGCTCCAGATATTCCAGCAACTCCTGATAGTATTACTGTAAATATAGGCATTAAGCCAATCTTTTTTACAATAAAACAAACCCCAAAGCAGACTGTATATGCACAGAAACAATGTATATAAAAGCTCTTATTTGCCCATGTTGTAGACTTCATTAGCAATTTGCGAATCAAGATGAAGTAAAGAATACACATAAGCAGCGTAGCAAAAATAGTACCAACCGCAACACCTTTTAAGCCAATATACCTTGTCAACACAATACTTCCAATAATATTTAGGCTAATTGAAGCCAAACTAACAACCATAGTGGTAGAATTTTTACCATAAGCATAGAATACTTGGATAAATAAATTGTTAATCGCTGAAGGAACCAGGCAGATCGCGTAATAGAAGAGCAATTCTCCTGTTATTTGAATAGATCTTTGTGCAAAATTACCTCTCCCATATATTATCTTCACAACATTTTCGCTATTAAACAAGATCAAGATTGTAATAATTCCAAGAATAAAGACCAAAATCTTCATAGAAGAAGAAATGGTTTTTTCCAGCCTTTCACTCTGTTTTTCAGCGGCCATGTTTGTAAAATCAGAAAGCAGTATCGAACAAAGATTCAGGATAAAAATATAATGAACCAGATTATATAAAGAATGGGCATATGTTAAGCATGATACAGAACCTTCCTCCATATTTGAAGCTATAATCCTGTCTACCATAAGCGCTATTCTTGTTATGCCATTACTAACAATGAGTGGCAGCCACATTTTCAGTATCTTCTTTTGATCATCGCCCCAACGAGGCCGTGAAAAATACTTAAATGTATAATGTTTCCTGCTTGCCAACCAGGTTGCTATGAAATAAAAGAAAGCAGCCAAGACTTGTATCGTACTGAGTGATACTGTTTCATATCCATCATATAATTTTATTACTATCAAAAAGAAAATTCCGATTACGCTTATAAACAGACTTTTCAGGCCTATTACAAAAAAATCCTTTTTCTGTCTTAATATTGCCATAAAAGGCATCGTCAATGACAGAAAGAGCGGCACCAGACATATAATCCTAATATCCCTTGAAAGATAAGCCTTTCCCTGTGCATCAAAACCAGGCGCAAGGATATATGTCAGCGGATCCGCAAAAGAGAAAATACATACTGTCAAAAAAAGCGCCGTCGAAACAATCCAGAGATTTGATTCAGACAATAGGCCAAGAGCTTGATCAACACTATTATTTTTTTGCTTATATGTATATTGATTTAACAGTGCAATAATTAATCCATTTAGGAAAGTCGAATCAACAAGAGTGATAAACTCAGAAGATGTAAAAAAACTGTCAGTAATAATATTGGCCCCATAAGATGAGGCAATCATTGCCTGAAAAATAAAAGATAGTATTTTTTCGAAAACCGTTATTCCCGTAAGTATAAAATATACTTTATATGTAGTGTTTTTATTATCCATTACTATAACATTCACTTTCTACAAAAAACAAAAGGCGTCAAGCCAACGTAACGCCTTTTCCTGCTCTTGCGTTTGTAACGCAACCCAAAATAATTGACGCTATTTCTTTAATTTTTCAATGATTTCAATCAACTGTTTAGTCAAATTTGAAAAATCGTATATCTGGGCAGTTTTTCTTGCATTGGCAGCCATCGCGTCTTTTTCTGCCTCACTCATTTCTGCCATTTTTTGAATACCGTCTGCAATATCTTTGGGTTCAAAACCTTCTGTCAATCTTCCGCAGTGATATTTTTCAACAATACTGTACCCCGGACGTATTGTATAAAAAACCGGCTTACCGGCTGCGAAATACTCAAATGCCTTGTTGTAGCTTTCTCCAACCCTTACCAGCGGACTCATTTCCCAATGAACAAGATTTAGATCAGCCTTGCTGACAATAGCAGGAATATTGTACTTGTCCACCCTGCCCTTAAACACCACATTGGTTATATTTTCTTTTTCAACTCGTTCTCTTAATTTATCTAATTCGTTTCCGTTACCGAATATCAGGAATCTTATTTTGGGGTTAGTAACCAATTTTGCAGCATCAACAATTATGCCCAAATTGTTGATCCTGTTTATTGAACCCGCATATAATACTTTATAGAACTCATCGTTGTCCAGATCTTTATCATCATAGGGATACTTTTTACAATTCGCATCAAAAGCTTCCAGGTCTACTCCATTGTTTATATGATACATTTTATCATTTCTAACAGGTCCGCCATGCGAATCATCCCATTTGTGTTCTCTGACATAGTCCGGGCCGCCTTCTTGGGTAAACACTACTGCATCAGCTTTTTTGTAGATCCATTTCTCGCCTGCATACATAACCTTAGCAAACATACTGTTTTTCTTGATCTTGTTGGAATATGTAACGATTGCTTCCGGCCATAGATCTCTAACTTCACAAATACATTTTACACCGAAGTGTTTTGCCAGCTGTATGCCGGCGATCATAGTAAGAGGGTGAACCGAAGATGCCAGAATTATATCCGGAGCTCCTTCTTTTTTTGCATATTTTTTAGCGACCGTCTTAACATTTTTATAGAAATCGATCATACTGATCAGTCTGTCTGCTTTGTTCCCGGTGTACGGTCTGACTTTCACAAATACAAAAGGGGTATTTATTTCTTCTGCAATACGAATATTATATAACTCGTTATTGTCAAAATACTTTTTGGACAGATCACTATTCATGATATTTCCGCAAAAAACAACCGATGAAAAACCGTTTCTTTCCAGATATTTTGCGAAATTATAATGTCGTCCACCTTTGTCAAAAAACATATGACTTGCATAGTGATTCATTATCCATACTTTCTTCATATCTCACTTCAAAGGTGTACTCAAAATTCGGTACACCTTATTTCCTTTCTTTTGGGGTATATTGGCTAAAACTATTCAAGAATACTACTGATCGTTTCAAGCAATTGCATTTATACAGCCGGTTCTCACTTTCCAAAAGAGCTGATAAACCGATCCTCTGCTACAGCAGTTAAATGAGCACCGTACGGACTCTTCCCATAACGTTGAGCCGATTCAAGCAATGTCGTTTTATCGATCCATCCTCTTCTGTATGCAATTTCTTCCGGAGCTGAGATCATTACTCCCTGACGGGCTTCGATCATCCGAACAAAATCAGCTGCCTCGAACAAGCTATCCATGGTTCCCGTATCAAGCCATGCAAAGCCTCTCCCTAACAAACTTACTTTGAGTTTTTGCTTTTGTAAATACAGATCATTCAATGAGGTTATTTCAAGTTCTCCTCTCGATGATGCTTTTACCTGTTTCGCCATTTCCGAAACACCTGCAGGGTAAAAATACAACCCCGTAATAGCATAATTGCTCTTTGGCATTACGGGCTTTTCTTCAACAGAAAGAACCTTTCCGGTTGCATCAAATTCAACAATTCCAAAACGTTCGGGATCGTTTACATAATATCCAAAAATAGTTGCTGATCCTTCATTAGCGGATTGAGTTGCTTTCTCAAGCATTCCGGAAAAATTATTGCCATAAAAAATATTATCGCCCAAAACCATAGCACATGCATCAGCACCAATAAAGTGCTCTCCCAGAATAAATGCCTGAGCAAGCCCATCCGGAGATGGTTGTACACAATATGAAAGTGATATGCCAAACTGGCTTCCGTTTCCAAGCAGAGCCTCAAACCTGCCAATATCCGATGGTGTGCTGATGATCATGATATCTTTAATACCTGCCAGCATAAGTGTACTAAGCGGGTAATAGATCATTGGTTTATCATAAACAGGTAACAGTTGTTTGCTTGTAACCATGGTAAGCGGATACAGACGTGTTCCTGCCCCGCCAGCTAAAATGATGCCTTTCATGTCTACCTCTCTGTCTCAATAATATTCTCTACAAATAATCGGTTCTGTAAAAATTCAAGCCACTCACAGCTTAGCTGCAAATACATCGGAAGCATCTTTTATAACTTCCGCTTTTGCCGGCAGAACAACTGTGCCTTTTTCACAATCTCTGTGTACATACGCACCTGCTCCTATCAGGCATTCACCGGATATTTTTATATGATCCTTCAAAGTGGCATTAGCCCCTATAAAATTGCAATCATCAACATTAACGAAGCCATTTAAAACCGAACATGCACAAAAAGAGTTGAAACTGCCGATGTTATCATCGTGCATGATCACAGCATTCGAAAAAAACAAATTTCCGTCACCAATTACAGTATTCCTTTGTATTACCACGTTTTCAAAAATAACATTTCCTTCACCAATAACTACGCTGCGATTAATATGAGCTGACGGATGGACGTAATTACCAAACCTGAATCCCTGATCTTTCAGCTTGACGAATATTTTTCTCTTTACTCTTCCCAACTGATTGTAGCCTATCCCCAAATATAAAGTCGTTGCTTTCTTATCAAAATTATCAAGCAATTCATCAGTGGAAATAACCATTTTCCCCGATAAATACTGTTCTTTTATGAACTCTTTATCTACACAGAATGCATCAATTATTATTCCGAGTTCCTCTAAATATTCCATCAACATAACAGAATATTTTGTATTTCCAATAATTACATTACTCATTACACACCTCGATCAAACTCGAATAATATAACAACCTGCTCTGTTTGAGCTGTCTGTAGTCTTCCCTATCAGATCAACATGCTCATCATCTACTATCTTCAGTATGCGCTCCGGTTCTGCGGCCTTTATCCTCCTGAATTCATTCAAGTCATCTTCAGTAAAGATAAATTTAACCATAACATTACAGGTCTCTCCGTTAGAACTCAGATCCGGCTCTTCACCGCAGGCTACCTGAATAACAGCCTTGCAGAAATCAATCCCTGTGGAATAATAAACCATATCACTGCCAATACAGTCCCCGCCCATTCTGGCTCCGATCTCAATGATTTTTATGTTCCCGGAATCATCAATCTTTATTTCAGAATGAGATGCACTGTTTTTAATGCCCAGCGTATCCAAAGCGTGCATTACAATCCTATCGATCTTTTTCCTGATCTCGTCGCTTATCGGCGCAGGTTCAAGATGTCCTGTTTCAATAAAATGAGGCGCACCCGTTGTGTATTTCTTTGTCACGGCCAAGATATGGTGTTTCCCGTGATATGTTATTCCTTCAACGCTATACTCCTGCCCCTCGACAAATTCTTCTATCAAAGCTTTGTGTTCAAAGCTTTCTGCCATTGATAGCTTACATGCATCCTCCAACCCTTCAGGATCATCCAGCCTGTATATTCCTCTGCTTCCGCTTCGGTCTGTGGGTTTTACGATAATTGGATACTTTAAGTCTAAAGAACCTAAATCTGTATTTTCATCCACCATTACGCTACGAGGGCTTGGATCTCCGTTTTTTTTAAATGCCAGTCGCATTAGGTGTTTGTTTGTACTGATCATTGTACAATCCATATCGTTTCCCGGCAGGCCAAGCTTATCTGCAACATAATTAACCGTTATTGAGCCAAGATCTGTAGCAATGCTGCATATTCCGCAGATGTCCAATCCTTTACATACTTCAACTATTCTATCTTTCTCCGTAATACTGATAGGATAAAAGAAATCCGCAGCTTTTTCGCCAACATCGTTGGCTTTCCACGCAAAAACATGAGTTGTATACCCCAGGGATTTGGCCTTTTCTATTATCGGTAATTGAAGATAGCTGGCTCCAATGATTGCAATATTCTTTTTCATACTATTCCTCTATTCCGCCCAATTATTACTTTCTATTCTTATTTTCATTTACCCTGCAATACTTTTTCGTATATTGCTTCAATACTTTTTGTCATAGATGTATTCGTGCAATTATTCTTAGTATATTCATAGGCACGCTCGATCATTTCGGAATTTTTATCATTCGATTTAATGATGCTCTCTATAGAATCAGCAAGTTCCTGATAATTGTCTACATCAAAGCCTATGCACAGATCAGTCATATCAAAATAAGCTCCAGCTTTTGTTCTGATAACAGGGACTTTCATTGCAAAAGCTTCAAGACAAGAAACAGCATATCCGTCTGTTTTGCTTGGCAGAACCATAACGCCGGTCAACCCAAGTGTGCTTACCGGTTCAGTAAAGCCAGCGAAAATAACAATGTTCTCTAGATTGTACTTTTTCACTAGCGATCTTATTTCTTCTTCGTATTCTGCCGATCCTTTTCCGCATATTATACACTTAATATTATCAATATTTTTTTGATTTACAAGGATATTTAATGCCTCAATTGTACATTTGTGATTCTTTGTCGGATCGAATCTGCACAGCATTGTTATCACAAATTCGTCTGAAATTTTCAATCTGTCTTTCAGTTCAGAAATACCCGGATCATTATGATCGTATTTCTCAAAATCAATTCCGAGAGTAACCTCTTCAATATCGCCTTTGGGAACGCGGAAATCATTTGTCAAATTATCAATACTTGTTTTCGTGAAAACTATCGCTTTCTTCCCATAGAAGAATAGCCACCTCTTGATCACAGAAGGTTTTAGAAGTTGCAATTGCGACCATACAAACGGTATCTTAAACCCGGTTCTGTTCAATATCTCCATAAATAAGGACGTAATGTTCCAATGGCAATGAACTATTTCTATGTTGTTTTCTACAATAACTCTTTTTAACTCTCCTATTGTTTTGATCAAAACAATAGGATTATGTGACATGAACCGCAAATGGGCTACAGGAATCCCGCGCTCCTCAAATCTATCCTTTTCAAGCAGATTGTCAGAACCTACGATTACAAAATTACCAAATTCCTTTAGTTTTTGAGCAATCATCAAAATATGCGCTTGTCCACCACCTCTGTGCAAAGATTTTGATAATATTAGTATTCTCATAGCTTGTTCACCTCAAAAATCTCACGGTATTTTCCATCGGGCAAAACGGCTTAAAAATCTATCAGTGATATCAGATTTCTAAGTTGTATATTTACACAATTATTGAATTGGATCATCTCCGAAACAGTAGCAAAATCCATCCAGAAAAAGTCGTCCGGCAATTCCCCCACTTCTCTCTTATCAATTTCTATTATTACATTGCGGTTTTCCTCGTGGTAGAAGCGGCCGCCCTCTTCTGATTGAATAACATCAATGATCACATTCTCCCTTTTGTCGGCCTTACTTATCAAAAGTCGCTCAATACTGTTTAAAGCTTCCTCCTTATGTGTAGGCTCCATCTGAACAGCGGGTCCCAGTTCTGCAGTATCAAAGCATCCAATCTCTTCTTTGATCCTGACAAGATATTTCCTTATGCCTTCATCGATGCATGTAAAAGTACCAAAGACCGATTTGCCTAATGCCTTGACCAATGGCTGTTCCCAGCTTCTGACTTCCCGGCCCTCTATATCGATCTTACAAAAAATGACCTTGAATGGGAAAGGGTACTTACATTCTATAGATTCCTTTTTCATTTCCCAATTGCCTAATTCTTTAAGCGGTACAATCTGCTTTTCTTTGCTGTTAAACATCCTCAGATCATTGATATGCTTAAACACTTTGTGGATCATATCATAATCAGGGGCATTGAAAACAGACCGGTAAAATTCATCTTCACCGATAATCGTCTTAGTCTGTTGCATGTTCTCGGCGGACTCTGAATCATTGAACATCAGGCATGAGATAACCGTTCTGGTGTCCATATTCACCAGATTATCAATCTTCATAAATGTTTTTATCTGTCCGAGTGTCATCCATTTATGACTGTCAAGAGCAGAAACGTCCTCATCTACCAGTATTATTATATTCCTGTTCCTTTTCTTGTAAAATCTGGACGATTGTTCTGACTGTATCTGGTCGACAATTATCTCGTATTTATCTGTATTAAGAAAGTACTCTAAATAATTAGGCGTTTTCCCGCCGTGTTTTCTGCTAAAATTACTCTTTGTAGCCTGTAAAGTCGGTGATAGCTGAACAACATTAACATTGCCCGGTTCAATCTTTGCCTGCATAAGAAAGTTCAGGGTCCCGTCGATCATTTTACATATTATGCCAAGATACCCTATCTCATTTTGAAGTATAACCGGCTGTTCGGACAGAACAGTGTCTCCTTCGGATTCCCTGAAACCAGTGATCTTAAAAAAACTGTCTTGTTTGTTTTTTATACAGCCCGTTTCTTCATCGTAATACCAGAAACCATCGTATGAAAAATCAACCGGTTTTATCGAGACATCAAGGGTTTTATTTCGAGAAGATATCCAATTCAGTATTTCTTCGTTTGAATTAACGTTTCCCTCTCTGTTTTTCCACGATTTTACCAGTTCGAATCCAAGATTATTCATTTCTTCTCCCAATCAGCATATTCCGGCTTTATCACGAAAAGAGTCAACCATTTCTGCCTGCTTTAAGATTACGAAATAGTTTTTCTTTCTCTCATCTTCATTTTGGATACACTTCACAAAATGATCTATCGATTTAAGAAATGCATCATCGGCAGGAAGATCTATTACTGTTTCATCATTGCCTTTTCTTATAGTTGCAGTAGGCACAAATCCGGCTGGTGCAGTCAAAACCCTTCCTGTTGTCAGGCATCCCCTGCTTCCCCATACTTCTAATTCACATTTATAGTTATTATCCATTCCAAACGCTATCTGGGCAGTCACTCCGTCTTTGTTGACAAGCGCAGCCGATCCATACAGATCAACATCCAAACCATCAGCATAGTTGAGTTGGGCATACTTAACCTCTGCTGTATCCCCTAAAAGCCGTGTGGCATATTTTATCGTATAGCCGCCGGCATCAATCAGAGCACCTCCGCCAAGAGCCTTATTATATCTGAAATCACCTTCGGCTCTCTTGGGGAAGCCAAAACAAATCCGATAAAGCCGAACATCTCCAATTTCCCCGGTTTCGACAATCCTGTCTATTTCAGACAACTGGTTGTGAAAGGCAAACATATAATTCTCGTGAAAAGCCAAGCTCTTCGCAGACGCGATATTAATAAGATCAGCTGTATCATGTGCCGATAATGTTGCAGGTTTCTCGACAAGAACATGCTTACCGCTTTCAAGCGCCTTTTTTGCCCATTTATAGTGCAACGCGGGTGGCAAAGGAATATACACGGCATCTATATCCGGTGCAGTAACAACCGCTTCATACCCGTCATATATCTTCCCGCCGTACAAGTCGATAAAGCTCTTGGCCTTTTCAAGTTCAACATTGCGGATTTTTGAAAATTCCTCGTCAGATATTTCCGTATTTCCAAACCTTTCGGCCTTTGTGAATGCTCCTATTCCTGCAAAAGTCAAATCATCACACTGCTTTATTGCAGGCATAAATCTTCTGAATGCTATCTCCGATGGACAAATGATCCCTAATCTCAACTCTTCTTATCTCCGTTTTCTGAATATATTGTATTGTCTTATCAATCAAATATTATTCATCAGATACTTCTTGGTTTCATCAAGAACCCGTTCTACATCTTCCGTACTCATATCATAATACAAAGGCAGACGAAGAACACGCTCGCCATAATCCTCTGTAATAGGGCAGCTTTCGGGCTTATATCCGATCTTTCTGCCCATTGGTGCTGAATGCAGCGGGACATAGCAAATATATGCCATGATATCTTTGCTCTTAAGATAATCTACCAAGCCTGTCCTGATCTTATCAGAAGGCAGAACGATGTTATACATATGCCCATTATGCGTAACATATTCGGGTACGATTGCTCTGCGAAGTCTTTCTGCGTTTTCAAGATCTTTCAATCCTTCATGATACCCGTTCCAGATTGAAAGACGTTTTGACATTATATCATCAAACCGCTCCAACTGAGCATTAAGGACTGCCGCCAATAAGTCCGAAGGCAGGAATGAAGAACCAATATCATACCATGTATATTTATCAACCCATCCTTTAAGAACCTGACGCCTGTTAGTTCCTTTTTCTCTGATTATTTCTGCCCTGTCAAGATACTTATCATCCTCGAATACAATAGCTCCGCCTTCCCCCATGACATAATTCTTTGTTTCATGGAAAGAAAAGCAGGAAAATTCAGCTAGTTTACCCGTATATCTCCCTTTATACTTTGAACCTATGGATTGCGCGGCATCTTCTATAACAAACAATCCATGTTTGGTGGCTATCTCGTTGATTCTATCCATATCACATGGAATACCAGCATAGTCAACACAATAAATAGCCTTAGTCTTAGAGGTGATCAAATCTTCTATAAGATCTTCATCAATGTTGAAAGTATCTTTCCTTATATCACAGAAAACCGGCACAGCACCTCTTAACATAAATGCATTTACTGTTGATGAAAAGGTAAATGAAGGTACAATAACTTCATCTCCGGGCTCGAGATTTATCAGCAGAGCGGTCATTTCAAGTGCAGTAGTCCCTGATGTTGTCAATAAAACATTTGAATAATCAAACCGTTTCTTTAACTTATCACAAACCATCATAGTGTATTTCCCGTCACCTGACAGTTTGCTGTTGTGAAGCGCATCTATCAAATACTGTTCTTCCAATTTTGTGATTGATGCTTTGTTAAAAGGGATCATTTTGTTTCCTCCGATCATTTGATATAAATTGAATTATTACACACAAATACTAATAAGTCCAGCCCATTTAATTGTATGATCTGGCAAAAATAAATAAACAGATTTGTATCCATTCCAATTTTCTGTTTATATCAATAAGCCTTATGTCATCCAGAAAAATTTAAAAGGAATATAATTACTGTTCTGAGTCAATGCAAGCCTTCCAACATATCCCACGAAATAGCATAGATAATACATAATTGTCATGCTCTTAAACAAGAATACTTCGTTGCGGAACTTAACTCTTCTAGATGACTTAGTAATACCTTCGCAAATTGCAGGAATCCCGGGCATTGCAACATATGCAAACATTATATAGATTCGAAAAACCATATCGTTAGGCAACGATACTATCATAAAACATAGTGAAAAGAGAAACATTTCAGCTTGTTTTCTTCTCTTAGTATCCAATCTGCATATACCATCATATCTATATAAAATATAAAGAACTACCGCAACTATAAATATTAGATATATTGGATTATTTAGCAAGGATGATGACGAATTTAAATACTTTTCAAACCTTAATGCAGCAGCAATACGTGTTCCCAGCAATTGTAAGCCCACAATATTTACCGCCAAAGCGGCACCAAGTGTGATATACCAGTATTTTCTTTTCCAATTAACCCAAAATACTATCGGAATAATTATCATCAGCACTGCAGCCCTGTGCATCATTGTTGCGATGAGTACCAGTAAAAAGAAGAATATCGTTTTTAAGTTTTTTTTCTTCTTGCTAGTCAAAATTAGTACGGCAATCAGAACAATTCCTGAAGCGCAATTCTGCCTTAATATATTAAACGTTCCTTGAATAAACATATACGGGTTTGCAACAAAAATGAAAACACATAACCACCAATACTTTTTTTCTACTCGCTTACTGATGTAAAGATAAAACGGAATAAAAAACAGCAAATTCACAGCCATTGAGAGGCCCACATAACTATGCGTTATTTTTGAAACAATCAGATTAAATAAAACATATCCCCTCTCCATATAGTAAGAACCGGTTTCACTGATTACTTCAAATGCAGTTACATAATTATGATAATCAGCGCCTATACTCTTATCTCTGAAAGATGATACAAAGCAAAGAAAACCTAACGACAAAACAAGAAAGATTTTCGCGTTCAGATGGGCATAATGAATAACAAAATGCAGTAAAACAATTATTCCCAAGCACAATAAATATAACAGCACACTGTCTTACCATCCGTTTCTCATAACTTTATCATCTTAAAATTTGATAATTATTTCAATTAGATAGTGTCAAGAAGTTTGTGTAAATGCTTCTCAAGCGACACTGTTATTAGTTACAGGAACATTGCCTCCAGTTCGGAGCAACACTCCTTAAAGCCCTTGTGTGCACGATGATCCATGTGCTGGTTATAGTCACAGTAAA
>JAEEGL010190943.1_pt1 | contig 23022 bp, 18 predicted proteins | sample 9134231 | NCBI WGS metagenome assembly JAEEGL01 (sample SAMN16246548, study PRJNA631951) | gut metagenome | biome: gut microbiome; feature: rumen; material: fiber-attached | host: Bos | place: Iran: Karaj | collected 2018-10
AGATCGGGATCCGCCCCATTATTGACGGCCGCCGCGGTCCGCTGAAGGTTCGTGAGAGTCTGGAAGATCAGACGATGAATATGGCGAAGGCTGCAGCAAAGCTCTTTGAGGAAAATCTGCGTTACTCCAACGGTGAGCCGGTTCAGGTCGTGATCGCTGACACCACTATCGGCCGTGTGGCTGCGGCGGCGGCCTGTGAGGCAAAATTCCGTCGGGAAGGCGTCGCCATTACGCTTTCCGTCACACCGTGCTGGTGCTATGGCTCAGAAACCATGGATACGGATCGCAATACCATCAAGGCTGTCTGGGGCCTAAACGCCACTGAGCGGCCGGGCGCAGTGTATTTGGCATCCGTCCTCGCAACTTACGCACAGAAGGGGCTGCCTGCCTTTGGCATTTATGGGCATGATGTGCAGGATGCGGACGATACCGTGATTCCCGACGATGTGAAAGAAAAGCTTCTCCGCTTTGCAAGATCTGCCGTTGCCGTAGCCACAATGCGCGGCAAGAGCTATCTTCAGATTGGTTCCATCTGTATGGGCATCGGGGGGTCGATCATTGACAGCGGCTTTATTGAGGAATATCTCGGCATGCGCGTGGAATCTGTGGACGAAGTCGAGGTTATCCGCCGTATGACGGAAGGCATCTACGACGAAAAGGAGCTGGAAAAGCTCAGAGCCTGGGCGGACAAGTATATCAAGGAAGGCTTTGACAAGAATCCGGAGGCTTTGCAGAGAAGCCGTGAACAGAAGGATAAGGACTGGGATTTCACCCTCAAGATGTACCTGATCATCAAAGATCTCATGAACGGCAATCCTAATCTTCCCAAGGGCCGCGAGGAGGAGATGGTCGGCCACAATGCCATTGCAGGTGGCTTCCAGGGCCAGCGCCAGTGGACGGACTTCTATCCCAACTGCGACTTCCCGGAAGCCATGCTGAACACCAGCTTTGACCATAACGGTGCCCGGGAACCCTATGTCTTTGCTACGGAAAACGACGTGCTCAACGGCCTGGGCATGCTGTTCATGAAACTGCTGACCAACCGGGCCCAGATGTTCGCGGATGTCCGAACCTTCTGGAGTCCCGAAGCCGTAAAGCGCTGTACCGGATATGACGTGGAAGGCGCCGCGAAGGAAAACGGCGGCTTCATCCATCTGATCAATTCCGGCGCCTGCTGCCTGGATGCCAACGGTCAGGCCCGGGATGCCGAAGGCAGCCGGCTCATGAAGCCCTGGTATGAAGTGACGGAAGCGGATCAAAAGGCCATCATGGAAAACACCACCTGGAACTACGCCGATCTCGGTTACTTCCGCGGCGGCGGCTACTCCAGCCGCTTTGTAACCGACTGTGAGATGCCTGCCACCATGATCCGCCTGAACCTGGTGGACGGCCTCGGTCCCATGCTGCAGATTGCGGAAGGCTGGACCGTATGCCTTCCCGATGAGGTTACCGATGTCCTCTGGAAGCGGACCGACTACACCTGGCCCTGCACCTGGTTCACGCCGCGCTGCGACGGCCGGGAGGGCAGCCCTTTCCGGAGCGCCTATGACGTCATGAACTGCTGGGGCGCCAATCACGGTGCCATCAGCTACGGCCATATCGGTGCGGACCTGATTACCCTGTGCGCCATGCTCCGTATCCCGGTTGCCATGCACAACGTCCCGGTCTCGGACATCTTCCGTCCGGCAGCCTGGAACGCTTTCGGCATGGACAAGGAAGGCGCCGACTACCGGGCCTGCGCCTGCTATGGCCCCTTCTACAAAAAGTAACTTCTCCCCCATTGCAAAGCACCGCGGCGTACCTGCCGCGGTGCTTTTGTAACATTCATTGTTAATTGTTAATTCTGCATAACGCATAATGCATTCTGCATTATGCGTTATGCAGGTACCCTTCCCTCGGTGTCAGCCCGAACCTGTCTGCCAGTCCCTGCAGGATTTCATCGGATATTGTATTGATCCGGGGCAGCCCGGCGATCTTCATATAGACCTCCGCCGCCTTTTCGACCGTCTCAATCAGGCCGAAAGCCTCGTCCAGCGTACTGCCGACAGCGGACAGGCCGTGCTGGCTCCAGATGACCAGCCGGGCAGTTTTCATCTTCTCCGCCGTATCCAGGCCCAGCTGGTTGGTGCCGCATACGACGCAGGGCAGGATATTCACGCCCTCCGGGAACACCACAATGCACTCCGTGCACATCTGCCACAGCGTACGGGTAAAGGACCGCTCATCCAGCTCATGCACATAGGTCATTGCCAGCAGGTTGGTCGGATGGCAGTGCATGTAGATCCGGTTCTCCGGGTTCACCCGCAGCCGGGCCGCGTGGCTCATCATATGGGCCGGGAACTCACTGGTAAACCGTCCGCCGTCCGTAAAACCCCACAGCAGCTCCGCCCCGTCCCCTGCCGCGGTAATCCGCACCAGGCCCAGGTTGACTTCCGGTTCATACTGCACGTTCTTGAAATACTTGCCTGTACCGGTCACCAGGAAGTATTTCCCTGCCAGGGCAGGCTCTGCGAACCCTGTCGGGATCGTCCGGATCACCCGGCCGGTATCCAGGCAGTCCGCCACCTGTTCCTCCTCCAGCAGCATGCTCACATTGCCGCCGTTCCGCTCATCCCATCCGTGGTTGTACATATTCGTCAGCGTCCGGATCATCTCTGTCATCCAGGCTTCGCTCAGTATGTCCTTCATTTCATTTCCTCCTGTCTGCCTGTATCTGCACCCTGATATTTCCCACAGCCGTTGCCTCCATGGGAAGTGCGATCACCTGCTTCCCGGTAGCTTCCCCGGTCAGTCTGTTCAGATATCCGTTCTTCGCGCCGCCGCCCACAATGTACAGCTTCCCGCAGCGGATTCCCGTGCTTTCCTCCATCGTCCGGATCGCCCGGCCGTAGGTGTCCGCCAGGGACCGGTAGGCGCACCGGAAATATCCGGCTGGATGGGCAGGCTCTTCCGCCAGCTTCGCGTCAAAAGCCGCTTTCATGCTTTCCGGTGCCAGGAAATCCGGATCCTCCGCGTCCACAAGCCCGTCGAAACTGTCCTGCTCCGCTTCCGCCGTAATCATATCCCATGCTTCGCCCGGGCACAGTTCCTTCCGCAGCCGGTTCACCAGCCACATCCCGATGATGTTCTTCAGGTACAGGCTGCAGCCCACGCCGCCCTCGTTGGAGTAATCAGCCTCCAGGCTCTTCCGGTCCGTCAGCGGAGCCGGTATCTTCATGCCCAGCAGGCTCCATGTGCCGGAGGACAGGAACAGTTCGTTCCCGTCCATGGGAATCGCTTCCACGGCGCTGGCTGTGTCATGGGTGGCGCAGAGCACCACCTTCATCCCCCTGTATTCGCCGATCACTGTGCCCGGCTTCTGCAGCTTCGGGAACAGCGCCCGCGGAAAACCGAGCGCGTCCGCGATTTCCGGGTCATATTCCCCCGTTGCGGCGCTCACCATGCCGCCGGTGGTCGCTTCAGTAAACTCATGGGCTTTCACGCCGCACAGCCGGTACATCAGGTAGGACGGCATCGGCAGGAAGCTGTCCGCCTCCTCCAGCCTGCCGGCCATCCTGTCCGCATAAAGCTGGTAGATCGTATTGAACGGCTGGTGCTGGATCCCTGTCCGGCGGTACAGCTCTTCAAAAGGTATCCGCCGGTGTACCTCGGGAATGGCCGTTCCGGTGCGGCTGTCCCGGTAGGCATAACAGGGCAGGATCTCCCGGTCGCCTTTCATCAGCACATAATCCACACCCCAGGTATCCACAGACAGGCTTACAATGCCCGGAAAGAACTGCTTTGCCAGTCCGATTCCTTCCCGGATGCTGTCCGTCAGCGCGTCCAGGTTCCAGACCAGGTGCCCGTCCGCTTCCTCCATTCCGTTCGGAAACCGGAATACTTCAACCGTGCGGATCTCCCCGTCTTCCTGCCAGCCGACAATGTGCCGGCCGCTGGATGCCCCGATATCAATTGCCAGATATTGCCTCACTGATTCTTTCCCCGACCCTTTTTCGTTTTCCCGCTTTGATACTGTATCATTCTCTTTTATGTGTAACGTTTCGCTTTATGTACCTCTAGTATAGAAAATCGTACATCCTTTGTCAATACTGTATTCCATAGTCCATGCATTTATCGCTTTTCTGTATTTTATTTGTTAAAAAGCGAAACGCTATTTCTTTTTCTGCTGTATCTTTATATAATAGAACTGATCTGAAAGCTGATGTTTGCGTCAATCCAAAGGAGCATCTCTCATGACCCGTATTGAACTGTCCCCGGGCGTAACCCGGATCCTGCTGAACCCCGAATCCGACAGGGAATTTCTTCCGGTTTCATTCCGTGATGAAGCCGGTGAATACCTTTGCCATACTGACTGTGTCTTTACCCCGCGTCCCGTTCTGCGCCTGTCCGGTGAGGACGGTGAGGGAGAAGTCAGGCAGACTGCCAACGGTGAAGTCGTCACCTTCGGTTCAGATACCTGCCGGCCGGTCCGGGATTCCTTTTCAGCGTTCCTGCGGTTTTCCTTCCCCGGCACCCAGGTCCTCACCGGCCTGGGCGCCCATGAGGACGGAATCTTTGATTATGCCGGAAAAGCGGAACTGCTCTATGAGCACAACATGAAAATTCCGATTCCCTTTCTCCTCGGCAGCGGCGGCTGGGGCCTCCTGATCGAGTCCGGCTGCGCCATGAAGTACCGGGGAGAGGGATCCTCCTTCACTTTCTTCCTGGATGCGGTGAATGCGCTCTCCTACCTGGTGATCCGCGGAAAGAACTGTGCGGATGTCCTGCGCAAACTCTCCGCGTACACCGGCAGACCGGCCATGCTTCCCAAATGGGCTTTCGGATATATACAGAGCAAAGAACGCTATCACAGTGCGGAAGAGCTGCTCTCCGTCTCCCGGGAATTCCGCCGCAGAAAGCTCGGGCTTGACTGCATTGTGCTGGACTGGATGAGCTGGCAGGACGGCTGCTGGGGCGATAAGGTGCCGGATCCGTCCCGTTTCCCGGATATCCGTGCGCTGACGGATGAGCTGCACAGCCTTCATGTCCGCCTGATGGTTTCCGTATGGCCGAATACCGTCAAAGGCCGTGATTCTGATGAATTTGCCGCAGCCGGCCTGTTTCTGCCCGGCAGTCGGATTTATGACGCGTTTTCTCCCGAAGCAAGGGATCTGTACTGGCGCCAGTGCCGCCGATACTGGATGGACGGCGGAACGGACGCCCTGTGGTGTGACAGCTGCGAACCGGTCACCGATCCGGACTGGTGCGGCGGAGAAAAACGGGATCCGGAAACAAGATACCGGCTGATCACGGAAGCATCGTCCCTGCGTATGGACCCGGAGCAGATGAACTGCTATGCGTCCAGGCATCTGCGCGGGCTTCGGGAACACTGGCTGGCGGATTTCCCTCAGAAGCGTCCCGTGCTGCTTGCCCGCAGCGGCGGTCCGGATTCCGGCAGCCTCGGCGCAATTCTCTGGTCAGGTGATATTTCCGCCCGCTGGGACATCCTGGAAAGCCAGGTCACGGAAGCCGTCCGTGTCGCCTGCAGCGGCATTCCCTGGTGGACCCTGGATATCGGTGCGTTCTTTGTCGGGCGGAAGGAACTCTGGTTCTGGCGCGGAGATTATCCGGACGGTGTCCGTGATCCCGCCTACCGGGAATTGTATATCCGCTGGTTCCAGTTCGGCGCCATGCTGCCCGTCTTCCGTTCCCACGGCACCGACACCCCGCGTGAACCGTGGGCTTTCGGCGCTGAAAGCAGTCCGGAATATACCTGCCTGAAGGAAACCATTGCCCTGCGCTACCGGCTGCTGCCGTATCTGTATGCCACTGCCGCCCGCTGCTGCCGGGACGGGCTGCCCATGATCCGTGCCATGCTCACTGCCTTCGGGGAGGATCCCCGGCTTCAGCAGCTGTCGGATCAGTACATGCTGGGCGATGCGCTGCTCGTCAAACCGGTTACCCGTTCCCTGGAGGACGGCGGAGCGGAAACCGCCGTCGTCCTGCCGGAAGGCGGCTGGTATGACCTCTTCTCAAAGGAATATTACGCGGGCGGACAGACAGTCTCCCTGAAAACGCCGCTGGACCGCTTCCCGGTGCTGGTCCGCGCCGGCAGTATCCTGCCGCTTTCATCCGGCATCCTGTCCACGGATGAGCAGATTACACCCCTGGATGAACTGCTGGTTTTCAGCGGATCGGACGGTACTTTCACCTTCTATGATGACGACGGGGATGGCATGGATTACCTCAGCGGCCGCTTCCTGCGCTTCTTCCTTTCCTGGAATGAAAAAATCTCCGCCCTGGTTTTCGGGAATGCGGAAGGCAGCCTGCCCGTGGATTGTGAAATCACTGTGCGCCTGGTCCGCCCGGACGGCAGGACGGAAACCCGGAAAATCCGCTATGCCGGCCAGAGCCTGGCTGTCGGTTTCTGACGCTCCGGCCTCCTTTGGCAGCAGAAAAGTATAAATCCCAGGGAAACGTTTCATGTTGCTTTCCGTTTTGCTTGATGTTACAATGCTTTAAAGCGATGATTCAATTTACGGGCCGGAAAGGCACTGGGGGGTTCTTCCATGGCAGCAACAATGAAAGATCTCGCGCGGGAAACGGGGCTTGGTCTTGCCACGCTTTCCAAGTATTTCAACGGCGGCAACGTCCGCGACAAAAACCGCCTGCTCATTGAGGCAGCGGTCAAAAAGCTGCATTATGTGCCGAATGAAGTGGCCCGCAGCCTGAAGACGCAGCAGACCCGCGTCATCGGTGTCATCATTCCTGAATTGAGCAACGCCTTCATCACGTCCATTATTTCCTCCATGGAGGATATTCTCCGCCGGCATGACTATGCTGTCATCGTGTGCGACTGCCGCAGCGATCCGAAGCGTGAGAAGGAAGCCGTGGAGTTCCTGATGCACCGCCGGGTGGACGGCCTCATCAACATGGCGACCGACGCCACCGGCGCCCACCTGAAAGCCGCCCTGGAGGCAAACATCCCCATCCTGCTGGTGGACCGGCTGATCAATTCCCTCCGCAGCCGTGTAAGTGCCGTTATCATCGATAACGTATATGCTTCCGGCCAGGCGGTCCGCAAGCTGCTGGATCTTGGCCACCGGAAGATCGGCCTGGTACTGGGCAGCCCGCACCTGTTTACCACCGATTCCCGTCTGACCGGTTACCTCAATGCCCTGCGGGAAGCGGGCATCACCCCGGACGACCGGTACATCCGCTACGGTGACTACACCATGGACGGCGGCTACCAGTCCGTCCAGGAACTGATCAAACTGGAAGACCCGCCCACCGCCCTGTTCATTACCAACTTTGAAATGACCCTCGGCGGAATGCTCGCCCTGCAGCACAACGGAATCGAAGTCCCGAAGGACCTGTCCGTCATCGGCTTCGATAAGCTCGAACTCTTCGGCGGCATCTTCCCGGACCTGACCCTCATCCGCCAGCCGCAGCTGGGCATCGGCCGGGAGTGCGCCAACCTGATGCTGGATATGCTCTCCAGCAAGGAAGCCATCGCGCCCCGGATCGTCACCCTCACCACGGAGCTGGCCGAAGGCTCCTCCGTCCGCCCGCTGAAGCCCTGATCCGTAACAGCATAATAAATCGCCGCGTTCCCGGCCGGGGAGCGCGGCGTTTGCTTTATGCGGTTTTCAGCGCGGCTCAGTGGAAAGCGGGCATCCAGTCTCCGTGAGCCTCAATCAGTTCGTCGCACATGGCCACGATATCGTCCATGGACAGCTCCGCGCCGGCATGGGGATCCAGCATCACTGCCTGGTAGATATAATCCTTCTTCAGTGTACGGGCAGCTTCGATGGTCAGCAGCTGCACATTGATGTTGGTCCGGTTCAGGGCTGCGCACTGCTCCGGCAGGTCGCCTACGTAGGTGGGCTGCACACCGTTGCGGTCCACCAGGCAGGGCACCTCCACGCAGGCGTTGCGCGGCAGGTTGGTGATCAGCCCGTTGTTCAGCACGTTTCCGCCGATCCGGGTCGGAATGCCGGTCTCCATTGCCTCCATAATGTAGCTGGCATATTCATGGGTGCGCTTATGGCTCAGCAGCGGATTCTGCGTCAGCTCGTGGCCGCGCTTCTTCCAGTCTTCAATCTGGTGAATGCAGCGGCGCGGATACTCATCCAGCGGAATATTGAACCGTTCAATCAGTTCCGGATACCGTTCCTTGATAAACCACGGCGTATACTCCGCGTTATGCTCGCTGGATTCGGTAATGTAGTAGCCGAAACGGCGCATGATCTCCAGCCGCACCATATCGTTGTGCCTGCCGGTCTCCTGGTAGCGCTTGTAGTCTGCCTTCATGCCTTCAATCCACCACTCAGGCAGCTCTTCACCCTGGCTCAGGCCCCTGATCCGTTCCTCAAAGGAACCGATATCCAGTTTTCCCTGGTTGTACAGCAGCGCCCGGCGCTTGATCTCCGGATACAGGTCAACGCCATCCTTCGTGATTTCCAGCAGCCATGCCTGGTGGTTGATTCCGGCGATTTTCCACTGCACGGATTCGTCATAGTCCATGCCCAGCTCCTTCAGCAGCGTGGACGCACATACCTGCACGCTGTGGCACAGGCCCACCGTCTTGATCGGGGTCATGGTCAGCATCGCGCCGGTCAGCATTGCCATGGGGTTGGTATAGTTCAGCAGCCAGGCATCCGGGCAGACTTCCTCCATATCCCGGGCAAAATCCAGCATCACCGGAATGGTGCGCAGCGCGCGGAACACGCCGCCGACGCCCAGTGTATCGGCAATCGTCTGCTTCAGGCCGTATTTCTTCGGGATTTCAAAATCGGTGATCGTGCAGGGATCATATCCGCCTACCTGGATCGCGTTGACCACGTAGTTTGCTCCGCGAAGGGCATCCTTGCGGTTTTCCGTTCCCAGGTATTTTTCAATCCGGGCTTTGGATCCGTTGTTGCGGTTGATTGCCTGCAGCATCTGGAAAGACTCGTCCAGCCGCACGGCATCGATGTCGTACAGGGCAATCTCGCTTTCCGCCAGTGCGGGTGTCAGCATACTGTCTCCCAGGACGTTCTTGGCAAATACTGTGGATCCGGCTCCCATAAAAGTGATTTTAGGCATATGTATCCCCCTCATATTGTGTATTCTCTCCGGCGCGGTTTTGCGGCCGTTCTTCTCCTGCCTGGTTCAGCCTGCGGTATTCCAGCGGCCTCATGCCGATCAGCCGCCTGAACAGCTGCTGAAACTGCTGCGTATTGCTGAATCCGACCTCGCATGCGATTTCCAGCACGCTTTTCCGGGTCTCGCGCAGCATTTCCTGCGCGTGCTGGATCCGGATCCGCTGAAGATGGTCCTTCATGGTCCGGCTCGTATATTCCCGGAACAGGCGGTGCAGGTAGGACGGATGGATATGCAGCTCTTCCGCGACGGCAGACGCGGTCAGCGGCTCCGCATAGCTGTTGTTCAGGATTTCCAGTGCTTCCGAAATATAATGATTCCCTACGGATTCCCTGGACTGGTTCAGGCCCCGGAGCCGGGCAATTTCCAGCACCACCTGGGTGCAGAGCAGGGTGCACAGGTGCCGCGCCTGCTCGTTGGTGCTGTCCGCCAGGGGAACAATGCTCTTCATCAGCTGGTAAATAACCCCGTTGCGGTCGCTCAGTGTCAGCACCCGGGGCTTGTGCTCGAACATATCCCGCAGCTTGCCGTCCGCCTTCAGCAGACCGGCCAGGTCCGGTGCGAGCCCTGCCCCCTCTTCATACTGGAACTCAATGTTCATCATGCTGCACAGCCCTTTGTTGAAGCGAAGGTCCCAGTGCCGGATCCCCGCGTCAATCCAGATAAACTGGTTGCAGCTGACCTGGTTGTATCCGTTGCTCTCCGTCTCAATGCTCATGGTGCCTTCATTGACATACATGATCTCGCACAGGGAGTGGCTGTGGTTGATGACCTCCGGCGTGGATTCCATCATGTTCGCCCGGTCATAGTAGCCGTATACCACGGGTACATATCCGCCCTGGAGGTTTTCAGCATCATATATTGAATTCATGCCTTCGCCTCCTCATTCTCCGGATCATTTCCGGGAATCGGCGCGGGATAGAACGCCGGATCGTAATGGCAGGTCAGCGCGTAGGATTTTCTGTATTCCTGGGGCGACATGCCTGTTTCCTTTTTGAACATCCGGCAGAAATACTGCTGGGAACTGATCCCGATCCGTGTGGCAATGGAGGAACTCGGGATATCCGTGTGCATCAGCAGTGACTTTGCCTTCTCAACGCGCAGATGCGTCAGGTACTCCCCGATCCGCATCCCTGTTTCCGCCGGGAAGATCCGGTGCAGATGGCCCACATGGACGCCGGCCGCCCGGGCGATATCCTCCGTGGAGATACTGAACATATATTTCTCTTCAATATAATCCAGCGCCTTGCGTATCCGGGGACTGTAATTCCGGCCCCGCGTGCTTTCTGCATCCATCGCGGCGGAGATGCCGCCGAGGATCGCGCACAGGGTCAGCACCGTCTGCAATTCCCGCTGTTCCGGCGGAAAGGAGGAGAAACTCAGCATATTCCGCAGGGAGGAAAGAACTACCGTGCGGGAATCCTCAAACTCCACGCAGGTTCCGTGTTCTTCCATCAGGGTCTTGATCCGGGGATACACACGTTCAAGCTGGGCCAGTCCATAGCTGCAGATTCCGCCGCTTCCCATGGAAAAATCCAGCCGGGTAACCGACAGGTCCGGGGAAGCGTCCTTCATCTGGTACCGCAGGTTTCCGGAAAGAAAAGCCATCCTGGAGCCCACCAGCGGTATCGCCCGGTTCGCCGCAATCAGTGTGCAGCTGCCGCTCATGGCGCACAGCAGGCTGAACATTCCGGAGGGACATTCATATTGGAAGTCCGTCGCCATGGCGATTGTCGAGAGGGACACCAAAGAAGGGATGCGCTGAGGAACACCATATGTCATTGCCTGCATGGTACAGCCCTCCCTTCCCTGTTCGGCCCGGCGGAACCGTGCCGGATCCTCCGGGATCTGCTTTTGTTCTGCTCTCTATACCGGTCCATACTCATATACCTCATTATAATCCCTGACTGTTGAGAAACAAGGACAGATGCGATCATTATTATTGCACTATTCTCGCAAGCGAATCGTTTCATTATTTTGTATCATGTCTTTTTATGATTATATTGGCTCATTATTTCCCTTTCTGCACATTATTTTAGCATTTCATGTGAGAATTGTACAAATGTGTGATATGAATAGTACTTTTTTCCTGTTTATTCCCTGTGCTATGGTTTAGTCAACAAATAATCATCCATAAGGAGGTACCCCTTAATGCGTAAGCTGGTCGCGATTCTCTTAACCCTCTGCATGATGTTCTCCTTCGTCTCCTTCGCAAGCGCCGAAGAGAATGTCACCATCACCTTCGCTTTCTGGGACAACAACCAGGAGCCCGGCATGAAAGCCATTGCCGACGCCTATATGGCAGCTCATCCCGGCGTCACCGTTGAAGTCCAGGTCACTCCCTGGGACCAGTACTGGACCAAGCTGGAAGCGGCCGCTCAGGGCGACTCCATGCCTGACGTGTTCTGGATGCATTCCAACCAGTTCTTCAAGTTCGTAGCTGCGGACAAGCTCCTGCCCCTGGACTTCGAGTATGACTACACTCCCTATCCGGCAGGCGTCACCGCCCTGTACAACTTCAATGGTGTACACTACGCCGTTCCGAAGGACTACGACACCATCGCCCTGGTCTACAATAAGGAAATCTTCGACGCGGCCGGTATCGCTTATCCGGACGACACCTGGACCTGGGACACCCTGCTCGAAACCGCACAGAAGCTGACCGATGCTGAGAAGGGCATCTACGGCTTCGGCGCTCCCAACGACCGTCAGTCCGGCTACCTGAACCTGATCTACCAGAACGAAGGCTTCGCTTTCGAAGACGGCAAATCCGGTTATGACCAGGCTGCCACCCAGGAAGCCATCAAGTGGTGGGTTGACCTGCAGAAGGAATACAAGGTATCTCCCAGCCAGGAATCCTTCGTGGACATGGGTGTGGACGATCAGATGCAGGCCGGCAAGCTGGCCATGTGCTTCACCGGCAGCTGGATGATGAGCTCCTACACCAACAACGAGCTCTTCGCTGACAAGTTCGACCTGGCTGTCCTGCCCCAGGGCAAGACCCGCGCCTCCATCTACAACGGCCTGGGCTATGCCGGTGCCGCCGCCACCAAGTACCCCGAAGTGGTCAAGGATTTCATCCAGTTCTGCGGAACGGAAGAAGCCAACAAGCTGCAGGCTGAAAAGAAGGCCGCGATTCCCGCCTACGCCGGAACCGAGAAGTACTTCACCGATAACTTCACCACCATCAACATTGCCTGCTATCCGGAAATGATCGCCTACGGTGTGCAGTATCCCTTCTCCCCCAACAAGAGCCTGTGGGAGAGCCAGGAAGAAGAACTGATGAACGAAGTGTATGCCGGCAGCAAGACCGTGGAAGAAGCCTGCAACGAGCTGCATGAGATCATCTGCGACATCGAAGGAATCTGATCTGAAACCTGAAATCGGTTAACCTCAGAAAAGGCGCCCATGCCGCGGCATTCCCTGCCGCGGCTTGTGGCGTATTAACAGAAAGGAGGGTTGGCATCCCGTGACCGTTTTCTCCAAGCCTGCTGCGCCGCGCCTCGGCCGGCGTGAGCATTACGATCCCAAGGTTGTGGCTGCCGCCTTTATCCTGATTGCGCCGACCATCATCGGCCTGTGCGTGCTGAATATCTATCCGTTTTTTGACACCATCCGGCGAAGCCTGTATAAAACCCAGGGGCTGGGGCCGGAAGTCTATGTCGGCCTGAAAAACTTTGAAAAGCTGTTCAAGGACAGCATGATCGGCCACGCAACCGTCAACACCCTGCTGTACATGGTGCTCACTGTGCCGGTAGGCGTGCTGCTCTCGCTGATCTTCGCCTCCCTGCTGAACGGCAAAATCCGCGGCCGGGATATTTACCGCGGCATTTATTTCCTGCCCATGGTGGTGGCCCCCGCTGCGGTGGCCATGGTCTGGCGCTGGATCTTCAATGCCGAGAACGGTATCCTGAACATCACCCTGAAAGCCCTCGGCATCCAGGGTCCCAGCTGGCTGGCGGATCCGAACACGGCGCTGCTCTCCTGTGCCATCATCGGGGTCTGGTCCGCCATCGGTTACGACCTGGTCCTGATCCTGGCCGGCCTGCAAAGCATATCAAAGAGCTACTATGAAGCCGCCGAGATTGACGGTGCCAACGGAATCCAGTCGTTCTTCCATATCACGATTCCCATGGTTTCGCCCACTTTGTTCTTCGTGGTGCTGATGCGCGCCATGTCTTCCCTGAAGCAGTTCGATACCATCTACCTGCTCATCAACACCCGGAACCCGGCCTACAAGAATGCCACGGTGCTGATGACCCTTTTCTACAGGGAAGCCTTTGAGAAGTTCAACAAGGGCTACGGCTCCGCCATCGTGATCTATACCTTTGTGATTATCGCGATCTTTACGGCAATCCAGTTTATTTCCGAAAAGAAACTCGTTCATTACGATTAAAGGGGGTGGATGAAAATGACGACAGCCGCACAGACTGTGCAGAAGCGGAAATCGAATTATCGTTCCCGCGGCAGGATGATCATTCACATCATCCTGATCATCGGCTCGTTCGTGATGATCTTCCCCTTTGTCTGGATGATCCTGACGAGCTTCAAAAGCAACGGTGAATCCCTCCTGATTCCGCCCACCATTTTCCCGAAGGAATGGCTGGTGGAAAACTATACGGAAGTGACCCGCACGCTCCCCTTCGGGGCGCTGTACTTCAACACGCTGATGCTGATGTTTTTGCGGATTATCTGCGCGCTGGTTTTCTCCAGCATGGCCGGATTTGCCTTTGCCAAACTGCGTTTTCCATTCAAGCGTTTCCTCTTTTTCATTGTGCTGTCCCAGATGATGCTGCCGAACCAGATCTTCATCATTCCCCAGTATCAGATGCTGGCCGGCATGGGAAAACTGAACACCATCTTCGCATTACTGTTCCCCGGCCTGGTCAGCGCTTTCGGCACATTCTTCCTGCGGCAGTTCTACATGAGTCTGCCCAACGTGCTTTCGGAGGCGGCCGTGCTGGACGGATGCAACACCTTCCAGGTGTTCTTCCGGATCATGCTCCCGCTGACCAAAACAGCCATGATCGCCCTGGCGGTCTTCACCGCGGTCTTTGCTTACAGCGATATGATGTGGCCTCTGATTGTCAATAACAACATCAACATGATGACCCTGTCCGCCGGAATCTCCTCCATGCAGGGTCAGTACACAACCCGCTATCCCATTCTCATGGCCGGTTCCACACTGGCCATGATCCCGATGCTGGTGCTCTATCTGGTGTTCCAGCGTCAGTTCATTGAAGGTATCGCCCTCACGGGGACTAAGGGCTGATTCCGGATATGAACCATCCATCCAGGCCGGCGCATCTGCGCCGGCTTTCTTTTTGCCGCATAACAACAGACAGCCGCGCTGGCTGTTGCGCGGCTGTCCACTGAAAGGAAATAAAAGGAGTGAGCCCTGAAAAAGTCTTTGTCAGACAACACCCTTCTTCAGGATGATGTTTGCATACAGTGCAGTTTCGCCGGTGGCGATGCAGGCGTAGCACTTTGCGCCGCGGGGATAGAACTCCGGCTTCTGCACGGCAATTTCCCGAAGGCCCTTTTCTTCGTGCTTCTGTCCGATTTCCCGGTAGGTGTCCCAGATTTCAGGCTTGTAGGGATCGCCCGGCAGCACCGCCATCAGGATCGTCGGATTCTCCACATAGGGATCCAGCGGGAAGAATTGCAGGATAGCATCCAGGATTTCCGGGATTCCGTGCCCGTCCATGCGGACACACCGTTCCGGGCACCCGAACTTCGGATAGTTTCCGTCACAGATCAGCAGTTCGTCGCCGTGACCCATTTCCATCAGGATTTTCATCAGTTCCGGGGGAATAATCGCAGGAATCCCTTTCAGCATATCCGCACCTCTTTCACAGTTTGTTTCTGTCTGTTCGTTACTTCGTGATGGTTCCGTCTTCATCCCACAGGTCGTGCCAGTCCGTCGCGCCGGGCCACAGGAACACCTGTCCCTTGATCAGCCGGCAGTTTTTGTCCACGCCCTTCATGATCTTCATTTCTTCTTCGGACAGCGGATCCTGGACCGTGCAGACCAGGTTGGACACATACTCATTCTCATGGATGGAGAACGGAATCGGGATCTGGCCCCGCTGCACTGCCCACTTCAGGCAGATGACAGCAGGATGCACACCGTGGGCTTTGGCGATCTCCACCAGTTCCGGCACCTGGATATCGGCGATATCGTCCGGTGTCATGTCGCGGTCGGGCCGGGTCGGGCTGCCGATGGGGCAGAAACCGATGGGCTGGATGCCATGGGCCACAACATAGTCATACAGTTCCGGCTGCTGGAAGCAGGGATGCAGTTCCATTTCAATCACCGTGGGCTTGATCCGGCACAGGTCCAGCACAGCTTCCAGCTTCGGGATCGTCATGCTGCTCATGCCCAGGTTCTTCACCAGGCCCATATCCACCAGGCGTTCCATCTGCCGCCAGGTGCTCATAAACTCTTCCACGGAGAAGGGTTTGCTGTCAGGATTGCGGCTGTCGCCGTCGCAGAAGGGTGCATGATAGTTCGGGAAGGGCCAGTGGACAAAGTAGAAATCAAGATAGTCCAGCTGCAGGTCTTTCAGGGTCTTGGCGCAGGAAAGCAGCACATCGCCCTGTCCGTGCATGTCATTCCATACCTTGGATGTTACAAACAGCTCTTCGCGTTTCACAACGCCTTCCTTCATCGCCTGCGCGAACACCTGGCCGATCAGGTCCTCGTTGCCGTATACGGATGCGCAGTCAAACAGGCGGTAACCGCAGCGGATCGCGCCGGCCACCGCTCCGGACACCTGTTCAGGCGTGAAGCGGTCACTGCCGAAGGTGCCCATGCCGATGCAGGGGATCTCCTGGCCGTTGGACAGTTTTCTCTTGGGTACCAGTTTCGGATCGATGAATGCCATGCTTGTGTCCTCCCTGTCTTCTTCATGTTCTGGTAATTTATTTAATTATTTAATGGGTTCCTCATTGATCAGCATAATCTTGCCGTGAACGTCCCGTGGGTTCCTGTACAGGGCAAACGCTTCCGCAGCCTGGCTCAGCGGGAACTTCCGGAAAATCATGGAAGGATCAAATTTCAGCCGGCCGTCCGCGAAGCAGTGGGCCGTCAGCGTCCATTCCTTTCCCGGGAACGGCGCGGAATAGCTCATCCAGCTGCCCGTCAGGTAGAACTCCTTGCGGTTCATGTTCTCCCACTGGGCCGGCGTAAATGTCAGGTCCGTGTGCGGCGTGCCGATGAAGCATACCTTCGCCTTGTTGGCCGCCAGTTCGAATGCCATCCGCATGGTCACCGGGTTGCCCGCGGTTTCCAGCACGTTTTCAAAGCCCCGGCCGCCGGTCAGCCCTTTGGCTTCCTCCATGAATCCCTCCTTCAGGGTATTCACGGTCTGGTTCGCGCCCATCCGCTTTGCCAGCTCCAGCCGTCCGTCGTCAATGTCAAAGGCAACAATCTGCTTTGCGCCCAGGATCTTCGCCCACTGCAGGGTAAAGATGCCGATGGTTCCGCAGCCCAGGATTGCTACAGTCTCGCCGCCGCGGTAGCGGGCCTGCAGCAGGCCGTGCACCGCCACGGTGGAAGGCTCAAACATGGCTGCCTGCTCATAGGGAATTGACGGATCGTATTTAATCGCGTTTGCCGCGGGAATCACCACATATTCCGCAAAGCTTCCCTGTTCCCGGCTGCCGATAAAGCTGTAATGCCGGCACAGGGAGAAATTCCCCTGCTGGCAGTCCGCGCATTTCATGCAGGGCACCAGCGGCGCACCGCTGACCGTATCCCTCACGCTCAGTCCTTCAACACCTTCGCCGACTTCCACCACGTCGCCGCTGAATTCATGCCCCAGCACAACCGGGTAGAAGTGCGCGCCGTGGTTCAGTACCCGCGGCACATCACTGCCGCAGATGCCCGTCGCCCGTACCCGGACCTTCACCGTGCCGGGCCGGCATATCGGTGTCTCCCAGTCCGCGTAGCGGATATCCTCGTTTCCATACAGCACCGCTGCTTTCATGGTCCTGTGTCCCTTCCTTTCACCGGTCACCCGGTTATTGCTTCATCAGATCCTTCAGGTGCTCATAGAGCTGCCGGTAAATCCCGTATCCCCGGTCATAAACTGCCCGCTTTGCGGGATCCGGTTCAAAGGTCCGGTTCACCCGGATCGTCTGCCGCGCCGCTTTCTCAAAGTCTGGCCATACGCCGGTTCCGACCCCGGCCAGCATTGCCGCGCCCAGGGTAGTCGCCGTATCGCTTCCGGGCACTTCAATCCCGCAGCCTGTCACATCGGCCTTGATCTGGGTCCAGATCCGGCTGTTGGCGCTGCCGCCCATTGCCCGGAGCACATCCGCCCGGGCGCCGGCCTCCGCCGCTGTTTCCAGGTTATGCCGCAGCGCATAGGCCACGCCTTCCATGCAGGCCCGGATCATCCGGGCCCGGCTGACACCGAAGTTCAGGCCGAAGAACACGCCGCACGCGTCCGGATCCCAGATCGGGCTCCGTTCTCCTGCCATGTAAGGCAGGAAGGTTACGCCGCCGCTGCCCGGTTCCGCGGTCTCCGCCAGCGCGCTCATCTCCGCAAAGCTGAGCTCCGGGCACATGGTCTCCCGCAGCCATTTCAGCGCGCCGCCTCCGCCGGTTGTTCCGCCCTGCAGCAGCCACCGTCCCGGCACCACATGAAAACCGAGAATCAGCCGCGGATCCGCCGCGTACCGGTCAATGCAGATGCTCATGCCGCCGGCCTGGCCGCCCTGTTCCTGGGTCTGTCCGGGCGTTACAACACCGGCGCCCAGGGTCCCGCAGGCCGCGTCCAGTCCGCCGGCCGCCACCGGAATGCCTTCCTTCAGGCCCATCTGTTCCGCCGCTGTCCGTGTCAGTTTTCCCACAATCCGGTCACACGGCACGATTTCCGGCAGCAGCTTCCGGGGAATCCCCAGTTCGCTGCACATCCCGTCGTCCCAGCAGCCTTTTCTCATGTCAAAGCACGCCAGCCCGTATCCCTGGGACAGGTCCTGGGTAATCTCGCCGGTCATCCTGTAGACGATATAGCTGTTCGACTGCAGGATCTTCTCCGTCTTCTCAAACACCTCCGGCCGGTGTTTCCGGTACCAGAGGATCTTCGGCCAGGTGTATCCCGGCTTTGCCGGGTTTCCGCACAGGCCGAACAGCCTGTCTTCCGTCAGCGCGTCTGCTGTTTCCCGGCAGATCTCCTCGCTTCGGGTATCCGTCCAGATCGGTGTCGGGCAGAGCACGTTTCCCGCTCCGTCCAGCGCGATCGCGGACCAGCTCTGTCCGTCCGTTCCGATCCCGGCGATTTCCGCCGGATCGATGCCGTTTTCGGAGATCATCTCCCTCACTGCCCGGCAGACGCCGTCCCACCACAGGTCCGGGTCCTGTTCCGCCCAGCCCTTCCGGGGATAGCTGACCGGATACTCGCATCCGCCCTGCGCGACGACTTTTCCTTCCGGATCAAAAACAGCCGTCTTGCAGGAAGAGGTTCCGATATCCACGCCCAGCAGCAGGGTTCTCATCTCCGCACGCTCCTTATTCCGATATTCCTTCTCAGGCTTTTCCGTTGCTGCCCAGCAGCCGGATCAGCTCCTGTACACGGCTCTGCACCGCCTTGCGGCCTTCCGCCAGGTACTTCTTCGGGTCAAAGGCCAGGGGCTGTGCCTCGATGGCCTTCTTAACGCCGGCTGTAAAGGCGATCCGCAGGTCCGTCGCGTAGTTCACCTTGCAGATGCCCAGGCGGATGCATTCCCTCACCTGGTCCTCCGGTACGCCGGAGGTGCCGTGCAGCACCAGCGGAATACTCACCTTTTTCCGCACGGCGGACAGGCGGTCAAGGTCCAGCTTCGGTTCTCCCTTGTATACGCCGTGGGCAGTGCCGATCGCCACCGCAAAGCTGCTGATGCCGGTCCGGCTGACGAAATCCGCCGCCTCATCCGGGTCGGTGTACTGGGGCTTTGCTTCCATTCCGTCTTCCTTGCCGCCCACAGTGCCCAGTTCCGCTTCCACCGGCAGGTCGCAGGACATGGCAACCACCCGGCGGGTCAGGGCGATGTTTTCTTCATACGGAAGCTTGGAGCCGTCAATCATCAGGGAAGTATAGCCTTCCCGGGCACACTCTTCCGCCAGCTCATAGCTGTTTCCGTGGTCCAGGTGCAGTGCCACCGGCACCTGCGCGTCCCGGGCCAGCCGGCTCACGATACCGGCAAAGCATTTCGGTCCGGCATACTTCAGCGTGCCGGGGGTTGTCTGTATAATCACGGGAGCATGCTCCGCCTCAGCCGCGGCAATGATCGCCTGGACCATTTCCAGGTTTTCCGCGTTGAATGCGCCGATGGCATAACCGCCATTCTGAGCCTTCCTCAGCATCTCTCCGGTTGTGACGAACGGCATTCCATATCCCTCTTTTCTAAAAGCGAATCGTTTCGCTTTTTCCACATTATAAAGCCGGTTTCATCTCCTTGTCAACCATTTTTTGTTTCTGTATTGAACTTATTTAAATGCTTGACTTTCTTGTGCTTCTCATTTACAGTATTTGTCAGAATGAAACGATTCGGAGTGCGATTGTTATGATCCTGACTGTAACCCTGAACACTTCCATTGATAAACTCTACCTGATCGAGTCTGTCCGGCCTGAAACCGTCATGCGCGTAAAGGAAGTCCACAACACTGCCGGCGGAAAGGGCCTGAATGTCAGCCGCGTTGCCGCAAAACTGCAGGAGCCTGTCACCGCCATGGGCTTTACCGGCGGGTTCAACGGGCAGTACCTGGAGTCCCTCATCTCCCAGCCCCTGGTCCGCTGTGCCTTCACGCATGTCCATGGTGAAACCCGCAGCTGTATCAACTGCTGGGATCTTTCAGACGGACGCTCCACCGAATACCTGGAGCCCGGTGAACCGGTCACCCAGGATGAGATCAGCCAGTTCCTTGGCGACTTTAAGGGGCGCCTGCGCGAAGCCGATGTGGTCACAATCAGCGGCAGTGTACCCCAGGGCGTCCCGGATGACTTTTACTGCGAACTCATCCGTCTGTGCAAAGCCGCCTACGTCCCCGTCCTGGTGGATACCAGCGGCAGCCGCCTGATCGCCGCCGTCCGTGAAAAACCTGTTTTTATCAAGCCCAACGAAGATGAAATCGCCCAGCTGACCGGGCATGCTGTCTCCGGCCGGGAGGAAGCCGTCCGTGCCCTGACGGAACTGCACCGGTTCGGCATTCCTTATGTGGTCCTTTCCATGGGAGAGGAAGGTGCCCTGCTGGCCTGTGAACAGGGTGTTTTCCACGGAAAACCGCCGAAGATCACGCCCCGGAACACCGTCGGCTGCGGAGACAGCATGGTGGCCGGCTTCGCCGCAGGTTTCGCCCGCCGCCTGCCAATTGAAGAATCCTTCCGCATGGCGCTGGCGGTTTCCGCGGCCAACGCCCTCAGCCTCTTCACCGGGGATTTCGACCCCGCTGATTATGACCGTCTTTATCCGGACGTCCGGATTGAAAAGATCGGGTAACCCCTGTATCACCCTTATTCAGGAAAACCGGCAGTCATTGGCTGCCGGTTTTCTGGTACCGGAACATACAGAAAGAGCTGCCCGTACGGGCAGCTCCCTTACCGGATAAAGCTGATCCGGTCCTGTTATTTTGTCTGCAGGATGAATTCCGCAATATCTTCAATAACCTTTTCATCCATCTTTGCGCTGCGGGAATAGACCGCGGATCCTTCCGCCTTCTGTCCGGCGATGAACACATGCACCAGGCCCGGATAGGAGATCATGGTCCAGTTTTCCTTCCCGCCCAGGGCATCCTTCCAGATCCCGAAGTCTTCCATCGTCACCTGGTAATCCTCTTCGCCCTGCAGCAGCAGTACGGGCTGGGTGATTTCCCCGGCAGCCTGCAGGATGTCATATGCCGCCAGCCACTTCCAGTAGGAGGAACCGACGCCGACAACCGTATCGTCTTCGGTCAGGGAATCCAGGTCCTGCAGTTTGTCCAGTTCCGCAAAGATCATATCTTTCTCCGCCTGCTGCTCTGCTGTAATCTCCGGCATCAGGGAATACAGGAAATCGTACTGTTCCCGCATCAGCACATCCAGCGGACGGGGAGACGCGGCCATCATGATAAATCCGCGGGCTTTCACAGACGCCTGTTTCAGTTTCCGGGCAACAGCCGGAATCGCGTTGCCGCCCAGGCTATGTCCCAGCACAAAGATCCGGTCTGGATCAATCTTTTCCTGTTCAGCCAGCAGCCTGACTGCGTTCAGCGCGTCCTCAAGATACTCATCCTCCAGGGTGATATCTTTCTTTGCCGACATCTCCAGGCCGTATACATAAGACCGCTTGTCAAAACGGTAAACCGCAACGCCCTGCGGAGCCAGCCCTTCCGCAATGTCCCGGAAGGGTTTCAGGTTTCCGACTGCCTCATCCTTGTCGCTGGATCCGGAGCCCTGCAGCAGCACCACCGCCGGGAACGGGCCGTCCCCCTTGGGAACTGTCAGGATTCCGGGAAGTTCTCCAAGTCCGGGAACAGGCAGGGCCAGTTCGATGCTGTCAAAGGTGTCAGATTCCGTCTCTTCCTCTTCCTGTCCTCCGCTGTATGTGCCGGTCTGCAGGCCGGCAATTGCGCCGTCCTGAATAACCAGGATCAGGTCTGCCGACATCAGGGAGAATACGCAGGGAATATGGTAAGCCTTGTAACCTTTCATTTCGCTTTCATAGGCAGGATCGATCTGCCCCGGTTTGCCAAGCGCCGTCAGCTGTTTCGCAAAGCCGGCCATCCCGCCCATTTGCTGAACTGCCGTTTCCATCTGGTCAGACATCGCCCAGGCGCCGTCCAGTTCTTCCGGGTGTTCGCCCAGGAGAATCCTGATCCATTCATCCGCGTCTGCAGGTGTTTCCATTTTCCTTGCTTCCTGTTCCGCTCCGGTCGCCCCGCATGCAGCCAGCAGCATCAGGGCCAGTAACACAGACAGTATCTTCTTCATTTCACATTTCCCCCGTAAGTCTCCACACAGAATCCCCTGTGTCCGCACTTCACGCAGGTCAGCTTCCGGGTCTTCCAGGTGTGTGAAGAGAACATAAAGTCCTTCATTTTCGGCCTGAACACCTCATGGCATTCCGGGCAGATATAGGCCACGTTCCGGTAATAGTACCTGACCATCCAAATTATTGCCGGGATCGATACGACAAGGGCCGCCGCGTAGACCCACCACATGCCTTTGAGGATCCACAGCACGATACCTGCGTCCTGCGCAAGGCTGAACGGCAGGCCCGTCAGGACCATCTTCCTGCGTATATTGCTCAGTTTCTTTTTGTTTTCCACGGTAGCCGCTATGTCACCGATGGATTCAACAGAGAACGCTGGAATGTCCTTCAGTCCCTTCCTCAGATCCTCCAGCCGGTCCAGTTTTTCCTTCCGGTCGTCAATCTCCTCCCGCAGCACCTGTTCCTGCTGCTCCAGGAATATGGAAATGACGCCGCCGGGATTCTCTTCCTTCAGCAGCTTTCCGATGGTGTCCAAAGACAGGCCCGTATCCCGCAGGAAGCAGATGATTTTCATCCTCCGCAGGTCTTCCTCTGAATACAGCCTGCGTCCGCCCTCGGTCAGCGCGCTGGGAACCAGGATACCCTTCTGGTCATAAAACTGGACTGTCCGGACCGTAATGCCGCACATCTTTGCCAGTTCTCCGGTGGTGTATTGTGCCATAGCGTTCCACCTCCTTTCGGCGTCATCCTACGATATGACGCAGCGTCACAAGCAATACGTAACGCAAGGGGATTTTTCAAAAAAACTGAAAAATGTTTCCGAATAGCGGAATTATCATAGCACGCGCAGCCGTCCTTCACAACCGGAAACAGCCCGCAGGCAAAAAAAGATCGCCTGGTTCTCAGGCGATCATCTTCTTTGCTTTTTCCAGTCTTCTGCAGACT
>JAEEGL010282085.1_pt1 | contig 23022 bp, 14 predicted proteins | sample 9134231 | NCBI WGS metagenome assembly JAEEGL01 (sample SAMN16246548, study PRJNA631951) | gut metagenome | biome: gut microbiome; feature: rumen; material: fiber-attached | host: Bos | place: Iran: Karaj | collected 2018-10
ATCTAATAATAAATGAATAATTTCATATATTTTATTTTTATTATATTCTATTACAGGTGTAATATTTGTAGTTAGCTCTGAATGTGATGGAACTACAATTTTACCTTCTAATGTTTTAATATAATCTAATGTTTCAAGATATGCTTTAACATCATATATTAATAAGATATGAGCTTTATCAATAAGGCTTGGTGAGCCCATTGTATCGGCTACGAAATAAACATCATCAGGTGTTTTAATACCTATCATACCTGCTGCATGACCTGGAAGATGAAACCAATCAATACCTTCTGGAAGTTCATCTAGGGCATAGATTTCATCATTCATATCAATATGCATTAATTTACCATCATATTCATCTAAAGGATATCCCCCATATAAAAATCCAATATCTAGCTTTGGATCTCTAAAGAATCCTCTTTGAACCTTTGATGCGATCATTTTACAATGAGTTTTTGGATATATATATAATAATCCTTGAGAATGATCTGTATGACAATGTGAAAAAACTAAATATGTTATTTTCATACCAGCTTTTTCTAATACATCATAAATGATCTTTCCTTCTTCTTCAGTACCACAATCAAATAATAATACTTCTTTTTGATCATTTAAAACATATACACCACAATTAGTTGGTCCATCTATATAATATGTATTTCCCTTAATATGATGTAATTGATACATGATTCCTCCGTTTAATTAATAATGAAATGTAGATAATACTTCATTATAAGCTTCTTTATTACTATATTTAGAGAAGAATTCATCATCATATATTGCATTAAAAATAGATATTTTATGAATGACTTTGTTAGATTTCTTAATGAAATCTTCAAAAGTTATTACATCATTTTCAACTACATATAATGGTTCTACATCTAAATCATCAGCTAAATAATATTCATTAAAGAAGAATTTTAATTCATTTGAATAGAATATATTAGTATCACTATATGTACTTGAGAATACAGAATCAGATATATAGAATCTTCTATCAAATCTAATACCTAATAAATCTAATAATGTTGGGACAACAATATAAGGTGATGAGAATTCATCAAATGAATGACTATTATATTTTTCATAATATTCTTGATTAATATTAGGATTTGAAATAGTCATAATTGTTTGATATGTTGGAACATAATATTCAGGGCTTCCTTCAAATACATCTGTATTATGATGTACATAGTAGCTTAATTCTTCTTTTATTGAATTTGTTGAATAATAAATATCATGGTCACCATATAATAATAAGATTGTATTATCATATTGGTCTGTTTCTTTTAATCTATCGATAAGCATAGCAAGTGCATCATCAAATACCATCATATCACATTGATACATTTTAAATTGATCATATGCGATTTGATCATTATTTGTAATAACACTTTGTGAATCTTCAACAGGATTATGCCATAATCCTTTAGCTTCAGCTTCATTTACAATTTCAAGATATGTATTATTTGTTACATCAACACCATCAATATATCTTTTATTAACCTTTTCGCCTGTTAATGCTGAAAGATATGTAACTTCTCCTTTTTCAGCTGTACAGCATTCAAGTGAGCCATATTTTTCATTTAACATTTCTTGATCTTGGTCATATGGGCCATGTGTACATAAAGAAATATAATATGAATAGAATGGTTTAGATGCTTTATCAGGAACCATTTTATTTTTTAATCTATATACAAAATCTGTATCAAGTGGATAATCACCATCCATAAATTTAGTTCTTGGCCAATATAGATCATATGCAGGAGACATTAATTCATCTCCTTCTTCATCATACATAACCTTACCATTGTGATAAATTCTATCATCGAAGTAGCAATAATCAAATCCAAAATCAGGAATATATTCACCACGTTTATAAAAATCATATGAATTACAATGGAAATATGATGTATTATAATTCATTTTATTTAATACATTAGGTAAACTAAATGGTTGGCAATTATATCCTGTAGGCACAATTGCGGAAGGCATTGAACCATTAATACCTATAAATTCAGATGAATTAGTTTTATTTTTAGAATGGTTATTAGTAAAATTAATACCTTCTTGTTGAAGCTTATATAATGTAGGAGTTAATGTTTCATTAACACCTTCAGGTATACCTGTTTCAATCATTATTTCTAATACATTATATTTTTTGCCTGATGATGTTAAATCATTAATTTCATTATATTTTTGTTCATTTTCAGTAAAATATTCTTTTATTAATTCTTCTTTACTAATTAATGCATCATTAATTTCACCTAAATAAAAGCTATAAAAACCATATTTTCTAATGGCACTTCTTTTAAATAAAATTGAGCAATAAGATATTATTTCACCACCTGAATAGCCATCAAGTGTTTGAATAACATTATTATTTTCAATTGTATTATATGTAATAGCCTTAGATGGAATTAATATTAATAATGATATAGTTGAAAAATATAAACCATATTTAATTAAATAATTATTACCCTTTGGTGTTTTCTTAACGAATAATACTAAACCAAAGATATATGAAGCTAAGAAAAATACCGCAAGTAATACAAACCAAATAGATAAAAATGACCAAGAGAATACTGATCCTGCTTCTTTTAAGACATTTAAATATGAAATAGATATAAAATCACTAGATGCATGATATAGTGATAAATTACCAATAAATATCGCAAGATGTAATGTAAATACTATAGAACCATAAATAAAGGCGCCAAGCTTATGATACCAAATCATAATAGGTAGAGCTAATAAAAAAATAGTGCATATATCTAATATGTAATATCTTGGTAATGCTTGAAATATAATAAAATACATTATTGTTTCCATAATTAACATTATTAAAGAAACAAATAAGAAATAATATGTACGATATTTTATTGTCTTTGCAATTTCCATAAATTATTCCTCCTGGCGTGTCCGGCGGGAATTCAACCCGCATATTAACTTCCGGAGAGTTACGCTTTGTCGTTAGGCTACGGACACAGAAAGTCAAATACACTACCAATTTTATCATATTTTATCTAAAAATAAAATAACGGTCAAAAGAAACAGACCGTTATTGTTCATTTATTTTCAAATAATTTATGTTATATTCAAATTTATTTTCTTTCGCAATTGATAAATAATAATTATCTATTTTAATTGTTTCAAAATAGATATTTTCTAAATTTAAGGTATCTATATTTTTAATTTCTTTATATAAAATACCTTTACCTAATAATTTAAAATATGCTTCTTTTCTTGTCCAAAAATAATAAAAATTATATTTATTTAAATTATTTTTTTCATTTAATGATAAACAATAATTAATTAAATTATCTTTATTATCTTTAATATATTCTATATCTACTCCAATATTTGTTTTTGATATCGCAATTAAAACATATTCTTTAGAATGAGATATATTAAAGCATAAATTATCATTTAATGATTTACCATATTCATTATTATATATTTCACCTTTAATATATTTTCTTTTTAAATAAATAGATCCTAAATGTAATTTTTTATCATCATTTATTTTATATTTATCTACTTCTTTTTTATCATCTATAGATAATTGATTATATAGATAATCATAATTATCATTTATATCATTAATTTTTAATATATAAATATCTACTTTTTCCATATTTTATTTTTATTATTATTTATTTTACCTGTTTGTTCATATATATCTTCTCTTAGCATTTCTATATCAGCTTGAGGAATATATCTTAATTTATTTTCTTTATATTTATCTTTTTTAATTTCTTTTTCTTTATTCATAATTATCTAGATGCAAGATTATATTCTTTTTTAATTTCCATCTTATTTTCATACATTGCCTTATCTGCAATATTAAATGTATCTTTATATTCTTGTCCTTCTTTATAAATAGATATACCACGAGCAACAGAGAATATTAAATCTTTTCCTTCATATTCAATATGGCTAAATCTAAATTTAGCATCAAATTCTTCCATTAATTTTTCATAATTTTTTAAATCATCATCAAGTAAAATAACGATAAATTCATCGCCACCTACATGGAAGCATCTAGAATTTTTAAATGTGTCTGGAAGCATATGACCTGTTTTAACAATTAAATGACAGCCATATCTATGACCATATTTATCATTTGTTGCCTTAAGATTATTTACATCCATTACAACAATACCATATTCTAATTGTTGTTTTTTAGCCAAACGTTCATTTATTTCATCTACAGTTAACATATAACTTCTTTCATTTAAAAGACCTGTTAAATCATCATAATATGTTAATTGTTCTAATCTTGCTTTACTCTTATGTTCTGTAATAGTTACACGATAATGTCTATATGATGCAACAATTACTAATAAGAAATAAGTAACGAAATCAACTAATTCACCATTTCCTTCAAAGAATGGATATTTATAAATTCCATTAAATATTAAAACTGCAACCATTGATAAGATAGATAATATTGTAAAGAATATAGGTTCAACAACTAATAATCCTGAAATTACTAATGTAATATTTAATATTATCATTGGAGATGTGCCAATTTTTAAATCTAATATAGCTAGCATTGTAGATACTACAAATGTGAAGAATACATGTGTATGTAAAAAGATAGCCATTCTTAATGATCCTATCTTTTTTAATTTACTTAATATTAAGAATGTTAAGCATATTGAATCTAATACAACTGCCACATAATATAAAACTAAATAGAAATTATCTACAAACTGTCCATTAGTTTTGTCATCTATATATCCATAATAAATTGTAATAAAAATATGACCAGCAAGTGTTAATCCCATTACGAATAAACAAATGTTAATATATTTTTCAATATGTTTTCCTAAAATACTTAATTTAGATAACCTATCTTTAAATCTATCTTTATCCATAAAATTACCTCTTCTTTATCTTTGTTATTATAAAATAATAATTGATTAAAGACAATAAAAATTGTGCTTTACAGGACGTAAAACACAATTTTAATTATTATTTCTTAAATTCGGAAAAATCTAATGTTGCAAAATAATCAGATGGTTCTTCTTTTCTTCTAATTAATTTAACAGATCCATCTTCCTTTAATAATAATTCTGCAGATCTTAATTTACCATTATAATTATATCCCATAGAGAAGCCATGAGCTCCTGTATCATGGATAACAATATAATCTCCTATATCAATTTTAGGAAGCATTCTATCGATTGCGAACTTATCATTATTTTCACAAAGGCCACCAGTAATATCATATTTATGATCCTTTGGAAGGTTTTCTTTACCAAGGACTGTAATATGATGATATGCACCATACATTGCAGGACGCATCAAATTTGCAGCACATGCATCAAGTCCAATGTATTCCTTCCAAATATGCTTCTCATGGATTGCTTTACATACTAAATGACCATAAGGTGCAAGCATGAATCTTCCAAGCTCTGTGAAGATTTTAACATCATCCATACCTTGGGGAACTAATATTTCATCATAAGCTTTTTTAACACCTTGACCTATGATTTCAATATCATTTCTTGGTTCTTCAGGTTTATAATCTACACCTACACCACCTGATAAATTAATAAATGAAATATGAACATCACATTCATTTTTAATTTCTACAGCTAAATTAAATAAAATAGATGCAAGCTTTGGATAATAACCATTATCTTTAGTATTAGATGCTAAAAAGGCATGAATACCAAAATTTTTAACACCATAATTTTTTAATTTTAAGATAGCTTCTTTTATTTGTGGTCTTGTCATACCATATTTAGCATCTTTAGGTGTATCCATTATTTCATTATTTAATGTGAAATCTCCACCTGGGTTATATCTTAGACACATTGTTTCAGCAAATGGAGCAAGCTCTTTAAAATAATCAATATGTGTTAAATCATCAAAATTAATATAAGCATTTAATTTTCTTGCAAGAATGAAATCTTCTTTTGGTGTAACATTAGATGAAAACATAATTTCATCAGCTTTAAAGCCAACTATATCTGATAGCATTAATTCTGTTAATGATGAACAATCAACACCACAGCCTTCTTCTTTAAATATTTTTAAAATATAAGGATTTGGTGTTGCCTTTACTGCAAAATATTCCTTATATCCTTTATTCCAAGAAAAAGCTTTTTTTAATCTTCTTATATTTTCTCTTATGCCTTTTTCATCATAAATATGAAAAGGGGTTGGATATGTTTTTGTGATTTCATCTATTAATTTTTTTGTTACAAAAGCTTTCTTTTCCATAATAATTACCTATACTTTTCAATAATTTTTGTTGCGCAATCAATACCATCTTTAATTGCGACAACAACTAAAGATTGACCATTTTTCATATCTCCACAAACATAAATATTATCTTCATAATTAAAGCCATTTAAGCTAATTCTATTTCTATTTGTCTTGATATTATAGCTATTTGCATCATCATCTGATGTTCCTAAAAAGCCCATTGCGATAATTAAATAATCACAAGGAAGATATTCTTTAGTATCAGGAATATCTACAAATTTACCTTGTTCAAATTTAACTTTTTTAATATTTACTCCAATAATATGATTATCTTTATCTTTAATAACCTCATCTATTGTAGTTTCATATCTTCTTATATCCTTACCATAAACTGTATTACATTCAAATACACCATAATCAGTTTTCTTTTTATTAGGATAATTTGGCCAAGGTAATGTATTTTCTAGTGGTGGTTCTTTAGTGATTTCAAGCTCTGTTACTGATTTAGCTTGTTCACGTGCTGAAGTACCACAACAGTCATTTGCAGTATCACCACCACCAACTATAATAACATTTTTGTCCTTTAAATTATATTTAAATTCTTTTTCTTCTAAAAGATTTTTTGTAGTTTCCTTCAAAAAATCTACTGCATATAAAATGCCTTCTGCATCATTACCTTTACAAATTAAAGGTCTTGGAGCTGATGTTCCACATGCGAAAACAACATCATCATAATCCTTTAAAAGCTTTGAAATTGGAAGATCTTTACCAATTTTAGTATTTTTAATAAAGACAATTCCTTCTTCTTTTAATAAATTAATTCTTCTTTCAATGATATGCTTTTCAAGCTTCATATTCGGAATACCATACATTAATAGTCCTCCAAATCTATCATTCTTTTCATATACTGTAACTAAAAAGCCATTATCATTTAATTTTTTAGCACATGATAATCCTGATGGACCTGAGCCAATGACTGCAATCTTTTTACCATTTCTTTTAATATCCTTTTTAGGCTTAATCCAGCCATTTTCAAATGCCTTTTCAATTAAGAATAATTCATTTGCACGAACACCAACTGCATCATCATGAATTGAACATGGGCAGCATGCTTCACATAATGCTGGACATACATTACCTGTAAATTCAGGGAATGGGGCAGTCATTTCTAATCTTTTATATGCTTCTTCATATAATCCTAAATAGATTAAATGATTCCATTCAGGAATAAGATTTGATAATGGGCAACCAACATTACGATTATTAACCTTCATTGCTGATTGACAGAATGGTACACCACAGTTCATACAGCGTGAAGCTTGTTGTTGCTGTATTTTTAAATCAAATGGAATATGGAAATCATTAAAGTTTTTAATTCTTTCTTCTACAGAAATTTCATCTTTATTTAATCTTTTAAATTCCATGAAACCAGTAGGCTTTCCCATTATCTCACCTCCATCAATTTATTGAATGCATCAAGCTCAGGATTTGATGATCCTGCTGCTTTAAATTCATCAATAAATTGCATAATCTTTGCATAATCATTAGGTAATACTTTAATAAAGTCATCTTTATCAAAATTCTTTAAGATATTAGATACATATTTTGAATTAGTATGTTCAATATGATTCTTTAAGATTTCTTTTAATTTTTCTTCATCTTTAGAATCTAAATCTAGAATAGATACTAATTCATCATTAATATATTTCTTATTATGCTTACCATAAATATATGCAACACCACCAGACATACCTGCAGCAAAGTTTCTACCAATGTTACCTAATATTACTGCAGTACCACCTGTCATATATTCACAGCCATGCTGACCACAGCCAAGTGTTACTACTGTAGCACCTGAATTTCTTACTGCGAATCTTTCACCTGCGATACCTTCAAGGTAGCATTCGCCTGATGTTGCACCATATAATGCAACGTTACCGCAAATGATATTTTCTTCTGGCTTAATAACAGATTCCTTTAATGGTCTTACTGTTAATTTACCACCACAAAGTGATTTGCCAAAATAATCATTTGCATCACCATAAACATTAATTGTTACACCTCTTGTTAAAAGACAGCCAAATGAGTTTCCTGCATTACCATAAGCATTGATGATGATTGAATCATCATTTAAGCCTCTTTCTGCATGAATCTTAGTAATTTCATTTGATAACATTGTACCAAATGAACGATTAACGTTAGATATTTCAAGATCTACTCTCTTACTTAATCCACCTAAAATTGCATCCTTACATAAAGGAAGTAACATTCTATAATCTACTGTATTAGATAAATCATTATGCTTATAAGCTTTAAAGATGCTTTCTTTATTTACAACTTCTCTATTGAATAACATCTTTCTTGGATCAATTCTATCTTTAAATTCATCCTTTAAAGCTAATAATTCAGTATGACCTACCATTTCATCAATAGTTCTAAAGCCAAGTAAAGCCATATATTCTCTTAATTCAGATGCAATAAATTTCATGAAATTCATTACATATTCTGGCTTACCCTTAAATCTTTTTCTTAATCTTTCATCTTGTGTTGCAACACCTACAGGGCATGTATTTAAATTACATACTCTCATCATGATACAACCCATTGCGATAAGTGGTCCTGTTGCAAAACCAAATTCTTCTGCACCAAGTAATATTGCAATAGCTAAATCCTTACCTGTTAAAAGCTTACCATCTGTTTCAAGTCTAACTCTATCTCTTAAGCCATTCATAACTAATGTTTGATGAGTTTCAGAAAGACCAATTTCCCAAGGAATACCTGCGTTATAAATAGATGTTCTTGGTGCAGCACCAGTACCACCATCATAACCAGAAATTAAAATTGTATTTGCACCAGCCTTTACAACACCAGCCGCAATTGTACCAACACCTGATTCTGCAACTAATTTAACTGATATTCTTGCACCACGATTGGCATTTTTAAGATCAAATATTAATTGAGCTAAATCCTCAATTGAATAAATATCATGATGTGGTGGTGGTGAAATTAATGAAACACCTGGAGTTGAGTGACGAGCCTTAGCAATCCAAGGGAATACCTTAGCTCCTGGTAATTGTCCACCTTCACCTGGCTTTGCACCTTGTGCCATTTTGATTTGAATTTCAATTGCATTAGTTAAATATTCAATTGTTACACCAAATCTTCCTGATGCAACCTGTTTAATGGCGCTACATTTAGAATCGCCATTATCCATTCTTTCAAATCTTTCTCTTTCTTCTCCACCTTCACCTGTATTTGATTTACCATGAAGTCTATTCATGGCAATTGCCATACATTCATGAGCTTCTTTAGAAATTGAACCATAAGACATTGCGCCTGTTTTAAATCTCTTTACAATTTCATCTACTGATTCAACATCATCAAGTGAAATAGGATTACGATATTTTAAATTAAAAGTATTTCTAATATTGATAACTTTCTTATCAATCATCTTAGTAAATTCTTTATATTCATCATATTTACCTTGTTGACATGCATATTGTAAATGCATGATTGCAAGTGGATCATAAATATGTTCAATTTGATTTTTTCTAAAGCCATGTAATCCTTTAGATTCTAGTGTATCTTTAGGATTATTGATGGCATTTTCATATACCTTAATAGTATTTTGTTCAATTTCTTTTAAGCCAATACCGCCAATAGATGATGGAGTATTAGTGAAATATTTAGATACTACTTCATCATTTAAGCCTAAGCATTCAAATATTTGAGCTCCATTATAAGATTGGATAGTTGAAATGCCCATCTTAGCCATAATTTTTAAAATTGAATGCATTACACCATTAACATAATTTGAATATGCTTTATCAAGATCAGCCTTAATATATCCTCTTTCTTTATATGATTTAATTGTTTCATATACTAAATAAGGGTATATTGCATTTACACCAAAACCAATTAATGTTGCATAATGATGAACATCTCTTGGTTCTGCAGCTTCTAAAACTAATGAAACATGTGTTCTTCTTGATGTTTTTGTTAAATGCTGGTGAAGGGCACTTGATACTAGTAATGAAGGTATCGCAACGCCCTTTTGATTTCTATCAGATAAAATGATAATTGATGCACCTGAATCAATTTTAAGATCACATTCTCTAAATATTCTATTTAAAGCTTCTTCCATTGATTCATTTTTATAATCATATGTAAATGATACTACATCAGTTTTAATACCATATTTATTTGCATTTTTGATTTTATAAAATTCATCCTTAGATAATAAAGGTTGATTAATTTTAATTCTAAATGCATTTGCTTCAGTTGGATTTAATAAGTTACCTTCACAACCTAAATAATTAGTTGTAGACATAACTATTTCTTCTCTAATTGAATCAATAGGTGGGTTAGTAACTTGAGCAAATCTTTGCTTAAAGAATTGGAATAAATTAAATTCTTTATTTAATAAAACTGCTAAAGGCATATCATTACCCATTGATACAACCTTTTCAGCTCCATTTTCTGCAAAAGGAATAATACTTTCCATTAATTCATCATATGTATATCCTACTTGTCTTTCAAGTAAATCTACATCATATTGAGCTTTAATTTCTTTTTCAGAAGGTATATTTTCTAATTTAATAATATTTTCATTCCATTTAATATATGGTTTCTTTGAAGAATATTCCTTTTTAATAATATCATTAGAAATGATTTCACCCTTTTGTGTATCTACTAATAAGATCTTACCAGGCTCCAATCTTTTCTTTTCTTTAATATTCTTTTCATCAATTGGTAATGAACCGGTTTCTGAAAATAATACTAAATAATCATCCTTAGTAACATAATATCTAGATGGTCTTAAACCGTTTCTATCAAGTGATGCACCAACCTTTACACCATCAGAGAAAATGATAGATGCAGGTCCATCCCAAGGCTCTTGGAAAGTTGAATGGAATTCATAAAATGCCTTTAAATTAGGATCCATTTCATTATCCTTTTCCCAAGGTTCTGGAATCATCATCATAATTGTTTCTTCAAGACTTCTACCATTTAAATACATAAATTCTAAGAAATTATCAAACATAGCTGAATCTGATGATTCCTTTGGAATAATTGGAACAATTTTATTTAAATCATCACCAAAATAAATAGATTTAAATAATCCTTCTCTTGCACGAACCATATTAACATTACCACGAATAGTATTTATTTCACCATTGTGACATAAAAATCTATTAGGGTGAGCTCTATCCCAAGATGGGAATGTGTTAGTTGAGAATCTTGAATGTACCAACGCAATTGCACTTTCTACTTTAGTATCTAATAAATCTAAGAAGAAATTTCTTACTTGGGTAGATACTAACATTCCTTTATAAACAATAGTTCTTGATGAAAATGAACAGAAATATAATCTAGAATTATTATCAATTGCCATTTTTTCAATTATTCTTCTTGCAAGATATAATTTTCTTTCAAACGGTAATCCTCTTTCAATATCATCTGGTCTTTTTACAAATACTTGGGCAATATAAGGCATTGCAGCTAAAGCTGTTTTACCTATATCTTTAGTATCTACAGGTACCTTTCTATAGCCTAATATTTCTAATCCTGATGATGTTAATCCATTATTAATTAATTCAATTTCTTCTCTTCTTAATGATTCATTTTCAGATAAGAATAATTGTCCTACTGCATAATCATATTCATCTGGTAAATCAAATCCTAATATTTCATTTTTAAAGAATTTATGAGGAAGTTGAAATAATATACCTGCACCATCACCTGAATTGTCTTCAGCTCCTGTGCCTCCTCTATGCTCTAAATGAATTAAAATATCTAAGGCATCCTTAATAGTTTTATGAGTTCTGATACCTTTGATTTGGGCTATTGCGCCAATACCACAGGCATCATGTTCATAACTTGGATCATATAAACCTTCTTTATTTGGATAATCTTGCATAATCTCACCTTACTTTTTTATGTTATTTATAGATGCTTCAATAAAATCTCTAAATAATGGATGTGGTCTTTGAGGTCTTGATAAGAATTCAGGATGGAATTGACAAGCTACAAACCATGGATGGTTTTTAAGCTCAACAATTTCAACTAAATTACCTTTCAAATTCATACCAGTAATTATTAAATCTTTATCGAATACTTCCATAAATTTATTGTTAAATTCATATCTATGTCTATGACGTTCTTTAATATCTGTTTGCCTATAAGCTTTATATGTTTTAGTATCTTTATTTTCAATATGACAATCATATAAGCCTAATCTTAATGTTCCACCCATATTAATTCCTTGATATTGATTTTCAAGTAAATCAATAACTGGATGAGTTGATGTATTTGAAAATTCACCTGAATTTGCATCTTCATATCCAATTACATTTCTTGAATATTCAATACAAACAAGCTGCATACCTAAACAAATACCAAATAATGGAATATTGTTTTCTCTTGCATATTTTATTGCTTCAAGCATTCCTTCTATTCCTCTATCACCAAATCCACCTGGAACGATGATTCCATCACAATTAGCTAATGTTTTTGCAACATTTGCTTTAGTGATTTTACTTGAATCAATATAATCTACTACTACTTTCTTGTAAAATGCATATCCTGCAGCCTTTAAAGCTTCAGATACTGATAGATATGCATCATGTAATCTAACATATTTACCTACAAGGCCAATATGTACTTCACCATTAAGGTTTTCAATTCTTTCAATTAATTGATACCATTCAGTCATATCAGCTTCTTTAGCTTCAATCTTGAAATGATCTAAAATAATATCATCAATTTTTTGTTCATGTAAGCTTTTAGCTACATTATAAATAATCTTTTGATCTAGTGCTTCTATTACATTTTCTTTATCTATATCACAGAATAAGGCAATCTTTTCTTTATGTGAATCAGATAAAGGAACTTCAGTTCTTAAAATAATAATATCTGGTTGAATACCTATTTTTCTTAATTCCATAACTGAATGCTGAGTAGGTTTTGTTTTAACCTCATCTGCAGCCTTTAGATATGGAACTAATGTATTATGTACATATAATGTATTTTCATAACCAAAATCTCTTCTTGCTTGTCTTATAGCTTCTAAGAATGGTAAAGATTCAATATCACCTACTGTACCACCAATTTCAGTTATTACTATATCAGCCTTTGATTCAAGAGCTGCTTTTTTTAATTTATCTTTTATTTCATTAGTAATATGAGGAATAACTTGGACTGTTCCTCCAAGGTATGCACCTTTTCTTTCTTTTGAAATAACACTTGAATAAATCTTACCTGTTGTAATATTTGAGTTTTGAGATAATGATTCATCAATAAATCTTTCATAATGTCCTAAATCAAGATCTGTTTCAGCTCCATCATCTGTTACAAATACTTCACCATGCTGATAAGGAGACATTGTGCCTGGATCCATGTTGATATATGGATCAAATTTTTGCATAAAAATTTTTAAGCCTCTATTTTTTAAAATTCTACCAATTGAGGATGCTGCAATACCTTTACCTAAACTTGATACAACTCCTCCTGTTACAAATATAAACTTAGTATTAATTTTATTCATAAAAGCCTCCTTATAATAATTTTCTTAATCTATTTATTGCTTCTTTAGTTTTTTCATGTGTATTAAATGAAGTAATTCTAAAATATCCTTCTCCAAATGTACCAAATCCTGCACCAGGTGTACCTACCACATTGGCATTTTGTAATAAATAATCAAAGAAATCCCAGCTATTCATACCATTTGGACATTTAAACCAAATGTATGGTGATGATTTACCACCTGTATAGAAAATGCCTTTTTCATCAAAGAATTCTGATAACATTCTTGCATTTTCCATATAATAATTAATATTATCCATACATTCTTTAATACCCTTATCAGATAATGCAGCTTCTGCAGCTCTTTGAACTGGATAAGATACACCATTAAATTTAGTAGCTTGTCTTCTTTTCCATAATTTATTAAGCTTAACTCCTTCAGATTCTAATTCTAAAGGAATAATAGTAAATCCACATCTTAATCCTGTGAATCCTGCTTGCTTAGAGAATGAACAAATTTCAATTGCACATTCCTTAGCACCTTCAATTTCGTAAATTGAATGTGGCTTATCTTTATCATTTATGAAAGCTTCATAAGCTGAATCATAAATGATTAATGAATTTGTTTTTAATGCAAAATCAACCCATTTTTTTAATTCTTTATAATTATATGTAGCACCTGTAGGATTATTAGGTGAACATAAATAAATTACTGAATCATTTGAAATATCTTTATTTGGCATTGGTAGGAAATTATTTTCTTGTGTACCATTAATGAAATTAATAATTCTTCCTGACATGATATTTGAATCTAAATATACAGGATATACTGGATTTGGAATATATATTTTATTATCACCTAATATATCTACAATATTACCTAAATCCGATTTAGCTCCATCTGAGATAAAGATTGAATCTAAATCTAGATTAATATTATTTTTTAAATAATATTTTTTAACTGCTTCTTTAACAAAATCATAACCATACTCAGGTGGATAACCTCTAAATGTGTCTTTATTTCCCATTTCATTAGAAGCTTTAATTAATGCTTCTATTACAGACTTGCCAAGAGGTAATGTTACATCACCTATACCAAGTCTTATAATATCTGCATTAGGATTCTTTTCTTTATATTCTTTTATTCTTTTATTGATATCTGAAAATAAATAATTTTCACTAACATTTAAAAAATTCTTATTAATCTTTATATTCATATCTCTATATATTCCCTTTCTAATAAATATGATGACACAATTATTGATGCTGCCTTATATAAATTAATTCTTACACTCATCGCATATCTTTCTAAATATTTATGAGCTTCATCTTCCGTTATCTTCTTAGATAATATTAAATATACCTTTGCCGTATCTATTAATTTATAATGATTATCTTCAAATCTATTCTTATTATTCTTTATACTACTTATTAATAATACTTTTAATATTTCTACTAATGAATTAATAGATAAAGGTCTTCTAATCATTATTAATCCATTTTTAATATTATTAGATAATTTATCTGATTTAAAATTCTGATCAATAATAGTTAGGATTGAGATTTTTTTTAATTGTTCACAAATAAAATTGATTTCAGCTAAATCATATTTCATTTTATTTGTGACAATAAAATCTATATCATCCTTATTCTTTATATCTTCTATATTATTAATAAAATCATATTCGACCTTATATGGAAGCAATGAGAATATTTGATTTAAATTATTATTAAAATGATTGAAATCACTTAGGATTGAAATCTTTACTGTTCTATCTAAATCCATCAAATTACCTCCAAAATATTATTTGAATAAAAAACGAATTTTTAATCATTTTTTAAATATTATTTGAAAAATTACATATTTTTTATCAAATATACAATTTAATTTAACACCTTTTTAACGCATAATCAATATAAATATTCATTTTTTTGATATTTTATTCAAATTTTATTCAATTTTTTGCATATTTTAGCCAAAAATGACAAAATTTTTGTATTTTTTTAAAATTTTATTCGTTTGACTATTGACAAAATAATATTCGGTGGTCTATAATGGTGCCATAAAGGGCAAGGAGGCCTAGTGAGATATATCACTGGCTCCCTGCCTTTTTTAGTTAATGGAGGATTATTTATGAAACAAGTAACAGATTACTTTGGATGTCTTGTCTTTAATGATAAGGTCATGAAATCAAAATTATCTTCTGATGTTTATAAGAAACTTAAGAAGACAATTAATGATGGTAAAGAATTAGACATTAGTGTTGCGAATAGTGTTGCTCAAGCAATGAAAGATTGGGCAATTGAAAATGGTGCTACACATTACACACACTGGTTTCAACCTATGACTGGTTCTACAGCTGAAAAACATGATTCATTTATTTCACCAGAAGGAAATGGTGAAATCATCATGGAATTCAAAGGCAAAGAATTAATTAAGGGTGAACCTGATGCATCTTCTTTCCCTTCTGGTGGATTAAGAGCAACATGTGAAGCAAGAGGCTACACAGCATGGGATCCTACATCATACGCGTTTATTAAAGATAAATGCTTATGTATCCCTACAGCATTCTGCTCATATGGTGGTGAAGCATTAGATAAAAAGACACCATTATTAAGATCAATGCAAGCTTTAAATAAACAAGCTTTAAGAATTTTAAAATTATTTGGTCAAGATAATGTAACAACAGTTAAAACAACAGTTGGTCCTGAACAAGAATATTTCTTAGTTGATAAAGCAATGTATGAAAAGAGAAAAGATTTAATTTATACAGGAAGAACATTGTTTGGTGCAATGGCACCTAAGGGCCAAGAGCTTGATGATCATTATTTTGGATCTATTAAAACTAGAGTCCAAGAATTCATGAATGATTTAAATGAAGAATTATGGAAATTAGGAATTCTAGCAAAGACTGAACATAATGAAGTTGCTCCAGGACAACATGAGCTTGCTCCTATATTTGCAACAACAAATATCGCAGCTGACCATAACCAAATTACTATGGAAATGATGCAAAGAATTGCTAAGAAGCATAATCTTGTATGCTTATTACATGAAAAACCATTTAAAGGAGTAAATGGTTCTGGTAAGCATAACAACTGGTCAATGTCTACTAATACAGGTATGAACTTACTTGAACCTGGTGATACACCAGCAGAAAATGCTCAATTCTTATTATTCTTAGTATCTGTTATTAAAGCAGTTGATGAATATCAAGATTTATTAAGAATTAGTGTTGCAAGTGCTTCTAATGATTTCCGTTTAGGTGCAAATGAGGCACCTCCTGCAATTATCTCAATTTTCTTAGGATCTGAGCTTCAAGCTGTAATTGATTCAATTGAAACAGGTAAGCCTTTAAAGACAGGTGGAAAGACATTCTTAAAGATTGGTGCAGACGTATTACCACCTTTACCAAAGGATACTACTGATAGAAATAGAACATCTCCTTTCGCATTCACAGGAAATAAGTTTGAATTTAGAGCTTTAGGTTCTTCTGATTCTATCTCTTGCTGCAACATTATGTTAAATACTGCAGTATCTGAATCATTAAAGCAATTTGCAGACAAATTAGAAAAAGCTAAAGACTTTAATGTTGAATTACATGAATTAATTAAAGAAACTATTATTAAACATAAGAGAATTATATTTAATGGTAATGGTTATGATGATTCATGGGTTGAGGAAGCTAAAAAGAGAGGTTTATTAAATTTAAAATCTACTCCAGAAGCACTTCAATACTATTTACATGAAAAGAATATTAAATTATTCACTTCTCATGACATTTACACATTAAATGAAATTAATGCAAGATATGAAATCGGTCAAGAACATTATTCTAAGATCGTTAATATTGAAGCATTAACATGTTTAGATATGCTAAACAAGGATTATTTACCAGCCATTTCAAAATATACAAAGAATTTAGCCGAAACTGTTCAAATTAAGAAAGATTTAGGCATTAATAATACATATGAATTTGTAATCTTAAATAAGATTAGCACAGAGCTTTCAAAAGCTTTTGATGTAAAGATGAATCTTGAAAAGACACTTGCAGGTGCTAAAGATATTCAAGATTGTACAGAATTATCAATGTATTATAGAGAAAAAGTTCTTCCACTTATGGAAGATGTAAGATCTATTATTGATGGAATTGAATTAGATGTTGATGCAAAAGATTGGCCAGTTCCATCATATGGTGACTTATTATATAGTGTTAAATAAAAAATAAATTGAAAAGGGGAAAGATTATTATGTGGGATTATCAAATCTGGAAATTGATTGCAATTGCCTTAATATTCTTTATGCAGGCAGGATTTGCAATGTGTGAAGCAGGTTTCACTAGAGCGAAAAACACTGGTAACATCACAATGAAAAACCTTATGGATTTCTGTCTAGGAACTATCACATTTATATTAATTGGTGGACCTATCCTATGTGCTGAAAATGCAATTGCAGGTGGTATTTTAGGTGATGTAGGTCAAGTTTATAAAGGAATGTTTGGCGAAGGTGCTTCTTGGGCAGGTTGGACAGATTTCATTTTTAACTTAGTATTCTGTGCAACTACTGCTACTATCGTATCTGGCGCTATGGCAGAAAGAACAAACTTCAAAGCTTATTGTATTTATTCAATGATTATTTCAGCTGTTGTATATCCAGTTGAAGCTTATTGGAACTGGGGTGTTGGTAACAACGGTTGGTTACAACAATTAGCTTCAAGCTGGGGTCTACTTGATGGTGGTACAGCTCAAGGATTTATTGATTTATCTGGTTCTTGTTCAATTCATATGGTAGGTGGTTTAACAGCCCTTATCGGTGCATGGATGGTAGGACCAAGAATTGGAAAATATGTTAGAGATGAAAATGGTAAGGTTGTTAAGATCAATGCCATTCAAGCTCATAACGTTTTAATGGGTGCACTTGGTGTATTCATCTTATGGTTCGGTTGGTATGGATTCAACCCAGCAGCTTGTGTAGCTTGGAACGGTTACGAGGGCATGGGTCAAGTATTCATGACAACAACAATCGCAGCATCATTATCAACTGTTACAGTTATGATGATTACATGGATTAAAAACGGTAAACCAGATGTATCAATGACATTAAACGGCTCATTAGCTGGTTTAGTTGCAGTAACAGCTGGTTGTTCAAGAGTTGATTTAATTGGCGCTTGTGCAATCGGTATCGTTGCAGGATTCATCCTAACATTCGGTGTTGAATTCTTCGATAAGGTTTGTCACATTGACGATCCAGTAGGTGCTTGTTCAGTTCACTTCTTAAATGGTGTATGGGGAACAATTGCTGCAGGTTTATTCTCAACAACAACAGGTCTATTCTACGGTCATGGCTTTGCACAGCTTGGAATCCAAGTAATTGGTGTTCTTGCAGTATGTGCTTGGACAGCAGTTTGGGCATTTGGTATCTTCGGTGTAATGAAGCTAATTAAGAGAAAAGATGGTGTAACACCATTCTTAAGAGCTACTCCTGAAGAAGAAATCAGAGGTCTTGACTTAACAGAACATGGTTTAGTTACAGCTTATGCAGGCTTCCAAATGGCTCCTCAATCATTTGATTATGGTGATGTAGTTAAAGAGGTTAACGGTGATGTTCCTCCTTCAGAAGCAATTGAAGTTGAAACAATGCCAAATGTAGATAATGTTAAACCAGGTGATAAAGTTATCACTAAGATTGAAATTATTTGTAAAGAAAGAAACTTCGAAGCATTAAAGAATGAATTAATGGCTATCGGTATTACAGGTATGACAGTATCACATGTAATGGGATGTGGTGTTCAAAAGGGCGCTCCTGAATATTATCGTGGTATTAAGATTGAACCAACACTTCTTCCTAAGATTCAGGTTGATGTAGTTGTTGCAAATGTACCTGCATCACAAGTTATTGAAACCGCAAGAAAGGTATTATATACAGGTCACATCGGTGATGGTAAGATCTTCGTATATAACTGCTTAGATGTAGTTAAAGTAAGAACTGGTGAAACTGGTGCTGAAGCATTATTAGATGTTGAATAATATAATTAAGTGTGTCCTATTTATTTAGGCCACACTTAACTATTTTTTTAAAGGAGAATATTTATGTGTTCAATAATGGGATATTTAGGTAATATGCCTATTGAAAAATTTAAAGAGGGATTTGAAAAGACAATCTCTCGTGGTCCTGATATGTCAAAAATAATTGAAGTAGATCATGGTTATTTAGGATTTCATAGACTTGCGATAATGGAATTAACAGAAATAGGTATGCAACCATTTAAACTAAATGATGATTATTTAGTTTGTAATGGTGAAATATATGGCTTTAGAAAAGTCAAAGATATGTTAATTAATAAAGGATATAAATTTGTAAGTAATTCTGATTGTGAAATACTTCTTCCACTATATAATGAATTTGGTGTAAAGATGTTTGAAATGCTTGATGCAGAATTTGCATTAATCATTTATGATGCAGAATTAAAAAGATTAATTGCCGCAAGAGATCCAATTGGTATTAGACCTCTTTATTATGGTTATGATGATGAAGATAATATTATTTTTGCATCAGAACCTAAAAATTTAGTAGGCTTAGCTAAGAAAATATTACCATTTCCACCAGGACATTATTATGTAGATGGACAATTTATTTGTTATAAAGATATGACAAAGGTTGATAAAGTTATTCATGATTCAATAGATAATGTTTGTCAAAATATCCATGATAAATTAATTGCTGGTGTAGATAAGAGACTTGATTCTGATGCAAAAATAGGTTTCTTATTATCTGGTGGTCTTGATTCTTCTTTAGTTTGTGCAATATCATCTAAAATCTTAAATAAAAAAATTGAAACTTTCGCAATTGGTATGGATATAGATGCCATTGATTTAAAATATGCAAGAATGGTTGCAAATTATATTAATTCTAATCATCATGAAATAATCATGACTAAAGATGATATATTTAATTCATTAGATTATGTAATTAAAACTCTTGCAACATATGATATTACAACAATAAGAGCTTCTATTGGTATGTATCTTATTTGTAAGGCTATTCATGAAACTACTGATATAAGAGTTTTACTTACAGGTGAAATATCTGATGAATTATTTGGTTATAAATATACAGATTTTGCACCTAATGAAACTGAATTTCAAAATGAAGCTATCAAAAGAATCCATGAAATACATATGTATGATGTATTAAGAGCGGATAGATGTATTTCAGTAAATTCTCTAGAAGCTAGAGTTCCATTTGGTGATCTTGATTTTGTTAAATATGTTATGGCTATAGATCCATCAATGAAAATGAATAAATATAATATGGGTAAATATTTATTAAGACATGCGTTTGAAAAAGATAATATTTTACCTAAAGAAATATTATTAAGAGATAAAGCTGCATTTTCTGATGCAGTAGGTCATTCAATGGTTAATTATTTAATTGAATATGCAAATGATTATTATTCTGATGAAGAATATAATAAATTAATTCAAAAATATGATCATTCAAAACCATTTACTAAAGAATCATTATTATATAGAGAAATATTTGAAAAATATTATCCTGGTCAATCAGAAATGGTTAAAGATTTCTGGATGCCAAATAAAAATTGGGAAGGATGTAATGTAAATGATCCTTCCGCAAGAGTATTATCAAATTATGGTAATAGTGGAAAATAGGTGATAATATGTTTAATTCAATTCATGAAGAATGTGGTGTGTTCGGAATATATGAGAAAGAAAAAACTAAAATAGCTTCTTCTGTTTATTATGGATTATATGCATTACAGCATAGGGGACAAGAAGCTTGTGGTATTGCTGTATGTAATGATGGATTAATAGACTACATAAAAGGTAGTGGTCTTGTTAATGAAGTATTTAATAAAGATAATATTAAAAGAATTAATAATGGTAATATTGCCATAGGTCATGTTAGATATTCTACTACTGGTGGTAATAATATAAATAATATTCAACCTATTGTAATACAACATAATAAAGGTAATTTAGCATTAGCTCATAATGGTAATTTAGTTAATGCTTATGATATAAGACAATATTTTGAATCACAAGGTGCCATTTTCCATGGCACTTCTGATACAGAATCATTATGTTATTCTATTGTGAAAGAAAGAATTAAAACACATTCTATTGAAGATGCAATAGAAAACGTTATGGGCATTATTAAAGGTGCATATTCTTGTGTTGCATTATCTCCTACTAAATTAATTGCTTTTAGAGATCCAAATGGATTTAGACCACTTGTACTTGGTCAAACACCTAATGGTGGTTATGTTGTTGCATCTGAATCTTGTGCAATTGATGCAATAGGTGGAACATTAATAAGAGATATAATGCCTGGCGAAATAGTTGTTATTTCAAATAATGGAGTTAAATCCATTATGGCTAAAGAAAAAACTAAAAAATCATTATGTATTTTTGAATATATATATTTTGCAAGACCTGATTCAGTAATTGAAGGTGTATCAGTACATGCTGCAAGACAAAATGCAGGTAAGATTCTTGCAAAGGAAGCTCCTATTGATGCAGATGTTGTAATAGGTGTACCTGATTCTGGTCTTGATGCCGCACTAGGCTATTCTCAAGAATCTAAAATACCTTATGGTATTGGTTTTATAAAAAATAAATATATTGGTAGATCATTTATAGCTCCTTCTCAAGAAGAAAGAGAAAATGCAGTTAAAATAAAATTAAATGTCATTACTGAAACAGTAAAGAATAAAAAAGTAATTTTAATTGATGATTCTATCGTTAGAGGTACTACTTCTAAAAGAATTGTTAAACAATTAAGAGATGCTGGTGCTAAAGAGGTTCATTTAAGAATTACAGCACCTGCATTTAAGCATCCATGTCATTTTGGTACAGATATTGATTCTGAAGAAAATCTTATCGCATGTAAATATAGCAACAATGAAGATATATGTAAGCATATAGGTGCAGATTCACTTGCCTTCATCTCAGTTAAAGGAATCCATGAGCTTGCACAAGATCTTAATTGTACATATTGTGATGGATGTTTTACAGGTAAATATCCTATAGAAATACCTGAAAATATTAATAATATAACTAAATATTCAATGTCAATAAACAAAAACAGCCAAAATTATTAATTGGCTGTTTGTTTTTTTATTATTCGGTTGTTTCTGGATTTGCATCTCCATATACTGCATAGAAATTCATATTACATGGATAAACATAATAATTTTGACCTGCAAGTACATCTGATTCAGTTGCATTCATTTCAAGTGACCAACCTACTAATAC
>JAEEGL015998842.1_pt1 | contig 23022 bp, 20 predicted proteins | sample 9134231 | NCBI WGS metagenome assembly JAEEGL01 (sample SAMN16246548, study PRJNA631951) | gut metagenome | biome: gut microbiome; feature: rumen; material: fiber-attached | host: Bos | place: Iran: Karaj | collected 2018-10
CGCTGATAACTTTTTCCTCGTTATGCGCCGGAACCAGCACCAGGAAACGGGATTCCGGATCGTGATCCTGGTAATCCTTGTCCTGCCGCCTGAATCCGAACAGCCCGATAAACAGCTGGTACCCCATCATGATCAGCAGAAATGCGCTCGTGATAGAGCTTAAAAATCCCAGAATCTCGCTGATTACTGCCACGGTTGACCTCCTCGTCTGCAAGAGCCCCTTGCTCTGCAATCACAAAAACCCACAACAGATTTATTAAACACCTGTACGCACTTTTTGTCAAGCATTGTTTCCGTGTGTCCCGTACTTGCCGATCAGTAGGCTGCCTGCCGGTCCTCCCCTGCCCCGATCCGTGTGACGTATATCTTCCTGGCATCCGTGTCGATATGGAACACATCGAACGCCTGTTCCGTGTAAGTACAGCAGCGTCTTCTCAGGCCGCCCGCTTCGCCGCCCCGGGCATCGCATGTCGTGCAGATCACCGGATACCCCCTGTCTGTGGTTTCCATATAATCCGCATGGCTGTGGCCGCAGACAACACAGGCGATTGCCGCTTCTGTTTCATCAAAAACCCCGTCCAGTCCGGCGATTATTTTATCTCCGTTTCCGTCCTTTTCCCCGGGGGCGGTGTAAAATTGGTGGGTCAGCACAATCACCGTCCAGCCGGGCGCCAGCTCCCGGATCCGTTCCTGCATCCATGCAATCTGTTCGTCGGATATCACACAGGGGTCCGGATGCCCGGTGTCCAGGCAGATATACCGGATTCTTTGTGCTTCATTGTCAAAATAGTAATGCAGTTCCCCGTTGCATACGATCAGGTCTTCTACAGGCTTCAGGATCATACCGTAAAGTTCGCTGTCCGAAATTGTCTTCCCGTCGGATCTTCCGGATATCTCTGTATTGTTGTCATGGTTTCCGCGCAGGTAGAATGGATTGATCTTTCTGAAAGCGTTCCGGCAGTTCAGGATCTGGTCTGTGCATTCCTTCTTTCCCTTCGATGACCCGTTGCAGATGTCCCCGCCGATCACCACCTTGGTGACGGACGATCTGTTCATGATATACTCTGCTGCGGCAGCGGAGTAGCCGTCATTTGCATTGTAATGAATATCTGTGATAAAAATAAAGCTGTCTCCATGGTTTCCTGTTTTGATGTCTTTGTCCTGCACCTCGGAAACCCTGCCTGCCAGATAGGTCAGCCAGTAATTGGGCAGCAAAGCCGTATCGCTGCTTTTTTCACTTTTCCCTGCTCTCACGGCGATAACCCACAGCGCAGCCGCCAGGAAAAAAAGGAAAGCCAGGAAAAACACCGGATGCACTCCGCGGCTGTTCCAGGCAATGACCGCAAAAGCAACTTCCGCTGCGGTAAAGAAAACGACCGGAACAATATAAAAACCTTTCCTCATGAATATTTCGTTCCCTCCGGTCTGCAGTCTGAATCAGGGAACCGGGCGGTATATAGCCGCTTTTGAATTCCCGTAATATTTATTATACCATAAAACAGGCCGATCACAATGCGGGAGCCGGCCGGCAGGATGATATCTGCTGGCACGGACGCCATGTCCTGTTGTAGCACAGACGCCATGTCCTGTTTTGTTGATTTTTCACCGCAATCATGATATATTGAGTCAATTCTGCATGGGAGGAAGAAACGTGTCTTTTTTTTCGTGTGTTTACCGGCTGCTGATCGGGCCGCTGGAGATCTTCTATGAGTTCATCTATAAGGGATTCAGCAGTCTTTATCTGAGTCACGGGCTGTGCATCATATTTCTGAGCCTGGTCATGAACTTTCTCCTTCTGCCGCTGTACCGGCGGGCGGACGCCATTCAGGATGAGGAGCGCGCGAAGGAAAAGGATATGGCCGATGTCGTGGCGCATATCAAAAAAACGTTCCGCGGCGACGAGCGGTTTATGATGCTGCAGACCTATTACCGCCAGAACCATTACAAACCCTTTTATGTATTAAAGGGCTTCCTGCCCCTGGCCCTGGAAATACCTTTTTTTATTGCCGCATATCATTTCCTGAGCAATTATCAGCCGCTGTCCGGCACTCCGTTCGGTCCCATCCGTGACTTGGGCGCGCCGGATCAGCTGCTGCATCTTTTTGGTGTCACGCTGAACGCGCTGCCCGTCCTGATGACGCTGATCAACTGTATCTCCGGCGCCGTCTATACGAAGGGATTCCCGCTGAAAGACAAGCTGCAGCTGTACGGCATGGCGCTGGTTTTCCTGGTGCTGCTGTATGATTCTCCCGCCGGGCTGGTCATCTACTGGACGCTGAACAATCTGTTTTCCCTGGTGAAAAACCTGTTGGTCCGGATGAAGAAAGGCCGCACTGTGATAAAAGCCGTTCTTGCTGTTGCCGGGGCCGCGCTGCTGGGCTGGGGAATTGCCGGAGCCGGAGAAGAGGAAAAGCTTCCTGCAATCATCATCGGATCGCTGCTGGTGGTTCCGGTGCTGCTGATGCTCCTGAAAAAAATCACAGCAAATGCATCCGCAAAGATCTGCCGGAAAAAAGCTGCCGCCGGAACCCGTCCCGCTCCGAACATAAAGCTGTTTGCCTGCAGCGGTATTTTTCTGGCTGTTCTGACCGGAATGCTGATCCCGTCAGCGGTCATCGTTTCTTCCCCTGGGGAGTTTATCCATCATTACACCCCCCTGCGGCATATCCTGAATGCCTCCCTGCTGTCCTTCGGGTTGTTTGTGGTCTGGTGCGGAATATTTTATTATATGTTCAGCATCCGTGGAAAACGGATTTTCTGCGGCGTGCTCTGGGTGCTCTGCTGCGTGGCTGTCATCAACTATATGTTTTTCGGAACAAAACTGGGCCTGCTTACGCCGGAGCTTTACTTTAGCCGGACCCCGGTATTCACCCTGCAGGATAAACTGATCAATCTGGGAGTGCTGGCTGCAGCGGTTGCGCTGATGATTCTGCTCTACCGGTTCAGGGATAAAATCGCACTGTGGATTGTCACGCTGATGGTGATTGCGGTGGCGGGCATGTCCGGTCTGAATATGGTGAACATCCAGACAGCTTACGCGCACGCCGGAAGCGTCGCGGAGGATTCCGGCGCCTCCCGCGCACGGATTACCCTGAACAGACACGGGCAGAATGTGGTATTTATCATGCTGGATGCCGGTATCAGCAGTTTCCTGCCTTATATATTTGAAGAGAACCCGGAGCTGGCCGCCCGTTTTTCCGGGTTCACCTATTATCCCAATACCGTCTCCTTTGCCAAGAACACCAACATGAGCACGCCTTCCCTGTATGGCGGATATGAATACACCCCCGCTGAAATCAACCGGCGGAGCAGTGAATCCCTTGAAGTCAAACAAAATGAGGCGCTGCTGGTGCTGCCCAGGATTTTCGCTCAGGAAGGATACCAGGTGACGGTCTGTGATCCCCCTTATGCCGGTTACTCCTGGGTGCCGAATCTGTCCGTCTTTGACGCATACCAGAACATTGATGCCCGTCATACGGAACAGGGGCAGTTTGCCGCCGCTCCGGCGGAAATCCTGGACCGCCTCTGGGAACGAAATTTCTTCTGCTACAGCCTGATGAAGGCCAGCCCTCTGATCCTGCAGCCGGCAGTATATGACGGCGGGTACTACCTGGGGTCCATCAACGTGCACTCCCAGTTTGAAAAATCCTACGCGGTACTGAAATCCCTGCGGGAAATGACCCAGGTGACTGACGGGGACCGGAGCACCTTCCTTACCCTGTGCAACAGCGCAACCCACGAACCGGTCATGCTGTCCCTGCCGGACTATCTGGAGGTTGCCGAGGGGGATGATCCGCTGGCAGGCAACGGGAAAAGCCTCATAAGGCACGCGGAGGGCTGTGAGGATATCGTGCTGTCCTCAGAGCAAGTTCGAAGATATTATATGGTGAATACCGGAGCCCTGCTCCGGGTCGGCGAATGGCTGGATCTCCTGCGGGAAAACGGCGTATATGATAACACACGGATCGTCATCGCCGCGGATCACGGCAGAAATCTGGGGGAATACGATCGCCTGGTGTTCAGTCTGAATAACACCACCATCGACGTAATGAGCTATAATCCGCTGCTTCTGGTCAAGGATTTCAACAGTACGGAATTCACAACGGACAGCCGGTTCATGACCCTGGCAGATGTGCCGGAGCTGCTGACGGAAAATCTTGTCGCAGACCCGGTCAATCCATTCACTGCAAAGAAGCTTGGAAGGATTGACAAGGAAGGCGTGGAAATGTCCGTCTTCACTTCCGACCAATGGTCCATTGACAGCAACAATGGAAACACCTTCCGGCCGGATGTCTGGGTATCTGTCCACGACGATATATTCAACCCCGGCAACTGGGCAGAACTGGGAGAATGGTGAGGTACGCGTATGAATCTGTACATTGATCCCGGCACCGGCAGTATGCTGTTCACAATCCTGATCGGTATCCTGGGCACCGCGGGATATCTGCTGCGCAATGTTTTTGTCAGGCTTCGGTTCCTGTTCAGCGGCGGAGCGCGTGAAAAAAGCACTGATCAGGACCGGATTCCGTATGCCGTTTTTTCGGATCACAAACGGTACTGGAATACGTTTGAGCCCCTATGTGACGAGTTTGAGCGCCGCGGCGAACCCCTGGTTTTCATGACGGCTTCTCCGGACGATCCCGCCCTGGATAAGCATTATGAACATGTCAGGTGCAGCTTTATCGGCGAAGGAAACCATGCTTTCGCGAAACTGAATTTCCTGAAGGCGGATATCCTGCTTTCCACCACGCCGGGGCTGGATGTATACCAGTGGAAAAGATCCCGGGATGTCAGGTGGTATGTCCATGTACTGCATGCCGCCACTGATCCGGCAATGTACAGGATGTTTGGCTTGGATTATTACGACGCGCTGCTGCTGAGCGGCGAATACCAGACACGTCAGGAACGCGCCCTGGAGGAGAAGCGCGGTTTGCCTGCGAAAGAAATCATACTGACCGGAGTTCCCTACCTGGATCAGCTGAAAAAGCGGCTGGATGCGGCAGAGCCTCTGCCGGAGCATCCGGTTACGATCCTGTTGGCGCCTTCCTGGGGAAAAAGCAGTCTCTTCGGCCGTTTTGAAGGACGGATAATTGAAGCGGCGCTGGCCACCGGATACCATGTGATCGTCCGGCCTCACCCCCAGTCCTTCACTGCTGAAAAAGAGATGATGGACAGACTGATGGCGGCATATCCTGAAAGCGATCAGCTGGAGTGGAACCAGGATAACGATAATTTCGAAGTCCTGAGAAGATCCGATATCATGATTTCCGACTTTTCCGGCGTCATCTTTGACTTCAGTCTGATATTCAGCAAACCGGTTATCTATGCGGATACTTCCTATGACAAGTCTCCCTATGACGCCTGGTGGCTGGAGGAAGAAATGTGGACCTTTGAAGCGCTTCCGAAGATCGGCCGGCAGCTGACAGAGGATCGGCTGGATTCACTGAAGGATCTTGTAGATCAGACGCTGGGAAGCGTTGACCTGAAGGATACGATCGCCCAGGCGAGGAGGGAAACCTGGGCAAACCCTGGAGAATCCGTTTCCCGGATCGCGGACTATCTGATCGGAAAACGTTCCGAGCTGAACGCTGCAGGCCGGAATCAGGCCTGACCCGGGCCTGCGTATAAGCTCCTGCCGGATGATTTGCCGGCCGCATAACGCTCTTTTTTGTCTGCCCCTTTGTTCACGAAATCAGGAAAGTGGTGTGTTCATGAAAATTCCGGAAGTGTGTGATTCTGAACAGCTGACAAAGCAGGAATCTGATATCCTGTGCATGCTCTGTCAGGAGCCTTTCATCAATCAGCGGATACTGTCCCAGACGTCCGGCCACAGTCTGGGCATAGTGAACAAATCCCTGAAGCAGCTCATCGCAAAGGGCTATCTTGATGAACAGGTTCAACTGACAAAGCGCTCCCATGATCTGTTTCGTTCCAGGGCACCTGAAAACGCGGTCATACTGGCGGCAGGTCCGGGAATGCGTATGGTTCCCATTAATATGACTGTCCCGAAAGCCTTTCTGGAGGTCAACGGCGAGCGGCTGATCGAACGCCTGATCCGTCAGCTGCATGAAGCGGGTATAACCGACGTCACGGTGGTTGTCGGCTTCATGAAGGACTCCTTTGAATACCTGATCGATGAGTATGGTGTAAAGCTGGCGTATGCGGCCGGCTATGCAACTTTGAACAACCTTCACAGCCTTGCGACGGCAGCGGGGAAAATCCACAATACATATATATTGCCTTGCGATATATGGTGCGACAGAAACCCATTCAGGAAGCAGGAGCTGTACTCCTGGTATATGGTTTCTGATCTCGTGGATGAATCGTCGGATGTCCGGATCAACAGAAAAATGGAGCTCGTGAAAGTGCCCGGGAACGCCGGAGGCAATGGAATGATCGGCATTGCATATCTGACCGGCAGTGAAGCAGACACCGTGGTAAAACGTATCAGGGACTTTGCGAAGGATCGCAGCTATGATAATAAGTTCTGGGAGGAAGCGCTGTATTCAAACGATCGGATGATTGTTCAGGCAAGAGTGGTTCATGCCTCAGACGTCGTTGAAATAAATACATATGAGCAGCTCCGCGATCTTGATTCGGATTCCAGTCAGCTGAAATCTGATGCGCTTCAGGCTATTGCATCATGTCTGGACTGCCGTACAGAAGATATCGTCGATATCGGGATACTGAAAAGAGGCGTAACAAACCGTTCCTTTCTCTTCCGGATCAGAAATGGAAAAAATGCCGGAAAATATATCATGCGGATTCCGGATGATCAGGCAGACCGGCTCATTAACCGATTCCGGGAAGCGGAAGTTTACCGCACGATTGCCGGTCTCGGCTTCTGTGATAATCCGGTATATATCAACCCGGAGAATGGTTACAAAATTACGAAATACATTGAAGGGATTCGCTGCTGTGATCCTCGGAATACGGATGATCTTCGCCTCTGTATGAAAAAACTCCGCAGCTTTCATAACTGCAGGATAAACGGCAGACCGCTCAGCGTCCCCCATACCTTCGATCTCTTCGAACGCGTCAGCCTCTATGAAGAGCTTTGGGCCGGCCAGCCAAGCATATACCGCGACTATGAGCAGACGAAGGCGAACTGCCGGAAGCTGATTCCTTTTATTGAAAAGCACAGGGAACCGTTCCAGCTTTCGCACATCGACGCGGTTCCGGATAATTTTCTGTTTGATCCCAATGCAGAAGGAGCTCTGTCAGTCCAGCTTACAGATTGGGAATATGCCGGCATGCAGGACAAGCATGTGGATATCGCCATGTTCTGCATTTACTCCATGTACAGCCGTGATCAGATTGATCGGCTGATCGACCTCTACTTTGAAGAGGACGGCGGCTGCGGAAAGCCGGCCAGAGCAAAGATTTATTGTTATATTGCAATATGCGGGCTGCTCTGGTCCAACTGGTGCGAATATAAAAGAAATATGGGAGTTGAGTTTGGAGAGTACAGCCTTTATCAGTATCGGTACAGTAAGGAATTTTATCATTATGCCGTTGAAATGATGAAAGAGATCGGCGAGCCGCCGGAAGGAGGACAGGAATAATGCGGGTTGATAACGCGGTTATCATGGCAGCCGGTACCAGCAGCCGGTTTGCCCCCTTATCCTATGAAAAGCATAAGGCGTTGACGGTCGTCAAAGGGGAAGTGCTGATTGAACGTCAGATTGAGCAGCTGAAAGAAGCCGGAGTGCCGGAAATATACATTGTCACAGGGTATAAAGCAGAGCAGTTCCGCTATCTGACGGAAAAAAGCGGGGTAAAACTGATCCATAACCCGGAGTATCTGTCCAGAAATAACAACAGCTCCATCTGGGCGGCAAAAGAGGTTTTAGGAAACAGTTATGTCTGTTCATCGGACAATTATTTTGCCTCCAATCCGTTTGAATCCAGGGTGGATGATGCATATTACGCTGCGGAATATGCGGACGGCCGCACTGCGGAATGGTGTATGACCGAAGATCAAGACGGGTATATTGATTCAGTGACAATCGGCGGCGAGCACGCATGGTATATGCTTGGTCATGCATTCTGGAGCCGCCGGTTCTCCGATGAATTCCTGAGGATTTTAACGGCCGAGTATGATCTTCCGGAAACCGCCGGCAAGCTTTGGGAAAAGATTTTCATGGCGCATCTGGATACGCTGAAGATGAAAATCAGGAAGTATCATCCGGATGTTATTTACGAATTCGACACGATGGATGAACTGAGAGAATTTGACGGCAGTTACAAAACAGATACCCGTTCAGCCATACTGAAAAAAGTCGCTGCGGAGCTGCACGTGGAAGAAAAGGACATCACCCGGATCCGTGCGAGAAAAGGAACCGGTACAGAAGCCGTCGGGTTCGAATTTGATGTCCCGGATGGCCGTTACACATATATGTATGGAACCGGAAACCTTGAGAAATCAATCACAGCAGACAACTGACCGCCAAATCGGGATGCTGTGTTGAAATATAATCTGCGTGCGGTCCCACGCACATATATTGCTGAAAAAAGGAGAACAGTAAAATGGCTGAACTGGTAAGAGAAATCGAAGAAGCGGATCTTCCCCAACTGCGTCAGTTGCTCACGGAAGTCTTTGGAAACGGTGAGTGGAAAGACATCCGGCGTCTCGGAGGCATGACGAATCATTCCTATAAAATCACCCGAAATGACGATCAGGAATACCTCGTCCGCATTCCGGGCGAAGGAACGGAAGAAATGATCAACCGCGCAGATGAGCGCAAAAGCACTGAACTCGGTTGCAGGCTCGGGATTGATTCCCCGCTCCTCTACTTTAACGATGACGGGCGCAAAGTAATGAAGTTCATCCACGACCCGCAGCCAATGAGCGAAGAAGTGATGAGAAGAAAAGAAAACCTTCTCCAGGCGGCGGATATTTTTCACAGGCTCCATACATGCGGAGTCGACACCGGAGTCCGTTTCGAAGTGTTTGAAATGGCGGAACTCTATGAGAAAATAATCTGCGATGGCGGAGTAGCCTTCTACGATGATTATGACGATGTCAAGAAGACGGTCATGGATATCAAGGCGGAGGTTGACAGGGACGGGGAAGCCCCGAAAGTCCCCTGCCACAATGATTCCCTTGTGGGAAACTGGGTCCTGGACGGCGACGGGAAGCTATACTTGATCGACTGGGAATACAGCGGAATGAATGAAGCCATGTGGGATCTGTCCTGCCTCTCAATTGAGGCGGATTATTCTCCTGAGAATGACAGTGATCTCCTGAACGCTTATTACGGCAGGGAGGCGACCGTGGATGAGAAAAAGCGCTTTGTTGCCGCAAAACTTTATGTTGACTATCTATGGACGCTCTGGGGATTGACGAGGGTTCCTTTTGACGGACAGTTCATGCAGGAATATGCTGATAACCGCTATGAACGCCTGAAGAGAAACATTGATGCGTACAAAAAGCTCGGTTAAGGGGGAAATTGGAATATGTTTGCTGGTATTATCGCTGGTGTAACCTGGGCGGTTGAAACGATTATTCTCGGCATTGCTCTGGCAATGACTCCGTTTGTGAGTACTGAACAAGCTGTCTTCCTGGCTCCGTTTGTTTCCACGTTTATTCATGACGCCTTTTCTGCTGTCTGGTCCCTGATATGGAATGCCTCCAGGGGAAATATGCAGAAGGTTGGAAAAGCCCTGAAAACGAAAAGCGGAAAGTATGTCGCTCTGGCAGCCGTTATCGGCGGACCGGTCGGAATGACAGGATATGTCCTTTCAGTTGCTTACATGGGCGCTTCGATCGGCGCCGTAGCTTCCGCCATCTTTCCGGCAATCGGTGCCGTGCTCGCCTACTTCTTCCTGAAAGAAAAAATGCAGTGGTATCGGTGGGTGTTCTTGATCCTGGGCCTGCTCGGTGTGTATGGACTCTCCTACAGTCCCGAGATCAACATTACCAATTTCTGGCTTGGTTTCCTGGGGACGCTGATGTGCGCGTTCGGCTGGGGAATTGAGGCTGTAATCATTGCCAGGAGCGTTCAGGATGAAGCGGTCACAGATGAGATTGCCCTGCTGATCCGGCAGACGACCAGCGCATTGGTATACGGTATCGTCATTCTCCCGATTATGGGCGGCTGGGGATTCACTGTGGGCCTGTTCAGCGGAACCGGCTGGCTGCTTCCGATCATTGCCGCGGCAGCTTTGTTCGCTACAGCTTCCTACCTGTTCTATTATCGGGCGATATCACAGATCGGCGCTTCAAAGTCCATGGCGCTCAATATCACTTATTCAGCGTGGGCGGTGATCTTCAGTATCATCTTCCTGGCAGATTACAGCTTACTGAATCCGGTGACCGTTATCTGCACCGTTGTCGTTCTCGTCTTCAGCATACTGGCTGGCGCAGATTACAAGGATTTGCTGAAAAAGAAATCATAAATCAACAATGCGGTTTTGACCGCGCGTCCATCCTGTCCGTGGAGGCCGGAACGCTGAGTGTATTAATATACCGATATAAGATGGGTTTCTGTCTCTCAATGACGGCCGTTGACGTGCGGCCGTTTTTGAAATACAATATCTTGGGTTCGCGCTTCCTGCGCGGGCCGATATCAGTAATATGGAAGAGAGCCGCAACATGACAGAAAAAAAGGCCATCATCCGCGACCTGACCACCGGCAGCGTACCGAAGACGCTGCTCAGTTTTGCGGCGCCGCTGTTCCTTTCCGGCCTGCTGCAGATGGTCTACAATATGGTGGACATGATCGTTGTGGGGCAGATGGTCGGCACCAGTGGCCTTTCGGCGGTTTCCATCGGCGGTGAAATGATGATGCTCATCACATTCATTGCCATGGGCTTTTCCAACGCCGGCCAGATCCTGATCTCCCGGTACGTGGGAGAAAAGCGGAACGACCTGATCGGTGAAATGGTCGCGACGCTTTTTACGCTGCTGATGTCGATCGCCGTCGTGATCATGGGCCTTTTTCTTCTGACCTACCAGCATGTAATGGCCTGGCTGAACACCCCGGATACGATCTGGGACTACACCGGGCAGTACATCATTACCTGTATTTACGGTACCGTCTTCATCTATGGCTACAATCTGGTTTCCGCAATCCTGCGCGGCATGGGAGATTCCAGGCATCCCTTCATATTTATTGCGATTGCGTCCGTGCTGAACCTGATTCTGGACCTGCTCTTCGTCGGCCCCATGCATATGGGCCCGCAGGGCGCGGCGCTTGCCACTGTTATCGGCCAGGCGGTCAGCTTCCTCTTTGCACTGAGGGTGCTTTACCGCAACCGGGATCAGATCCATTTCGATTTCAAACCTTCCCATTTCCGGATTTCCCGGAAAGTGATCCGGCCGCTGATGTCCCTGGGCATTCCCATGGTCATCCAGTCCGCGGCCATCACCTTTTCCATGCTGTTTGTCAATTCCTATATCAACCAGTACAAGGAAGTTGCCATTGCCGTCACGGGCATCGCCCGGAAGCTGGAGAATATGATCAGCATCGTTGCCCAGGCGATCTCTGCCGCCGGCGGCGCCATGATCTCCCAGGCCCTTGGCGCCGGGAAAACGGAGCGGGTTCCGAAGATCGTCGGGCACGCGCTCTGGATCGTCGCCATTCCTTCGGCCATTTTCGCGCTTGTCACGCTCATAAGGCCCGAATGGCTCTTCGGTATTTTCACATCGGATCCCGAAGTCCTGCGGATGGTGCTGGAACTGTACATTCCCGTCGCCATGATCCAGTACCTGGGCTGTACCATACGTCCCCCGGCTTTTGCGCTGATCAATGGTTCCGGCAACTCGAAACTGAATCTGGCCGTCGCGCTGCTTGACGGCGTCGCCTGCCGTATCGGCCTGTCCATTTTGTTGGGCGTCACCTTTGCCTGGGGCATCACCGGCTTCTGGTACGGTAACGCCATCTCAGGCTGCGTTCCCTTCCTGATCGGTTTCACCTACCTGTTATCGGGACGCTGGAAGCTGCGGAGCAGCCGTGGGAGAAACGACGATGGCAGGGAATGAAATCCGGGTCGCGGTCATTTCGGATACTCACGGAATGCTCCGCCGGGAAGTGGTCGCGCAGCTGCAGGACTGCAGCCATATTCTGCACGCAGGGGATATCATCAGCGAAACCGATCTGGACGAACTGGCGCTGTATGGCAGCCTGTTCGCCGTGAAAGGAAACAACGACGTCTGGTATCCGTGGGCGAAACACCTGGCCGGAGTTCTGCGGTTTCAGATCGGCGGCGTCCGTTTTCTGATGACCCATGACCGCTGGGACGTTCCCCATGACCTGAAGGACGTAGACGCTGTGATCTGCGGCCATACCCATCATTACAGCGAGGAATGGACCGGCGGCCGCCTGTGGCTGAATCCCGGGTCCTGCGGCCGGGCCCGTTTCGGCAGCGGCGTTACCATGGCCCGCCTCATTATCCGAAACGGTAAAATTCAAAGAGTCGAGAAGATTATTCTTGACACCTGACCATAAACATCGTTCAGCGCCTGGGATGTCATCCTGAGCAAAGCGATTCACCATTTAACCTTTCCCTTGAGGGAAAGGTGCCGATGGGCGGATGAGGTGGTCTGCCTGACGCCCGATACCTGATTACAGAAGGAAAACCGTATGAAACTCATCCGTGAAATCCGCCGCATTGCCGCCCCGCAGGGGAGCCAGAAACTGATCGTCCTCCGCCCCGCTAAACAGACGGGGCCTGTCCCCGGTATCCTGTGGATTCACGGCGGCGGATATATGACCGGCATGGCTGCCATGGTCTATGCCTCCTGCGGCCGGATGCTGGCCCGGAAATACGGCGCGGTCGTCGTTTCACCCGGATACCGGCTTGCATGGAAAAAACCGTATCCCGCCGCGCTGGACGACTGCTACTCCGCGCTGGAATACATGGCGGATCATGCGGATGAACTGGGAATCCGGAAGGACCAGCTGATCGTCGGCGGCGAAAGCGCCGGCGGCGGCCTGGCAGCGGCCGTCTGCCTGGCAGCCCGGGACCGCGGGAAAATCGACGTCGCTTTCCAGATCCCGCTCTATCCGATGCTGGACTGCTTTGATACGCCTTCCTCCCGGGACAACCACGGGCGAAACTGGAACACGAGAAAGAATCACTGGGGGTGGCGCCATTATCTGGGCGACCTGTACGGGGACCCGGCTGTTCCGAAATATGCCTCGCCCTCCCGGGAAACGGATTATGCCGGCCTGCCGCCGGCCTATACCTACGTCCTGGACGGGGAACCGTTCCTGGATGAAACCCTTGCCTACATTCGCAGTCTCCGGGAAGCGGGGGTTGACGCGGAAGTGGATGTATACCACGGCAATTTCCACGGGTTTGACGCGCTTTTCTGGACCCGGAACGCGAAGCAGGCCAAGCAGGCGCTGTGCCGGCATTATGCCGATCGTTTCGTCGCAGCGAAAACGCCCCGGCCTCGTTGACAACCAACGGCCGATCCACTACAATGACACCATACCAGAGAAATGAGGGACCGTTATGAAAACTGCGCTGAAGCTGTTTGTTACCGCCGTCGTGCTGCTGGCTTTCCTTTTCCTGATTCCGTCTGCCGCCTTTGTGGGGCACGCGGAAGTCATTGAGATTCCGCTGGACGCGAAACCCGATGATATTCCTCTCCCGCAGGAAGAAAGCTATCTGTCCGCCACGGAATACGAGGATCCTTCCATTTCCGTCAGTATCGCCACCGGCAGTATGTATGACACAGGCTATATGATCGCTCATGTAAAGATTGCCAACGCGTCCCAGATCCGTTCCGCCATGTCCGGCAATTACGGTGCCAACCAGGAAACGCTCGGCTATAAGCTGGCCAGAAAGTATCACGCAGTACTGGCTGTCAACGGCGATTTCTTCACCATGACGCCCAACAAGGGGATCACCATCCGCCAGGGGCACGGGTATTACCTGCCCAAGGATGACAAAAACCTGACTTACCGCGATTCCAGATACGATCTTCTCCTGATCGACGACAAGGGCGATCTGCACATCCTGAAGAAGGCCACCATGGAAGACCTGTACGCTCTGCCCGAAGATATGGACATCATCAATACGTTCACCTTCGGTCCCGCCCTGGTCATTAACGGCGAAAGGCAGGGAGATTTCTATAATTTCAACAACGCTCCGGAAAACAGGACCCAGCGGATGTGCATCGCCCAGGTCGGCCCGCTGGAATACCTGTGCATCTGCTGCGAAGGGCCGGACGATCCCGGTTCACTCGGCATGACGCTGGAACAGTTTACGGATCTGGTAGTCGCTCAGGAAGGTGTCATTAACGCGTACAACCTGGATGGCGGCGGCTCCTCCACCATGGTCTTCCATAACAAAAAAGTGAACTGCCCCAACCGGAATGTCAACCGCTCCCTGGTTGATATCCTGTATTTCGCCAGCGCGTATGTGCCGGAGGAATAATGTCCGGAAAGATCGTCCGGAATTCCGTGAAAGGAGAAAGGATCGCCTTTGAAACTCAACAGGGAAGTCATTGAAACCTTTGAATATGTTCCGGAACCTGATATCATCGAACAGATCAATGAAAAATCTTCATCCCTGCTTTCCGTCGACTTATTCGGCCGAACCTGGGAGCTTCGGCCGTTCGCTCTGTGTGTGGCCGGCGCGGTGCTCTTTGCCCTGGTCATGCTGTGGATGACTGCCCGGCGGTCCGGTCTGAAGAAGGGAACCGCCACGACGCTTCCCCTGCTGTTGCTGCCGCTGGGCCTGGTTTTTGCGCATGTCTTTTATGTCCTGGGCAGCTGGAACTGGTACGAAGCGATCGGTATGAGCCACGCGTTTTCCATGTGGGAAGGCGGATACGCCATGTGGGGCGCCATCCTGGGCTGCATATTGGCCATTCTGCTGGCCTCGCTGATTACAAAGGAACGGGCGGCTGTCCTTTTTGACGCGTGCGCCGCCCCCTTGGCACTGTTTATTATCCTGTTCCGTTTTACCGCGTATCCGTTCAGCGGTGAAGGCAAAGGGATCATGCTGACGTCAGAATCCTTTCTCTGCCGTTTTCCTTTCGCGCTGCAGACAGACGGCGAATGGTACTGTTCGGTCTTTCTCCTGGAAGGCCTCGTCGCAGTGGTCGTTTTTCTTGCTGTGCTGTTCAGCCGCCGGAAAAACGGGGACAAAGCAAGGCTCTTCCTGGTCCTCTACAGCGCGGCCCAGATCATGTGCGACAGGCTGCATCTGAACGATCCCGGAAAAATGGTCTGGCATGAATTCGTCCGGATTCCGATGCTTGTTTCCGCCGTCGTGCCGGCTGTCCTTTTCTGTGCCGGCGTCATCCGCCGCGGGCGGCAGTCCGCTCCCGCGCCCCTCTCCGGGAGCCGGATCACAGAGCTCGCCCTGATCATCGTTCACAGTATCGCGCTTATTATCGCGATGGAGTTCGCGATTGAAAAACTCAGGATATTCCCTGTCTGGGTTCACTTCGCAATTTCTGCCGACTGCTGTCTCCTTTTTGGCTATGCGGTCTACCAGGGGGTTTTCCCTCCCCTGCGTTCGCCTGCCGCGTTATCGGGACACCGGATTGCTGAACTGGCGGTTCTGTTCGTTCACGGCGTCGCGCTCGCCGTCGGAGCGTTGCTGTTCATGCTGACGATTATCCGGGACAAGCTGTCCATCTTTCCCGTCTGGGCCTGCTGTGCGATGATCGCGGACGGTTGTTTCATCGCAGGCTGGGCGGTTTCCCGTCTCGTCATTCTTTTCCGGAACCGCGCGACGAAAGGAGCCTGACCGGTCATGAAGAAAAAAACGTTTTCCGTCTTCCCGGTTCTGCTGCTGGCCGTACTGCTCCTTTTCAGTGCGACGGCATCCGCTGAAAAATCGATCCTGTTCACCTTTACCGGCGACTGTACCATTGGCAGCGAGGAACTCAAGCGCCATGAACCGGACTCCTTTGTATCCGTTGTGGATAAGGAGGGTTACGCCTATCCGTTCGCACGATTCCTGCCGCTTTTTGAGCAGGACGACTGCACGGTCATCAACCTGGAAGGCGTGCTGAGCGATTCCAAATCCGACGAAAAAAAAGAAAAGTCCTACCGTTTCCGCGGTGAAACTTCTTTGGTTGCCGTTCTCACTGAAGGCTCCGTGGAAGCCTGCAGCCTGTCCAACAACCATATCAGCGACTACGGCAACCAGGGAATCCGGTCCACCCAGGACACTCTGACCGCCAGCGGCATCGGCTGGTTCCGCGACCAGACGCCCTGGATCTTTGAAAAAGACGGGATCCGGATCGCTTTTTTCGCATTGCATGACACCTACTACCCAGAGCACTCTGAAGGCATCCGGAAGCAGATGGTGCAGATGAAGGAGAGCGGAGAAGTCAACGCGGTGATTGTTTGCTACCACTGCGGCCGGGAATACACCGCCCGCCATTTCGACCATCAGGAGGATCGCAGTGAAATACTGACCCGGTTCGGTGCGGATCTGATCATTACCAACCATCCCCATGTGGTGCAGGGAATCAAAATCTTCCATGACCGGACCGTCTGCTTCTCGCTGGGCAATTTCGTTTTCGGCGGAAACAAGGAAATCAGGTACTGGCCCTACGGAAACCGGATCCTGACCTCCCGCTACTGCCTGGTTGTACAGGCCCGGCTGGATTTCGACGATAACGGCACCTACCTGGGACAGCAGATTACCCTGTATCCTGCTTTCACCAGCGACGATCCGCAGGCAAACCACTATCAGCCCTACCCCGTCCACGGGGAAGACGCGGCTACGGTCATTGACGCCGCCCAGTTTGATACGAATTTCCAGATTCCTGAAATCACGGAAGCGGAAGACTATCCCTATGTTACGCTTCCCTACGTTCACGCAGAAAAAGCGGACTGACAGAAGTCCGCTTCATCACATATCATTACTGCCTTCCGGACTATCGATTGATTAATTACTGTCTTTCCGAATCGTCGTGATCCCGTCCCGGCACCGGTAATACACCGTGTTGGGTTCCAGTACCACCCCGTCCTTGGCGAACAGTTCGTCGATCGTCAGGGGCATATATCCCTGTTCTTCCAGATAATGGACAATCTGCCGGGCTGATTCCGGCGTATTTTTTTTGATATCGTGGCAGAGGATAATATCCCCGTCCTCCAGCAGCCTGCGGACCTTGCCCATCACCTCAGACGTGCTGATTCCGCGCCAGTCATAAGTATCCAGGCTCCACTGGATATACGCCCAACCGACTTTCACCTTGATCATCCGCGGATAGCGCCCGCCGGGCACCCGGTCATACCGGACCGGGATGCCGATGGCCTTGATCATCGCCTTGTTAACCTTCTTCGGCATGGCGCGCAGCGCACTGCCGGAAGACTTGGTCACGTTGCCGTGGTGCCAGTTGTGGGAAGCCACCGCGTGGCCATTGTCATGCTCCCGCTGGACCAGGTACCGGTAGTCGTCCACCCGGTTGCCGATCACGAAGAAGGTTGCCCGCGCTCCGGTTTCCATCAGGGCGTCCAGCACTTCCGGCGTAACCGAAGCACTCGGACCGTCGTCAAAAGTCAGTGCACAGGTATGGTAGTAACTCGTATTGTCAGTTTCCCGGTATCCCTGTTCGCTCATGTACTGCTGGATTTCCGGATAAAAGAGGGTTACTTCCATCAGCGTGTGATGCTTCGGATAAAGGATTTCCGCGGGATAATGCAGCACCAGCGACATCCCGTGCAGCGTGAAATCCGCTTCCTCCAGTGCGGAACGTTCGCACAGTGCTTCCAGCGCTTCTTTGTCCGGTTTTTCATCCGGCCAGTAATCGGTCAGTACAGTGCGGACGCGCTCCTCCAGCAGCGTCCAGAATTCTTCCTCGTCAAAAATCTCGCGCAGCGATATACGTTCCCCGGTGGTCATATCGTAGGTCCGCGTCGTAACGCGCTGGGCTGACGGTTCCTGATGATACATAGTGCGGGCCTGTACCAGAAAGCTCATCCACCGGAGTCCTGTCCGGCTGTAGCGGATTTCCACGTCCAGCCGGCTGTTTTTCTTTCCGGTATTCTTTGCCGCCGGCAGTTCCGGTCCCAGCTCGGAAGCCCAGGCTTCCGCGATGCCGTTGACCTCCTCCGTGACGGAATCCAGCGCGGTTTCTACATGCCAGATCCGGATCACGGACTTATTCTTCTGCGTCGTGCTCTCTGCAGTACTGGTCACCTTGTGGCATTCCTGCAGCGGCGTTGTCTCGCCCGAAACGCATGCAGCCGCCAGCAGCAGTACCAGAATAAGCAGGATGAGCGTCAATCGTTTCTGTTTCATGGAAACCTCCGTCTGAAAAACCATTTGGATCGTTCTGATAATTCTTTTCCCAAATTCTTCAGGCTGCCGGCGCCTTTCCGGCCTTCCTCAGCAGCGGAATCAGCACGCCGCCCGCGGCATTCCCCAGCGTCATCAGCAGCAGATACCCGGCAGCCTTCCATCCCCAGGCGTTCCCGATCGTAAAATAATACATATTGGCCACGCAGTGCTCAAACCCGCAGAGAATAAACACCACGACACCGAACAGGATCGCCAGGTATTTCCCGAACTCGTGCGGAATGTTCCTGTATCCCTCCACGGCGATATAAATCATGATATTGCAGAATACAGCCAGGATCACCGCGCTCAGCGGCGTCTGCCCCAGTTTCCCCTCGCAGACGGCAGCGGCTTTTTCAGCTAGTGCCGGGCCCATCCTTGTCAGCGATTCCAGCAGCGCCGTACAGACCGCGCCGATCAGATTGCCGGCCCAGATCACCGGAAGCGCCAGCGCGTATTTCCGGTCGTTGTCAAACACATAGCATACCTTTCCGGTAAACAGGGAAAAACCAAATGCGCACACGCAGAACAGGCCCACCGCAAACAGCAGCGCCCCGATTGTTTTATCCGCCGCTGCCAGGAACACCGTTCCTCCCAGCGAAATGCTGACGCCCGCCAGGATCCCCTGTATCAGTGTCCTCCCGATCCATGTATTTTTCATCGTCCGTTTACCTCCGGTGCATTTGTTTTCCATGCAAAATATTTTCCCCCGGAAAGCCTTCTTCATGAGCGAAATACGTCCGTAAAAAAAGCCTTACCCTTGAGCGGGCACAGACCACAGTGCGGTCTGTGTTGAAATCAGGCGGCGCGAAGCGCCGGATAGGGTGCTGTTCCCTTTCCATCTGCAGCAAAGGACTCCTTCCCCCGCCGTTATCATTCATTATACCGGATTACAGCATTTTCGCAACCTTCCGGTTTTGTGTGTTTGCTTTTTTCACAAACCGATGTTATAATCCTCCCAGGCAAATGCCAGAAAAGAAAAAAACTAATGGAGGGTATAACAATGAAATGGGTTTGTTCTATCTGCGGCTATGTGTATGAAGGTCCGGAACCGCCGGAAAAGTGCCCCGTCTGCAAAGCTCCCGCTTCCAAGTTCGTCAAGCAGGAAGGCGATATGACCTGGGCTTCCGAACATGTGATCGGCGTCGCGAAGGATGTGCCGGAAGAGATCAAGGAAGGCCTCCGCGCCAACTTCCAGGGCGAGTGCACCGAAGTCGGTATGTACCTGGCCATGGGTCGCGCTGCTGCCCGTGAAGGATATCCGGAAATTGCGGAATACTGGAAGACCGCCGCGTTTGAAGAGGCGGAGCATGCCGCGAAGTTTGCGGAGCTGCTGGGCGAAGTCGTTTCCGCCAGCACCAAGGAAAATCTGAAAGTCCGCGTGGAAGCCGAAAACGGCGCCACCCAGGGCAAGACCGACCTGGCCAAGAAAGCCAAGGAGCTCGGCCTGGATGCCATTCATGACACCGTGCATGAGATGGCCCGCGACGAAGCCCGTCATGGCAAAGCCTTCAAGGGCCTGCTGGAGCGGTACTTCAAGTAAGAAAAAGCCAGCATTTCCAAGGTGTTCTGGAGAGTGACTCTGTGAAGAGGAACTCTCCTTTTTTATTCCTCCTTCGAACATTTTTTCAGACAATTCCGCTTTTTTGTTCGTTTCACCAAGTTGCTTCAGACAAAAGCTTCAGACAAAAATATTGTAGATGTTGCGAAATGTGCTGTCAATCAGGTTTCGTTTACAAAAAAAGCTGCGGTTCATCACCGCAAGCCTTTTATTATTCATATCGTTGGCTACTCTTCTGTAGCATCTCCTTCATGCCTTGAATCACACTTTCTGGCCCAACAATCTTGGCATAATTCCCTAATCCGAATATCCAAGCATAGAATTGAGGACTCACTGAGATATTTGTTGTCACTTTGAAATGCTCATCATCCACAGGCATAAGGAATACTTCCTTGCCAAACTTATCGATAACAGTAGTCTTTCCGCACTTTCGTCAGTTCGATGTAAGCTGTGGTATTGATCGTGCTCGCTTCCTTCAGGAACTTTTTGCTGACGATGATTTTGCTTTCGATGTAGTCAATTTCGTATCCAATATTCTGCTTCATTTTCGTATCCTTTCTGGTTTTAAGGGTTTCCCTTCCCTCATCTTCGTATTTAGTGTACCAGTTTAAGTGTCCGATAGTTGGGTCTTAGCAAGCCTTTAGTTCACTAGTGCTTATGAATCTATACTTTGCGTTGCTATAACACCGAATTCAAGAGTTTACAATACCAAAACCTCTCAGTCGCTAATAAAGTGGCTGTTATTTTGACTTCATGAGTTTTCATCATCTTTAGTTCCTTTCTGGTTTTAGCGGTTTTCCTTCCGCTTTTCTTCAGGGCTTTTTCCCTCACCCTGTACCTACATTCTATCAGGAGTACTGTCCTATTGTTGGGACTTATCATTTTGCTTGCTGTTGTTTTATCAGGATACTTTCTTGCTCACGGAAGCAATTCTCGCTTTGCAATACTTTACATATTCCGAAAGCTTACGCTCATTCAACTTGATGATGTTAGCGTGAAAATTCAGTTCGACTGCGACCATCATATAGAGATCGTACATTTTGTTGCTTACATCACCGTAAACAGTGAACTCATACTCGTGCTCGTCCCAATATTCGAAGTAAAGGTGATCATCCAGGACGAAATACTGATGCTTCCATTCAGGACGATTGAGGCAGATCTGAGCATAATCATCAGAATCTTCGGCCCATTCATTAGTGATATTGCGGATCTCTTCTTTAGTAATCATTTCTTTTGCCTTTCTGGTTTCTTTGGGTTTTCCTTCCCATTCTTTCATCATTCAGGAGAGTTCTCATTTCCCTCACCCTGTGCCTTAAGTTTATCAGTTTCAGTGTCCTATTGTTGGGACTTAAAGATGGTAAACCATTTTGCAGAAGTTACGATTGAAATCCTCGATTTCCTCTTTCATGCTTTCTTCCCTATCAAGCATTCTCATCAGCACTTCCTGCTCAGATTCTTTTCCAATAGCCATCATGATCTCTCTCATAATTACAATCCTTTCTGCGGTTCATGGCTTATCCGCCTACCTTTTCGTTCTGGGTTTCGGTGTGCTTTCTTCCCTCACCCTGTGCCTAAATGATAACAATTATCATGTCCGATGGTTGGGACTTATTAGTTCTGAAAACAAAAAAGATAAGTTCCATGCGCCATTCGACATCGAACTTATCCAGAAGTTGTAACCTATTATGCAAAAATTGTAATTTACTATTCTATTACTTAACACCTCTATCTCATAGTTTTTCCAAGTTATCTGTTAATACCTTGATTCCATTGTTCGAGATAGCAATATAATATCGTTCCGTAACATGGATATTTCCATGCCCCATTTGATTGCATAGCAAATGTGCAGGGGTGTTTAATACTGCAAGTTGTGTGCCATAAGTGTGGCGTAAATAATGATACTTGAAGTTGATATTGTATTTTTGTTTTATTACTCTTGTGTGATATTTCATGGTATTAACTGTCTGGATATGACCATTCGGTAAAGTATTTACCAGTAAAAGTGAAGAAATCATGGTTCCATCCACATCAGTAATATTAGTCTTGTTTTGTTCCCGCTGAGCCAACTGTGTTGGCGTAAAATTCTCCTGTTGCTTTATTAATTCTTTAAAATGATCAATCAATCGTTTTGACAAGTAGATTGTTCGGTGAGCATTCCGAGTTTTTAAAGGAACCAATTTAATTAAGCCATCTTGATATTGCATTTGCTGCTCAATGTTTATTGTTCCTTTATCAACATTTACGTTTTCCCATTTCAAACCATATGCTTCATTGATGCGCAAACCACAATATCTTCCTAGGAGATATGCTGTTTCTCCAGTTGTGCCAGCAAAATATTTATCCAGAATTGCACATTCTTCATTCGTAAAAGCTATTACATCTAAGTCTTCATCGATTTTTAACTTTGGCATATGAATTTTTGTGTCTTTATTTCCACATAAACGATCATATATTTCGGCTGATATATATCCACGTGAATATGCTTGTCCGAATATCAGATAAAACATCTTTAAGAAAGATTCCACATACCGATAGGCATATCCGTTTCCATAATATAATGTTGCCAAGTAATCATTAATAATTCCGACTGGAATCTCATCAATCATATAATTCCCAAATGCTGAATCTAGATGGTTTTCCCAAATGCTGTCTTGTTTTCTAATAGTTTGATATGCTCTATCTGCGCGTCCCTTATCACAATACTCGTTAAAAACTTCGCGTACTGTTTTTTTTACTGGTTCTGGTTTTTTTTCTTGTTGAAGCGGAGCAATTTGAATAAGCTTGATTGCCTTTTTTCGTGCCCTGATTGCATCTGCTTTTGATTGAAGCAGATTTCCATCCAAATCAGTCTTTCCTCTTCTTGCTATTTTGATTCCGTTGACACTAATACTGAACCTATAAGCCCATCGTCCATTTTTAAGTTGATAGACCTGTGAGTCATGAGTGCTTGCCATTTTCATCAAACCCTTTCAGACATTTTTTCTGCCAAAAGCATTTGAAGAAGCAATTTTTTGACTGAACACGAACAAAAAATGGCAAATAGAAATCCGCAAATATCAAACTTGATTCCCTTTTGCATCCTTCCAGATTCATTGACAATCAGAGTATTTCACGGTAAAATGTCAATGAAATCAATCGTTCTGGCATACTGACTACCACTGAAAGGCGGTAATTCCAATGCAGAATTATTTTGTTACCTTCAC
>JAEEGL013061843.1_pt1 | contig 23021 bp, 19 predicted proteins | sample 9134231 | NCBI WGS metagenome assembly JAEEGL01 (sample SAMN16246548, study PRJNA631951) | gut metagenome | biome: gut microbiome; feature: rumen; material: fiber-attached | host: Bos | place: Iran: Karaj | collected 2018-10
AACCGGCTATCTCGGCCTTAAACTGCTCATCTCCGATGCCCATCTCGTCCAGCAGGCCGCTCCATTTGCTCATGCCCTCCCAATCCTGGACCAGCCGATAAGTCTCAAAGCCTTCGTTGGCTGCAATGCTCGCCAGCTCATCCGAAGGCGCTTCGCGAATCATGCGCTCAAACCATTGCCGGGCTTCCGCAAAGTGATGATATGAGAGATACACTTCACCGATTTTAAACATCACAAATACGCGCCTGCGAGGATCATCGGCGCTGTTCATCTGCGCATCCACATACGCCTGGCGATCGCTCTGAAGTTCTTGCACCAGAACGGGAATCGGTTCTTCAGGTATCTCGATGCGCCGCTCTTCACCCTGCCCTTCTTCACCCTCTTCCGACGAAGCGACCTTGACTTCAGGTGCGACCCATGGCTGATCAAAAAAGGTCGGCTTCGAAGCGAGTAAACCTTTTTGAATCTGTTCCCGAATCAGATTTTCGCGCGCCAGTATCAACGAATACGCGGCATTTTCCCTATATTCATCATGAGTTGCATCATCTCGTACCAGGGTATACTGCTCTATCGCATCTTCAAAATGGAATGAGTAATAGAGCGTGTCCGCATAGTAAAACCGAAAGTCATAAGCCTGCTTGGCCTGAGGATAAAACGTTAAAAAATTCTTATAGCTCCGGGCTGCTCTCTCAAAGGCTGCAATGGTCTCTTCCTCTGTCATTTGAGATCGCATGCTCTGTGCCCTCAGGTGAAGGTAGTTTGCTGCTTCCGCCAAAGCATCTTCCAGTCGATGTTTTGTGCGTGAAATCAAGGCCTTATCACCCGCATTGGCCTTATACCAAGCGCTGTTTTCGCCATAGAGATCATACAGCCTTTCTTTTTCCTGAATCACATCATCCGTGCGTTGCAAACGGCCATACGCTTCAAACAGTTTAAAGTGAATCTCCGGATGCCGCGGATGTGTGGGAAAAAGAGCCTGTACATAGCGGATCACATCTATCGATTGCTCATATTTTCCAGTGCTTAACAACACATCAATGAGTCTGAATAAGACATCTGTTTCATAGGCATGGCCTGTGTTGATGTATTGTTTTACGCGAGGCAATCCCGCATCCGCATCGGGCAGACCGTCCCCATCCCAATCCTCCTCCTGAACAGCGATCGCCAGATATTGAATCGCTTCATCGCGCGTTTGCAGGTCCTTACCCGATTTTTCGAGTTCCTCACCATATTGCAGCAAATGATGGAACCCAGCGATCGCATCGGGATAGCGATCGAGCAAATAATAAGTCCAGGCCAGTTTATAGAGAGCGCTCGAATAGACCGCGCTGTCCTGATATTCGCAGGCATGCTCGTAGGCAGTCGCAGCTTCCTTGAACTTATTCTCCGCAAAATAATACTCACCGAGTCGCATCCAGGATTCCGAAATATAAGGACTTTCCGGATATTTTTCGATGAGGCGGGCAAAGCGGTCTTTCGCTTCCTGTTCGCGCTGCATGATCAGCAGGCAATAGCCGCTCAAATAATAAGCACCATCGTTTTGAGCATATTGGGGCCATTGCCGGATCAAGCGATCAAAGGTCTCAATGGTTTGAGAATAATCCTTAACAATTTCATCGGGTTCTTCATCTTCAGATGCGTTTTCAAGCATCTTTTCCTGCTGCTCTTTGGCCAGGTTATAGTTGTCTTCAGTTCTGTCGAAATACAGATCAGCCAGGCGAAAGAGCGCATCGGGTGTATAAACATCTCTATCGGGATAACGCTCAATAAACGCTTCGAAAATTTGAATGGTCTTTTCGCGCTGAACGCGTAACTCGGCTTCCCACAAACGAAATCGTTCTTCTTCCTTGGCTGCCAGTGTGCGCTGTTTTCTTTGAAAACTGTAATAAACGGTTCGGTTTAACGCCTGTTTAAAATCTGACGTCTCCTGGCGATAGAGCTCCAGTTCAGCGTTCAAATTCTTCCAGATTTCAGCGGAATGCTTATCAGGAGAGGAATGAGATGCTTCCTCTGCAACCACCGGAGGCGGTTCATCCCCCTCAGCCCAGGCCTGAGCGAGCGTTTGCCATATCAAGCATAACCCTGCGACTGCAAAGATTTTTTTCAACGCAACTCCTCAAGCGACAAGGCATTATCGGGATCCTGAACCCGCATCTGATCGTGAGCCGCACCGTTGCCCTGCAAAGTCTCTTTGCGTTTCCACGCCCCCCAAAGCAAAGTGTAACGCGCCTCCAGAGCGATGTTATCGAGCAACGCAATCGCATCATTAAAACTGCGATCCGCGCTTTTTGCTTCGAGAGCCAGGACGCGCTCCTGCAAAGCTTTGAGCGCCTTTTTGGAGCGCTCTGCCGTTTTCCGTTCGCGCGCGATTTCAAGCGCAATCCCGTGCATTCTTGACTCTGCGATCTCAGAAATCTGCTTTAAAATCGAGTAATTGCGCGCATCCAAGCGGTCAAGTCTGGCCATCCATTCGGGTGCAGGCGCTCCTTGCATCTGGCTCAGCAGGCGCAATTCTGCATTCAAAGCATCCTGATAACGCCGCAACAGTTTTTCATCCGAGACCGCCACAGAATCTTTCTCACCAAAACTCAGCCTCTGTTCTACAGATTCGGCGCGCAATGTCTTCACTCGCTCCAGCAATTGTTTTTGCTCCGCAGAGGCCGCTTTCAGTTCGGCCATCCATTGCGACAACGTCTCGCGCGCATTCCCTGTAGCTCCGCGAATGGTCTGCTCCAAAACCGTCAACTGAGCCTCTAACCCCGTGATTTCACGTTCAATTTCAAAAGCGCTGTCATCTATCTTATTGAGATTCGCTTCCAGCTGCTTTTCGCGCGAACGCCAGAGCTCAGCGGTTTCAGGGATTTGACTCAGACGGCCATTCAGCTTTTGCCGCTGCGCGATCAGTCGCTCCAACGCCTGAGAATGAAACTCTCTTTCCTGGTTTTCGATGAGCATTCGACGCAGCTGCATCGAGCGGATCAACGCTTCCTGGGCATCGACAAAGCCAACGTACAAATCTTCAAAAAAGCGCACCCGGCTGGGGAGTTGCACCACGCGCTCCAGATGCGAAAGTGCATAATCGGTCCCCACCACTTCGCGCTGAATGACGCCCAATTCATCCTCAAGCTTTTGCAGGCGCTCAAAATCTTCGTCGGGCTGTATAAAATGGACCACCTGCTCTGGCCGAATGGGCAGGCGCCAGCGATCCGGGCTTTCGTTTTGCCAGGCCCGCTGCCGTTTTTCTTCCTCAAAAGCCTCAGTCATGCGCTGCAAATAGCCATCAAATTCCTCAGGCAGCGCGCTCATATAGGCTTCCGCCTGCTCCAGATCCGACCGCATAAACAACAGGCGACCGCGCATCACCCGCAACTCAGGATCGATGTGATCCAACTCCGCGCTGTTCATCCAAATATCGAGTCGAATCAAGGCCTTGGCATAATCGCCTTCACGAATCGCGAGCCAGACATGCTCGTATTGCGTCTCATCAAAATGCAGCGAATCGTAGGGAATGGAAGCGTAGGCCTGAACGGATTCCTGAAACCGGTTTTGCTCGTAATAGAGACGCCCCAGAGCGAGATATGCAAGATCCCGGATTTCTTGATCTTCTGGTTTTAAAGCGTCGACTTCCGCGCAATGCTGAAAGCGCTCCAGCGCCGCTTCCCAATGCTGCTCACAAAGCTCAATGACCCCTAAAAAATAGCGCGCTTTGGCAAAAGTCCTGTGCTCCACCGGAATGGTCGAAAACAGCGTTCTCGAAACGCCTAACTCCCCATGTTCATAGTAGAATTTGGCAACATCATAGAGCAGCTGAGGGTCCGTTTGGGGGTCAGATAAGAGTTGAGATGAGCGCTTTAAATGACCCCAGATCGCCTTTTCATCACCATTTTTTAACGAAAGCTCTAAAACGCGAGCTAAAGATTGTTTCTCGTATTCGCCGCCCTGTTGCAGGGCTTTTTCAAAATATTTAAATGCCGCACCGTAATTCGATACCTGGTAAAGAGATTCTGCCAAATAATATATAGCCTCACTATATCCCTGAAGATGATCCGCATCCGGTGCTTCCAACGGCCCCAGAAGCGCCATCGCAGCATGCTCATAATCACCTTTCATAAAGGCCAGCTGGCCTTCGGTCAGGCGCTTCACCCATGCATTTTTTTGCGCAAAAACGGCGGGATCCAGGCAATGCCGCTCCACTTCCTGCAACAGTTTTTCGATGGCACCGATTTCGGTTTCAAAATGACGCTCCACTGTCGAAGGCTCCCCGGCCCAACCCCCGGTCGAACTCAAAAAAAGCCCCCAAAACAGCAGGCAGCGCTCAAGCTTTTTGCTCACTCAGCGCCCCCCATTTCTTTCTGAAAGCTCTCAGCGCCAATGTATTTCAGCTCAAAACGCACTTTGGGGCGCTCTTTTAAATCTTTCATCAGGCCGCCCTGATCGAAGCCGATCGCCCGGATTTCCATATGGCGTCCATCTTCAACGCGAAAATCGTAGGAAGCGACCACGTTGAACACGTAATTCTTTAAATACGAAAACACACCAAAACCGCGCCCCCGATAAACCAGGCGCACCGAAAGGGTGTAATTTCCGGGCGAAAAATGCCCCATATAGCTTTGGATTTCGTCCTTCTCGCTCAAACGCCCGTCGCGATCGTCCAGACTCCAGGGATCCATCTTGGTCAGCGTATGCGTCACGCTCTCGAGGCGAAACACAGCACCGATGTCGTTTACATGCACCACGCGAACATAGGCCCCCGCCAGATTCCCAGACAAAACCGTACTTTGCAGATAAGCCACGCGCGCTTTTGAACGAAAAACCTGCTCCTTTAAATCGTTGACCTGAGCTTCCAGCGCATCGATTTGAGCTTTATAAACATCTGGCTGCATGTCCGATTCAGAAACGCCATCGTGCTTTTCTTCCGAAGCCGGTTCTGCCCAAATTGCAAAAGTCCATAACCATGTAAAAATAAAGCAAAAAAAGCGCATAAACTTCATCCTCTCATTGTTGCACATATAAGTTACAACAAAACGCGCAGCAAAAACGAGCATACGCAATTGAGGAGAAAATGGGGGAAGAAAAAGGAAGGAATCAGCGAGGAAGATCGCTCCAGCGTCCAGAGGCTTCGAGCTGCGCTGCAATCGCATGCAGCACATCATCGACCCCGAACCCCGTCACAGCCGACATCTGGAAGACCGGCGCATCCTTGATGGAATTGCGCAAATCTTCATAAAGTTCGGCGACTTCCGGGCGATCTGCTTGGGAAAGAACTACGATAAAGGGTCGTTCCAGCAACTCAGGTTCGTAACGTCCGAGCTCGCTCCGCAGCGCCAAAAAATCGCTAAGGGGCGTGCGACCCGGCGTCATATCCTGAGTCACCAAAAACACAAATAACGCCGTCCGCTCCAGATGGCGCAGGAATTGATGACCCAATCCCGCGCCCTCTGCCGCCCCTTCGATCAGACCGGGCATATCCGCCACCACGTAACTCCGCTCGGTATCGACCGAAACGACCCCTAAATGGGGCTGCAGCGTGGTAAACGGATAATCCGCGATCTTGGGACGCGCCCGACTGATGCGGCTGACAAAAGTCGACTTTCCCGCGTTGGGAAAACCGACCAGGCCAACATCGGCCAAAAGCTTTAAAACCAGGTGAACTTCGAGTTCCTGGCCTGGACGGCCCGGCTGCGCGTAATCCGGGCTGCGATGTGCGGCGGTTGCAAAATGGACATTGCCACGTCCACCTACCCCCCCTGGCGCCAAAAGAAATTCCTGGCCAGGCTCGCACAGATCGACGATCAGCTCTTGCGTCTGATCGTCAAAAACTTCGGTGCCCACTGGAAGGTTCACCACCAGCCGCTCACCATCTGCCCCTGTGCAGTCTTTGCTGCCCCCAGGCTGACCATTTTGAGCGATATGCCGGCGGCGATACCGAAAGTCGAGAAGTGTTGCGAGACGCGGATCTGCACGCAAAACCACGTCTCCTCCACGACCACCGTCACCCCCATCGGGGCCTCCGCGTGCAATATACTTTTCGCGGCGAAAACTTACGCAACCGGGACCACCAGACCCCGAGCGCACGTAAATCCGCGCTTCGTCGATGAACTTAATAGACGGCGACCCGCTTGCGATCCTGGCCGTAAGTCTCGAACTTTACGGTGCCATCAACAAGCGCGAAAAGGGTGTAATCGCGGCCCATGCCAACGTTTTCACCGGGGTGAATGTGAGTGCCGCACTGACGGACGATGATGTTGCCCGCCTTGACCACCTGGCCGTCAAAACGCTTGATTCCACGGCGCTGGGCGTTGGAGTCGCGACCGTTACGGCTGCTACCTTGACCTTTCTTGTGAGCCATGTTGTCCTCCGCTCACGCCCAATCAGGCGTTAATCTTGGTGATACGGAGCTCGGTGTAAGCTTGCCGATGCCCCTGGGATTTATGGTACCCGGTGCGCTTGCGCTTCTTGAAGACAAGAATCTTCTGGGCCCGAGCTTGGCGCACAACGCGCGCCTCCACGGAGGCACCCGCGATCAGAGGGCTGCCAACACGAGCCTCTCCATCGCCACCCAGGAGCAGGACTTCGTCCAACTTCACAGAGTCGCCCGCCTTAACTTCGAGCTTTTCAACGCGAAGGGCATCTCCCTCCGCGACGCGGTACTGTTTACCGCCGGTCCTGATAATCGCGTACATGACGTGTCCTGCAGGTAAATGAGCCACAAATCTGGCTACTTGAGGGCGAAAACTTTACGTCAGCCCTCAAAAATTGTCAAACGCTTTGTGAATGCGCCTCGTTCTGAGACAGCAATTTCGCCAAAGAATCGGAATTTAAAGGCTTTAGAACGCCTCGTTCGGTGATCAGTGCGGTCACCAGATCGACGGGCGTCACATCGAAAGAGGGGTTTTCAACGCCAACCCCTTCGGGCACAAGGCGACGATCGCCCATATGCGTCACTTCCAGCGAGGAACGCTGCTCGATCACAATTTGCGCGCCGCTCGGAGTGGAGAGATCGATGGTCGATGTGGGAGCGGCCACATAAAACGGGATACCGAAATGCCTGCACAGAACGGCAACACCTAACGTCCCGATTTTATTGGCAATATCTCCATTTGCAGCCACTCTGTCGGTTCCCACGATCACTGCATCGATGCGCCCCTGCGACATCAGGGAAGCGGCCATATTGTCGCAAATCACCTTAACCGGCACACCGTCGTGATGGAGTTCCCAGGCCGTCAGGCGCGCGCCCTGCAAGTAAGGTCGCGTCTCATCGGCGTAAACCATCGAAAGCCGGCCTTCTCGCCAGGCGCTTCGAATCACGCCGAGCGCCGTCCCGTAACCACCCGTCGCCAGGGCGCCCGCATTGCAATGGGTGAGCACGCGCGCCGCTTTGGGCAAAAGCTCCGCCCCAAAATCCCCCATCGCTTCGCACATCGCGCGATCTTCACGATGAATCGCCATCGCTTCAGCGAGCAAGGCCTGGGGTACATCCGCAGCGGCCGTATCCTTCAGCTTCCGGGACATCCGATCGAGCGCCCAAAACAGATTGACGGCCGTAGGGCGCGTCCTGGCAAGCCCGACAACTGCAGCTTCACAATCACAGCCATCCGCAGCCAGCACCATCCCATAAGCCGCAGCGATCCCGATCGCGGGCGCACCTCTCACCACCATATCCTGGATCGCCTGCGCGACTTCCTGCCAGGTCTTACAAACCATCCAGACTTCGCGCTCAGGCAACTGCCGTTGATCCAGCATATACAAGGCGCGCGCCTGTGCATCCCACCTCAAAGGCTCGATTGAAGCGTTCATTCCATTGTTCTCGATGCTTAAAAAACGAGGCGTTATCGCAGCTGATTCAACTTGCGCTGAACCATGCCCGCATATTGACCGTTGGGGTGAGTCTGCAGGTAAGCGTTATAGGCCTTGATGGCCTCGCCCTTATTCCCTGATTTTTCAAGGGATTCGGCCAGACCATACATGCTTTCGGCGTAACGCGGGTTGGCACCGAGGGATTTTTTAAAGAGCGAGACCGCAGAACCCGCCTGACCTTCATCCAGGGCACACCAGGCCAATCCCGCCCAGGGTTCAGGACTGGTCGGTTTCTTTTTAGAGGCTGCATCAAAAAACTTGCGTGCCTGCGCGGAGTTCCCGGATGAAAGCAACTTATGGGCCTTCGACATCAGCTGATCGTAATTGCCGCTGTCTGCGCTCACGTTATCGCCACCCGTTTTTGGAGGCGTCGGAGTTTTAGGCGGAGTCTGCTTTTCCTCTGGGGCATTGGCCTGATCATTCTTTTGATTTTTCTCGGGCGTGAGCGCGATGTGAGCCAGCAGACGGTTCGCCGGACCGTGATCGGGATTGCGCGCCAAAAGCGCCATGATCACCTTGCGGGCTTCATCGTTCTGCTGAGCCTTATAGAACGCTAAAGCCATTAAAAACTGAGCTCTTGGCTGCTTTTGAGTTGCGGGAGAGAGCGCGCTTAAACGCTCAGCCATCGACTTTACATTGCCATTTTGCAGATGCATCTCCATCGCACCGCGCACCAGAGACACATCGATCGCCGCAGCGCCCGCTTCTTCAGCAGCATTCAAATAATCCTCAGCTCGCTTCACATCCCCTTTAACGCGGTACAGATCGGCATAATTGATCAGCAAGGAAGCATCACGACTTCCCAGCACACCTTCTGCATCTTTAAGAGATTTCGTTGCGTTTTCAAGGAGTTGCGTTGCATCCTGGCTTTCAAGTTTTTTATATTCAGCTTCACAAATCGCAGCGCGCGCAAGGCCCACATAAGCGTTGCCAATGGCCGATCCATCGCAGCCTTCGCGCGTATTGAGCGCTTCCTGATAGAATTTTTGGGCCTGCGAAAAACCTCCCTGAGTGTCGCGGCCCATCTCTTCGCGAGCGCGATTGCAGGCATCCAAAAATTGCTCCGAGCAAGGAAGTGCCTTTGCCACCGGAGGGGTGGGTTGTGATGCGGCCTCAGACATTTTGTAATAAGTCCAGCCTGCCCATCCCGCACAGCCAGCCGCAATGACAAACAGAGCCGCCATAACACCCGTACGCCAGCCTCCAGAACCCTGCGTTGCCTGAGCTTGTGGCTGCTGTCGGGCCATCTCGGCAAAGCTCTCCCCAAAACTGAGATTCGCAGAAGAGGCCAGAGCGGGATTAAACCCCGTATTTTGAATCATGGGCGGAATGGCATTGCGCTTGCTGTCGTCAAAACGACTTTCGCTCGATCCGAACGCAGAGGATCGCGTCGAAATGGACCCCACACCGCCGCCATCCGATGCATTAAAAAACTGCGCAAATTCGGTCAGCGTGCCCAAAGGCTGCCAGTTTTCACCATCGCGTGAGAGTTCGTCGACGCGCGTCACCTTTCCCTGAGCGATCCAGGTGGGCAACATCGACAAATCCTGCATTTCAAACAATTCGCCCGCGCGCGTGCGGATCATCCATATCCCCGCCCGCATGTTCATGCTCATCCCGATGGCAGGCGGTATAGGCGGCATCGCCCGGGGCTTGGACACGCGAAACAAATGATTGCAATGCGTGCACTTAACCGTGATCCCCGATTCCGAGACTTTGGCATCGTCGAATTCGTATTCCGTGCCACAATTTTCGCACCTGACGTCCATTTTTATTCATTCCCCCGAATTCGCTTATAACGCACCAAAGCTTTCTCTGCTTCATCGCTTCGATTCTCTAGACAGTAGGCCTTCATTAAGTAATAATACTTAGTTGCACTCTCATCTGCTTGAAGCCCCTCGAAACATCCCGACACTTCTGTCGCCCCGCCATTTAATTTCTTTATGCAGTTTTGCAGCTCTTTAGAAATCGGCCGGGGCTCCTTCGGAACAATGACCTGACACGCAGGTAAACGCATCCACCCTACAGTCATCGCAGCTGACACGATACCCACGGCTAAAAACGCCACCACGCCAATCGCCAGCAAAACCGAACCAAATCCCAAGGTCTGCCTTGAAATCTGAGTTTTTTTACTGGAAAGTTCCGTCCTGACTCCACGTTGCCGGGATCCAGACTGCACGCGCGAAGGCATCGCTGAAGATCGCTCAGCAGACTTCTGATCACCCAATCGCCCGTAAATCTCAGGATAGCGATCGAGCTTTGCAAAAGGACCATCACCCTGAGCAATTTCGATGGAAGCTAAATCCGGACGTCCCTTGAGCATGGCCACCAGCGCATCGATCGTCGCCAAATCATAGACGACCCCGCGCTCACTTCTGAGCCGCCAGCCGTTCGCGCTTTGCATCAGCGAAGCGGGAGAAGCGACCACTTTTGTGGCCTCACTGCCCACATGAAACTGCTCGTCTGAATCAGGTAACTCATCGAAAGCAAATCGAAAAGCGCCCGATTGATGGAGAGCGTTCGCTTCTTGTGCCGCCTGCAGATACGGCGCATCCTGAGCGGGCGATTGCAACAATGCATCCAGCCCCGCCTGCGGCATCGGATCCAGCTGAGCAGGACGATAAGCGCGATTGTTTTGGGGCTGAGGCGCAAAGGGATACCCGCCCGTGCCCATGGGTGGCATGAGATTTACGGTTGCCGCCCCCGACACCATCGTTTCATCTTCGTCGGCCGAAGAGGCATAAAACGGCCGCCCACAAGCAAAACAAACGACCGTTGCCTGCCCGGATTCCGGCAAATCAACTTCGTTGATCGCCCCACAATGTCGACAATTTACACGCATCATCATGGCTTCATGCCACAAGAAAAAGTTCTACGCCAGAACGCGCCCATTTTCATTCCACTCATCCATCGATCAAGGACAAATAACGCCTTAAAATGGTTTGCTCAACCCCATTAAAAAATCGCACGGCCACATGCGCTGTGCAACTGTCGCCGCCCGCAATGGAAGTGACCTCGCCTTCCCCAAACTGCACATGAAACACGCGGGCTCCAGGCTGCCATCCCGAAGGCGCTTTTTTTTGAACCTGCAGAACTTCCGCCTCAAATCCCATTTCGACCGGCTGCGCATCCGCATAGAGCGCCTCATCCGACCAGGGCAAGGGTTCAAAATTCTCCTCCGGACGATCGCTTAACTGAGACTCAACATCCCGATTTTGAACGGCATTTTGCACTTTCCATTCTGCATCCCAGTCGTCATCGCGCCGTTTGGGCTCCAGCGCAACCCTCGTTTCTGCAGTCTTTGATTTTTGATGCAAAACCGCCAGGCGACCCAGCTCTGCCGACTGGAGGATGACCTCTTCGGGCAGCTCAAACAAAAAACGGCTCGGCTCGCATTTTCGTTGTTCCCCAAAGGTTTGCCGTTTTTGAGCCCAGGTGAGCAGCAGGCGCTGGCGGGCGCGCGTCATGGCCACATAGCAAAGCCGCCGCTCTTCCTCGATTTGACCATCCTTGAGCGCGCGCGCACTGGGAAAGAGGCCGTCCTCCATGCCCACAACAAAAACCACTGAAAATTCGAGGCCTTTGGCTGCATGGATGGTCATCATCGAGACCGCTCCACCGCTCGTTTCGGCCACATCCGCCTCGCCGATGAGCTTTACGCGCTCCAAAAAATCATCGAGCGTCGCGCCCGGATTTTCCCCAACAAAAGTCTCGATATAGGTCAGCAGACGCTTGATGTTTTCAGCGTTTTGACGTTCTTCCTCATCGGATTCCAAAAGCCCCTGCTCGTCGAGCAAATCCGCCGCCTGAAACAGCTTGTGAGCGCGCTCGTGCAAGGGGCCTTCCTGCGGATAACTCTCCAGAATCTTTAAGAAATCTCCGATTCCCGACTGAGCTTTGCGCTGCAGTCCTTTCACGCTCGATTGCGCCGCTTCGTATAAGCTCACCCCCGCTTCCATCGCAGCCTTCGACAGGCGCTCGAGAGATTTGGCCCCAACGCCCCGGGAGCGGCTCTTTAATGCACGCAAAAAAGCGATGTCGTCTCTGTGGTTATGCGCCAGACGCAAATAAGCGATCGCATCCTGAACGCAGGCTCGCTCAAAGAAGGAACGCCCTCGGACCACCACATAGCGCAGTCCCAGGCAATTGAGCGCCTGCTCGAAATCGAGGGTTAAATGGTTTGCGCGCACGAGGATCGCCACATCGCCCAACGCGTAACCCTCGTCGGCACAAAGGGATTGAATTCTTTCCGCCACCCAGAACGCTTCATGCCGCCCATCCCTGCAGGCCTGCAGCTCCACCTGCATCCCTTCGCCCAAAAGCGACCATAAATCCTTGCCCAGCCGCTGATGATTCTGAGCGATCACGCTGTTGGCCGCCGTTAAAATATGGCCCACGCTGCGATAATTCTGCTCCATCCGAAGCACGCGAGCCCCCGGATAGGCATCAGGAAACGTAATGATATTGCCGACTTCCGCGCCTCTCCAGCCGTAAATCGACTGATCGTCGTCGCCCACCACCAAAAGATCGCTCCCCACGGGCGCCAGGCATTTGAGCCAGCGGTATTGCGCCGCATTGGTATCCTGGAACTCGTCCACGCAAATGCGCGGCCAGCGATGCTGAAACTGCACGCAAAGCGACTCATCCGACGACAAAAGCAAGCCCGGGCGCAGAATTAAGTCCCCGAAATCAAAGGCATCTGCGCGCTGCAGGGCCTCTTCGTAAAGGCGACCCACCTGGCGCATATCGAGCGGCATATCGCTCGGAGGCAACGACGCTTCTTCCGCCTCGCGCCCCGCATTTTTGGCCAAATCGATGGCCCGCTCGATCGCTTTGACGATCACCGCCGAATGAGGCGCACCGCAAGCCTGCAGAGTGGCGCGCAACACCGCCTGCTGATCTTCTTCGTCGTAAATCGAGAAGCGTTCGGTCCTCCCGAAGCGATCCGCAAATTGTCTTAAAAACCGGGCACCTAAAGCGTGAAAGGTAGAAACGATGAGCCCCTGCATCGCGCCTTCATCGAGCAGATCCTCGATTCGCGAGCGCATTTCCCGGGCCGCGCGATTGGTAAAGGTAACCGCCACGATCGAGTGAGCGTCCACCCCCGTCGCGATCATGCGCGCGATCCGCCGCGTCACCACCCGGGTTTTCCCGCTGCCCGCGCCCGCCAAAAGCAGCAGAGGCCCCCCTTCGTACAGCACGGCCTCCCGCTGCACTTCGTTCAGATCTGTTAATAATTTCGATAAGTTACCCGGTTTCATTCGACCGTCACGCTCTTGGCCAGATTGCGCGGCTGATCCACATCGGTCCCCTTTAAGTCGGCCATGTAATAGGCCAGAAGCTGCAGCGGGATGGTGCAGAGGATCGGCATCAGCGACTCGTCCAGCTCCGGCACCCACAACACATCCTGGGTAAACTGGGCGATCTGTTCGTCTCCTTCGCTGGCCACCGCGATCACCCTTCCGCCGCGCGCGCGCACTTCTTCAAGATTTGAAAAGGTTTTTTCGTAATGGGTGCCGTGGGGCGTCAGCACCAAAACCGGCATCGCCTCATCGATCAGTGCGATGGGCCCATGCTTCATTTCACCTGCGGCATAGCCTTCGGCGTGAATGTACGAGATCTCTTTGAGCTTGAGCGCGCCTTCCAAAGCGATCGGTTGGTACACGCCTCTTCCCAAAAACAAAAAGTCACGGCAATTCAAATATTTACGTGCAATCTTTTCGACATTGGGCGCGCATCCCAAAAGCTGCTCCACCAATGCGGGCAGCTGCAGCAGGTTTTGCAAAGCGGTCCGCGCCTCATCGGCCGAGATCGTCTGACGCGCACGTCCCAGGCGCAAAGCGAGCAGGCGCAGCGCGATCAGCTGTGTGACAAAGGCTTTTGTAGAGGCCACCCCGATTTCGGGCCCGGCCAGCGTGTAGATCACGTGATCAGAATCGCGGGCGATGCTGCTGTCGACCACGTTGCAGATGGAAAGGGTTTCGGCTCCCCGATCGCGCGCTTCCCGCAAGGCTGCGTGGGTGTCGGCCGTCTCGCCCGACTGGCTGATGGCAATGAAGAGCGTGCGATCGCTGATGATCGGGTTTCGATAACGAAATTCGCTTGCGACATCTACAGTTACAGGAATTCTTGTGGTCTGCTCGATCCAATAGCGACCCAAAAGCCCCGCATGCCAGGCGGTACCGCAGGCCGAAATCACGATGCGATCGAACGTCCGAATCCGCTCATCGGTCAGCTGCACCTGATTGAACAGCACATCGCCGCGCTCCAGCGACAACCGGCCGCGCAGGGTATCGGCCATGGCCCTCGGCTGCTCAAAAATCTCTTTAAGCATGAAATGCTTAAAACCGCCCTTTTCGGCCTGAGCGGGCGTCCAATCGATGCGCTTGGGGCGGCGCTCGACGGGATTTCCTTCCAAGTCCGTGATTTTTAATGAGTTTTTGGTAACAACAGCGAGTTCGCCTTCGTGCAAAAAAACCACATCGCGGGTATGGCGAATGATGGCGGGCACGTCGCTGGCGATCAGCATCTCGTCCTGACCGATGCCCACCACGAGGGGACTGGCGTTTTTAGCGGCGACCAGGCGATCGGGTTCGGTGGTTGAAAACACGACGAGCGCGTAACTGCCCTCAACCACTTGCAAAACCTGACGCACGGCGAGCTCCAGCGAACAACCCGCTTCCACCTTTTCGCGAATAAAATGGCTGAAGATTTCGGTATCGGTTTCGCTTTGAAAAACGTGACCGCGCGCCTGAAGTTCGGCCCGAAGCGCCAGGTGATTTTCGACGATGCCGTTGTGAACGACCGTAATGGGACCCGCCATATGCGGATGCGCGTTCTTTTCGGAAGGCGCGCCGTGGGTGGCCCATCGCGTATGCCCAAGTCCGACCTTGCCGTGCAGAGGGGAGGCGGCCAAAAGCGCTGCTAAATTGCGCAGTTTGCCCACCGAACGCAGCATATGCGTCTCCTGCCCGTCAAAAACCGCCAGGCCCGCCGAATCGTAACCGCGATATTCCAGATGCTCGAGACCGCTCATTAACAGCGAAGCGCATTCCTGATCGCCCACATACCCAACGATGCCACACATATTTTCTCCAATAAAATTAATGGGTTAAACTTACTTTTTATGGCGTGCGACCCAGCCTTCAAGGTTCTTTTGAGGCGTTCTGCTGATGGCCAATGCGCCTGCGGGCACGAGACCGGTCACCGTGGTGCCTGCGCCCACATATGCGCCTTCTTCAACGCAAACGGGCGCAACCAGCTGGGAATCCGAGCCGATGAACACATCTGCGCCGATGCGGGTGGGATGCTTGTTGTGGCCGTCGTAGTTGCAGGTGATCGTGCCCGCCCCAATGTTGCACCGGGGACCGACTTCGGCATCGCCCAAATAGCTTAAATGTCCCGCTTTTACGCCCTCAAAGAGATGGCTCTTCTTGGTCTCCACAAAATTGCCCACGCGCACATCACGCTCAAAAACGGTGCCCGGACGCAGGCGCGCAAAAGGCCCCACCTGGCATTCCGGGCCAATCTGAGCGCCTTCAATATGGGAATAGGGTTTAATGTAAGTCCCCTCATCCAAAGAGGAATCGATGATGATGGCGCCCTGGCCGATTACGCAGCCGCGGCCCAGATGGGTCTGCCCCCGAAGCGAGACGTCGGGTTCCAGGAGGCAGTCGCTCCCGGCGGTCACCTGCGCTTCCACATACAGGCGATCGGGATCGATCATCGTAACGCCCTGACGCATCAACGCTTTTTTGAGCCGCTGCTGCATGCGCTTTTCAGCCTTCGCCAAATCGATGCGATCGTTGATGCCTTCGAGCTCTTCGGCCGCCTCGCCTTCGAGGAGATGCGCGCAAACCTTGCGATGCTCTGCCCGGGCTGCAGCGACCAGGTCGGTCAGGTAATATTCGCCCTGGGCGTTGTTTCTTGAAAACCGCTTGAGAGCGGCAAACAAAAAGCGGGCATTTACGCGATAAATGCCTGAATTTACATCACAAATTTTGAGTTCTTCGCTGGTGCAGTCGCGCGCTTCCACAATTTTTTGAAGTTCGTCCGCATCGCAGACCAGACGCCCGTAAGCGCCGCCCGACGAAAGCCGCATGCCCATCACGCCCAAATCCGCATCCCCGCAGGCAGCATCAAAGGCTTCGAGGGTCTCCGCCGTTAAACCGGGGACGTCGCCCGACAAAATAAAAACGTCGCCCTCAAAATCGTGCAAAGCCTCTTCAGCGCAGCTCACCGCATGGGCGGTCCCCAGTTGCTCGGCCTGAAAAGCGTATACGAGGGGTGCATTTTGGAAAGTCTGATCTAAAAACTCTTCTACTTTTTCATGCTGATGACCCAGCACCAAAACCACCCGCTCCGCAGAGAGCGAGAGCGCCGTCCGGACGCACCAACCGATCAGGGGAAATCCCGCAACCTTGTGTAAAACCTTGACTTTTTCGGATTTCATGCGGGTTCCCATGCCCGCTGCCATAATCACAACCGCTCTGGCTCGCATCGTTTCATCCCTTTCACTGGGCGCTCGCCTACAAGTTTTTGAAAAGTGGTGAGCATAGCGCACAGAAGGCAAGCTTTTAATATCAAAATCGAATATCCTTACGGAGCTCTTTGTTGGACCTCACAGGACCGCAGATTTGGACCTTGTAGAGACTTGAAAGCGCGCAGCAAAGCGCAAAAGAGCGGACGCATCATTCGGAGATTTTCAATGATTTTGCACAAGGAACTCCTTGACGTCTCAAAGCGCAAGGCGAAGCCGGCCGAAAACGAACTCGCCTTTGGCCGCTTCTTTATGGATCACATGCTTTTGATGGACTACACGCCCGAGGTTCAGGCCTGGCACAACGCGCGCATCGTACCTTACGCGCCCTTCGCCATGAGCCCCGCATCGCTCGTTTTGCACTATGGGCAGGAAGTCTTCGAGGGCATGAAGGCATATCGGAGAAAAGACCATAAAATCGGGCTGTTCCGACCCCAGGACAACATCAGCAGACTCAACGATTCCTGCCGCCGGCTCTGCATTCCCGAACTACCGGCGGACGACGTTTTTGAAGCGCTCTGCGAGCTCATCCGCATCGATCAGGACTGGATCCCCAAAGGTGACGGCACCAGCCTTTACATTCGCCCCACCGTGATCGCCAGCGAAGCGAGCCTGGGCGTCAAAGTCTCGTCGAGCTATACGTTTTTTGTGATCGCAGGCCCCGTGGGCGCCTATTATGCAGAGGGCGTAAACCCCATCAAAATCTGGGTCGAAGAGACCTATGTGCGCGCCGCAGAAGGCGGTTTGGGCGAAGCCAAGACGATGGCCAACTATGCCGCCAGCATGCTCGCCACCAAACGCGCCAAGGAACGCGGGTTTACGCAGGTGCTCTGGCTCGACGCGCGCGACCGCCGCTACGTTGAAGAAGTGGGCACTATGAATATGTTCTTCAAAATCGCAGGCGAAGTGATCACCGCCCCGTTAGACGGCACCATTTTGCCGGGCGTCACCCGCCGATCGGTCATTCAGCTCTGCAAGGACATGCAAATTCCCGTTTCGGAACGCCGCATCAGCATCGACGAGGTGATCGAAGCGCAGCAGAACGGCACCCTCGAAGAAGCCTTTGGCACGGGCACCGCCGCAGTGATCAGCCCCGTGGGCGAGCTCTTCTACCGCGATCACGCCTACCGCGTTGGAAACGGCCAAACCGGCGAGATCTCAAAGAAAATGTACGATGAGCTGACCGGTATTCAAACGGGTGCCCGCCCCGATCCGCACCATTGGACCATCACCTTGTAACAGCGCTGCGCGCCTCACACGCAGCGCCTTTTTGAGATTCAAACGATGAAGGCTGAAATCATTCGCTCGCTGGAACGGTACCGCATTGCCCAGATGGCGCATCCCTCAGACCGCAAAGAGCTCGAGGAATCGACCATTATCTCGTTGATTTTTAACGACAATCTGCTTGAAGGCCAAAACTACCCCATCCCCAACATCAAGCGCGCCTTCACCTGCGATCTGCAGACCGTCGAACCCTACCTGGTGCCCGATTTTAAGCGCATCCGCTCCTACCGCGCGCTCATCGAATGGATGCAGCAGGAAGCCCGCCGGGGTATCAAATCCCTCAATCTTGAGAATTTAAAATACATTCACCAGGCCATCCTTTCGGAAAACCGGGAAGAAGGCGACTCCTTTCGCACCAATTCGCCCGTCCACCGCGATTACGCCCAGGCGATCTGCGGGCATGAACAGGTGCCGAATCTGCTGAAGAAATTCTTTGAGGAGATCGCTTCGGAATTTGAAGAAGCGACAGATTTGGTGGCTTACTGCGCGCAAAAACACCATCAGCTCATGTATATCTACCCCTTTAAACTGAATCCGGGATCCACAGCGCGCCTCTTTACCAACCTCATGTTCTTGTCGCAGGGCTACCCGCCGCTGATTCTTTCGGGTTTGCAGCGCAGCGAATATTACGAAGCGCTCTGCCAAAGCGATGCGACCGCGCTGACAGAGCTCTTTTACGAGGCTTTTCAAAAGAACATGTAGGTTCTTAAGGGTATTTTAGGGAATGGATGGATGTGATGGAGAGCCGTTTGAGCTGGAGGCTTCTTCACATTGTGGTTCGATGCTGATTTGCTCGATCGCGTTCGCAAAAAAACATGGGAAATCCGCTTGCGGACAGGTCTGATTGAACCCCATACATGCCTTCTCACATCCCGGCAGCCTAGAGCCGGGATGCTCGCTCGGGGTCATGGACAGTCATGAACCCGCCTCCAGCCTCTCTCGTGTGAATGATTCCTCGAAGCGTCCAGAATCCAGGATCTTTTTTGGGCACAAATCTTCTTCGTTTCGCTCGTCAGGGGGCTGGATCCGGTGTGATCGGGTTTGGGAAGCAGAATTGAGTGGGTATCTTGTGGATCCAATAAGGATTCAGCGGTTGGCCATCAGATGGATCGCCCAGAGATGGAAGATGATGCGCTCAACCATCGGATGAATTCCGGTTTCAGGTGCAATCCAGGCAAAATTCATTCGATGGATCGCGAACTCCTTCGGAAGAAATCCCTAATCCATCGGATGGTTCACGCTTCAGCTTCTCTGCATACCCTCAACGATTGAATGAATGGAGAGCTCAGTTTTCGAGATGGGCGACCTGGGAGCTCTCCTCATCCTGCTTGCTTGGAGCTTTAAACCCCTGGGCGACCACGAACAGCTCTACGCTTTCGCTGCGGGTACCTTTGGGTTTGATGCGGCGCAGGGAGGCGAAGAAGCCTTTGATTTCGTCAATAAAATCGTTGAGTTCGCTGCCTTCGAAGATCTTGCAGACGAAGGCTCCGCCGGGACGCAAAACGGTTTGGGCCACCGAAAAAGCGCGACGGCAGAGTTCAACGGAGCGCATGTGATCCGTAAAGCGATCGCCGCAGGTGTTGGGGGCCATGTCGCTCATCACCACGTCGAAAGCCTGCCCCACGGGCGCCTGCAGATCCTCGGGCGAAGTCTGAAAGATGTCGCCCTGTAAAACCGTGATATTCTGGGCATTTACAGGTTTTATGGGCTTCAGGTCGATGCCGACCACATGGCCTTTGGGGCCTACCTTTTTAGAGGTATATTGCATCCAGGATCCGGGCGAACAGCCTAAATCCAGAATTTTGGCCCCCGCGTGGATGAGCTTGGCTTTTTGATCGATCTCTTCGAGCTTATAAATGCTGCGCGCGTGGTAGCCTTCTTCTTTGGCTTTGCGCGCATAATGATCTTGTGTTCTTCCAGGCATGCCCTCCATTTGCTCCATTTCTTTTGCAATTTCAAGATCTTCTGCAGTTTTAAGCTGCACGGGAAGACCAGCCCAGTCCGAATCATCGCCCACCAAAAGCTGACGACGACGCTGCAATTCCGCCAAACGCCGCTCGCGACCGGGTAAAACGGGCCCGTGAAGGCTCTCCAGAAGATCGCCAGGACGCGCATCCGGTGGCAAATCTGACAGCTCCACTTCATAGTTCTCGCCCTCCTCGTCGATGAGCACCGCATAGGGTTCCTCTACGCGATCAAAACTGAAGAAAAACAATAAGATAGAGATTGCAAACATCAGGGGATCTCCTTTTCGATCAGGTTCATGGTGTCGGAATCGACAAAGTTGATGTGGGTGACCGAAACGCCGATGAGCTTGTCCCAGTGAAAGAGCAGGCGCGCCGTTTCCCGTTCATCTGCGGTCACTTCCATGCCCGGTCTCAGGGATGACACCCCAAATGATTTTGATTCGAGCTCCATCATGGCCACGAGCAGCGACCCCAGGGGCAACTCGCTGGTTAAGCGAAACTGACGCCCCAGCTCGCAACGCGGTAACTCCCCTTGTCCCAATGCAAAAATCCCTGTCGTGCCCGCTTCAATCCCAAGCTCGCAAAACTTCTCCAATATGCACTGCGTCCTCATCGAAAACTCCTGCATGGTGAATGGACGCAATCCTATACTGCACAAAGCGTGCCAAATCATAAGTCATTGATTTTAAAGAAGATTCATTAATTTGACGGCAGATAAAAAGCGTTCACAGCGTCCAGACTGTCCAGAATCTGAACGTTTTGGGGTGGTGATTGTTTGAGCGATTTTTAATTGAGGGGGGCGTAGAGATGAGGCAGGAGCGTGGCCACCAGCCAATATTGGACGAAGATTTTAATCGATTCGAGGCAGGGTTCAGGATCGGCCGGGAAGACCGCGTAGCCCGCAGCGCCATACATGTAACTCCCCGTACATAAACAGGGATCGGATGCGCCCTGGGTCACCACTACGCGGGGAATCGGCTGCCACACGTCGGACTGCATCAGGAATTTTAAGATCTGTCCCGAAGACTTCCAGGCCAAATCGGAATCCAGAATGAGTAGGCTCGGCAACAAACCACCCGACGGCATTTCGAAGGCGCGCAGAGAAAACGCCTGCTCGCAATCGATGCGTTCACAAAGCGTTTCGGGCACCTGAGCCATCTCGCGTTCGAGGGTGGAAAGCAGTTCGCTTTCGCCCAAAAGCCAGATTTTTTGCATCGCGTCACTCGAGCGGATTAATGCGGTAAACGGCAGCGCCCCCGATCACTTCGTTTTCGTTGCTCACTCCGCCCACGCGTTCAAATGTGGAGTAAGAATCGTTGCAATTGAGGTTGCCCATGGCGCGCGCGGTAAACCTTGCACCGCTTTCGAGGCCGGGTCCGACGCCTTTGGTCTCGTATTCATACCAATAATAATGGTATTCGTTGATCGAGAAGTTGAGCGCCTGCCACATGTCGGCGTTCCAGCGGGCGGTCCAGTCCTGAGGCGCTGTGGGGGATCCGGCGGGCGGGCATTTATCGCCCGTCAGGCCGCAGCAGGGGTTGGTTCCGGGCACCGGGCCCACCGCGTATTCTCCGAGTCCGGGGAACCTTGGTTCGATACCGCGACCAAAGCGGTCGGAATAGCCCGCGTTGTAGTAAACCACGCTGCCATCGAAGAGTTTGCGCAAATTGAGCACAGCTTCGGTCGTTTTGGCGCGACGGACATATTTAATGAATGCCGGGATGGCTGCCGATGCGAGGATGCTTAAAATCGTGACCACGATCATCAGCTCGATCAGCGTAAATCCCTTTGTGGCCCTGCTTTTTGAACATAAGCTTTGCTTTTGATGTTTCATTGCATGCCGCCGTATTTTGTAACCCATTTTTTCTAGAGTAACAGGGAAGCGCGCGATCTGCAATTATAACCATAAAAAAAGGCCAGCACTGAGGCTGGCCTTTTTTTAAGCAACTGGATTCGGAAATTACAACCAGTAAGTCATACCGAAGCCGGTGCCAATATCGAAGATGGAGAAGTAGTTGCCTTCGCCCTTGCTCGTATGCCCAAGCGCTTCACCTTCCTTGGGAATCATGTGGATGCCGATACCGGTTTCCAGATGGAAGGAAACGTTCTTGGTGGGGAAGTAGTAAATGCGGACGGGGATGTCGATATCGAGCTCGGTCGCGCCGTCGGGATCCTGACCGCCCTTCTCCTTGTGAGGCTTTGTCATACCGACATCGAGGCGAGCGCCGACGGTGAACGCCGCTTCATTGGAACGCATCGCGTCAAAGAAGAAGCCCAGACCAAAACCGATGTTGTGGCCCATGCCGTCGTTGTCTTTGGGGGAGTCGAAAGACATGCCGATCATGCCTTCGAGGCGCATGTTCTTGGCAACGCCGTAACCGATGGTGAGACCATTCAGGCCGCTGATGGTATCAGCATAACCAAGTCCCAGCTTACCAGTGGTGGGAAGCTCGGCGTTAGCGGCGGAGATGCAGGCGAACAAAGCGACGAGAGAGAACAAACCAGCTTTCTTCATAAAAAAGCTCCTACGTTAGGGCCCAATCAACTGGGCACGTTAGAAAGAACAACCAAACGAGTGGCAGTTTAACAAGCCTTATGGGGTTGTAAAGTTAAAAAGTCGACAAGAATGCGTCTTTTTCGTGACCGTTTTTTTCTTTTTAAAGCCGTTCTATGCTTTTTGCACTTAAAAACAGCCTCTTTTGAAACACATGAGAATCATCCAATCCTACAAGGAAGCCTCCATTTTTTGCAAAATCACCCGAGGATCCGCCATCGCCATCGGGACTTTTGACGGCATCCATTGCGGACATCGCGCAGTGTTACAAAATGCTCTTTGGGCCCAAAAAGAGGGGCTCTGCCCGCTGGTCTTCACCTTTCGCCCCCACCCAGTTCGACTTTTGGCCCCAGAACTCGCGCCGCCCTCGATTTGCAGCCTCGAAGACAAACGCCATTTGCTCGCAGGGATGGGGTTTGAATCTCTTTTGGAGCAGCAGCTCGACCGCGCGTTTTTAAGCATGGAACCTGTTGATTTTATTCACAAAGTTCTCATAGACGCGCTGCATGCAAAGCGCATTTTTGTGGGCTACGACTTCAGCTTTGGCGCAAAGCGCAAGGGCGATCCTCAGCTTTTAAAGGCGGTGGCCGAAACATTGGGGGCGCAGGTGCAGGTGATCCCGCCACAGGCCGTGGGCAACGGGCTCGTGGTTTCGAGCACCAAGATTCGCGCGTTTTTGCATGAAGGGCGCGTCGATGCGGCGGCGTTGGCGCTGGGACGATTGTATCACATTGTCGGACGCGTGATTCCGGGGGAACAGCGCGGGCGGACGCTCGGATTTCCAACGGCTAACCTTGCGACTTTAAACGAGATCATTCCA
>JAEEGL013352776.1_pt1 | contig 23020 bp, 13 predicted proteins | sample 9134231 | NCBI WGS metagenome assembly JAEEGL01 (sample SAMN16246548, study PRJNA631951) | gut metagenome | biome: gut microbiome; feature: rumen; material: fiber-attached | host: Bos | place: Iran: Karaj | collected 2018-10
AAACGTATTGTTCCTTTCGATTGTTGGTCGACAGGTTGGGCCTGTTGCCGCTGATCGCGATTGTAAACGTCCTCGCCCCCGTTTCTCGTCGTCCACGCCTTAAGTTCTTCCAATGAGATCGACGTGGGTACCGAACGAACGCTACCGTCGCCAAAGGCAACGAGATAACTCTTTCGTGATTTCGGACTCTGTTGAAGTTGTTCGTAAAACTCGTCGACGGTTATGACCCCGCGCGTATCCTTCGGATCCGCTAATTCGACCAGCATAATCGTGTTGGTAAGTCCGTCCAATATTTGCGCCATATTCGTATGTTTACCTGGAGACGATGGAAAGATTCCATCGTCGGCGACCAACATGGCGTAACCCGGAACCTCTGCGTTTTTCCCAAGATACGGTTTAAGCGTTTCCGCCTCGCGCCATGTTTTGCCGTCCTCCGTATAGGCGGCTGGTAAAAACCCATTGACGTCATGATAATTGTGGCACGCAAGCGCCATATGTTTCAGATTGTTTATCTTTTGCGTGGGCGCTGAGGCGCGTTTTCCAGCTTCGATTATCTTGCCGACAATTCCCTGAAGGACGTTGCGATTCTTGAAAAAGAACTCGCCGTCTAATTTCCAAATCAAAGCGCTTTCGTCGCGTTCGAATTTTACGAAAGCGTCCAGAACCTCGTCCTTGGTCTTATTTAAAATCTTGACAAAGGCTTCGGTCGCCTCAGGATCGTCGTCGTATCTATCGCGTTCCGTCAAGTTTTTCAAGAGAACGCCCAATAGTTCCTTCGCGTTCGATAACGTCTCCACTTCAACAAGTCGTTGAAAGCGCTCCGCGCTCTCCGGTTTGTTAAATTCTAACGCGACAAGTAATTGCGCTCTGTCAAGATTCACGCTCCATGCGCGATACTCAAGATTCTCAGCCGACTCTTTTCGACAGGCGAGCAAACTATCGAGCAACTTATTGAACGGGGTATCTACTTCAACCTCGTTAAACTGTCGTTGCGTTACGTCAAGCAATTTTTGCGCCGTCTCGACGATCTCATCGTCCTTTAAAAAATCCACGTCGAGCGGTAAGCCGACGCCGGAAATGATCGCGTCGTTCGCGCCGACTTTAGAGAATCCCAATTCCAGCGCCGGTTTTGAAATTGCGTTCCTTTCAGCGAAATGCTTTTCTCTAAAAGCTTTAACGTCTTCTTCTGTTTGGCAAATAGGAATAATCGGCGCTATGAGAAAACCGTCGTACTCGAAGCTCGTTAGATCGAGCGCGTCTTTAACGGCGGCAATTCCGTCGTCGGTTATACCGGAAATTGGAATCGCCAGGTAGTTGTAAAACGAATCCAAATCAGCTTTAGACGCGTTAACCACGCAATATACCGTCTTAACGCCCAACCGCTTCAGGGGATCGGCGTATTTCGAACCAAAATTCGTTACGAGTCCGCTCGCAAGCTTGGGAACCTCGTCTTTCCAAGCTTCGCTCTCGATCCCCCAATAAACGGCGGAGGCTTTGACGACCTGTTCAATCTGCTCGGCAACGCGTTCTTTGTCGTACTGATCGACGTTCGCGCGAAGCACGGCGATCGTGTCCTCTTGAAGAAACGGCGCGTACTCTTGCGCGCGCGACGACGCAACGACGCTCGCCAACGTCGATACGATAAACGCGAGTGTTAATGCTATTCTCATGGTATTCCTTTCAAGCGTCGTAAGACGCGTCAATGACAGTTCGCTCGATTATTGATCTTGTAATTAATATTTTTAAGCGGGACATTTATGCTAAGATTACGGCGTCTTTTTCTTATCAGGATCGACCGTTTTGCTCACGAGCGCCTGAAGTTCGTCGCGAGAAATCGTTTTGTCAACCGTCGTAAAGTAGGATCCGCGCATAACGACCTGATAGCCTTTGCGGTCCTCGGGACAATTCTGAAGCTGTTCGTAAAACTCGTCGGCGGTTATGCAGGCGCGAATTTCCTCGGGATCCGCCAATTCAACGAACATGATCGCTTGGCGAGCGGGCGCGTCTTCGAATCGCGTCGACTTGCCGGGAGTCGGTTCAAAGATCCCGTCGGGATCAACCAGCATGGCGCAACCAGGAACGGGCGAGGCGGAACCAATGAACTCTGCAAGCGTCCCCGCTTCTAGCCATGTTTTGCCGTCTTCCGTATAAGCGGGCGGATAGCCGCGACCCGGCTTCGCGCTCACGTAGCGCGCGGACGCGCGAACCAAAACGTCTAATCTCGGACGCGCGTCCGTCGGTGCGCTCGATAAGTAAAGATCGCGACCAGCCTTCGTCGTTAGCGCCTTTAGTCGAGTAAGCGTCGTTGTTCGATCCAGCTTCTCCACGCGGCCGGAAGCCATGGCGACGTAGTACCCGCCTCGATCTTTAGGACAATTCCGAAGCTGTCCATAAAATTCATTCAAAGTAACGCACGCGCGCTCGTCGCGTCGATCAGCTAGCTCGACAAAGGCAAGCGTATTGTCAACTCCGTCCGCAACGTCTTGAATCGACGTCGTTTTACCGGGCGTCGGAACGAAGATTCCGTCTTCGTCAACTAACATGGCAAACCCCGTCAAGACCGCCTCGTTCTTGACAAACGGTTGAAGCGTTCCCTCTTCGCGCCACGTTTTCCCATTGGCGCCGTATGCCGGAGGGAGACTTCGACCGCCGTTCTGGTTCATGTACAGATGACACGCCAGCGTCAACATGTTCAACGAAGCTTGCGGAGGAAGCGACGATACGCCGCTTCCTTTCCCTTCCCCTCCGTCGATCTTCATTTTATCTTCCAACTCGGCGAGCGTCGAGGCAATTGCTCTTTCATCGATCGTTAACGAAAGAGTCGCGCCTTTAACGTCAAACTTCACCATTTCCAAGAGTCCGGAGACGACGGTTGCGGCGACTTGCGCTTTCTCCCTTATTCCGGCCTGTTGTGAGAAAACGTACAAAATAGCGCTCGTAAACTCGCTCAGTTCGCCCTTCACGCTTGATTCGACTATTTCGCGCAGACGCGCCGCGTCCTCCTCGGAATTGGCCTGAACCAGTACGCTCGCGCGACGGTTCTCTACGTCGACGCTCCACGCGCTATAGCGAACGAGTTTCGTCGCGGCGCTAACCCGGTTGGACAAGTCGGCTACAAAACGATCGATCTTACCCTCGATCTCATAGTATTCGTCGAACGATCCTACTTGTAAAAAGTCGAGAAGCCCTTTAAGACGCCTCGAAACGACCGTTTTGCGCCACGCGCCGCTACTCGACGCCAAATCGACGCCAACGACGCTCGCAGTCTCAGACTCGACCGCGTTCATACCGGCTTCGATCTCGGGGCGAGACGCCGGCGTTTCGCTTGGGAAAAAGCGCTCGTGAAGATACTCTTCCTCGCGCGCGGAGCCGCCCCAGCTATCCAACGGAACGCACAACGTTCCATTATGGTCGAATCCAAAGAAAGATCCTTCCGGATTGAGAGCGTCAAGATCCTCGGCCGTTACGGGGCTATTAGGAACCGCCAGGCAACCGAACGCATTTGTCGGCGAGTCGTTGCGTTTGTTGTAGACGAGGTAGACGCGTTTAACGTCGCGTTCCTTCAGCGTTTGAAGGTACGAAAGAATCGTCTTGAGCGTCGCTGAAACCTCGATGCGGGAATAACGCGCGTCAGGTTCCTTAACGTCAAAACACGCTCTGACCCCGGCGACGAATTGATCGATCTCGCGGTCGAGCGCGTCCGCGTCCAGCCGCTCGAGATTAAACTTAACGACGCTTACCGTGTCTTCCTGAATAAGCGGCGCATATTCCTGCGCCGACGCTATGATCGCGCGGCTAGCCGTAAACGCCAAAAGCGCAAGTGCGGTTGCTAATACTTTCATAGGACTTCCCTCTATTTGGTCGCGCGATGAGCGCGTTTTTCTGTTCGCTTGATCAAATGAGTTGACCAAGCCCCGATTGTAGTTGCCGTCGCCACGTTTTTCTTTCATGTTTTTCCTTAAAAAACGCGCATAAAACGCCAATGAAGTCGATTGTAAAAGTTCGCGTCTCAGAGTCAAGCGAACTTGAAATTACCGCATAGCGATCCGCTCATTTTCTCAGAGCGCGCTAAGCGCCGACTGGACGCAATTCTCGAAAGCGCTACAATTACCGTTTTGAGCGTCGACAAGCGCCAAGCGCGACGCCGGATAATAACGGTTTTTAAAGAGGAACGAAAACAATGACGGTCACGGCGAGATTCTCCACAGGCATTCCAGGGCTTGACGCTAAACTCGGCGGCGGACTGATTCCAGGTACGACGACGGCGATTGTCGGCGCGACCGGGGTCGGCAAGACGCAGTTTTCCCTGCAATTTCTCAACGCGGGGCTCGCGTCCGAAGGTCGACGCGGCGTTATTCTCGACCTCACGTCGCGCGGCGATTCGCAGAATCACGTTGAATACGCCAAGTCGCTCTTTAACTGGACGCCAACGGCGCAGGACGCGACGATTCCCTTCTCGCCCGAGGCGTTCTTTGAAAAAATCGCGCGCGGCGAACGCTACAGCGGCGATTACCTGCAAGCGTTCCCCTACGTCGGTCGCCGCGTAACGCGACGCGATCTCGACGAGGATCAGTGGCGCGATTGGAAAGCGGATCTCACGAAACGGCTCGACGCGACGATCGCGTTCCTCTATACGAACTTCGCGCAGGGCGCGCGGCGACTCGTCGTCGACGGAATCGAACCGGTCGAACGCCAGGGAGATTCTATTCAGTTTGAACTCCTCGAATACGTCGATCGGCAGATCGTTAAAAAAGACGCCGCCTGGGTGGCGCGCGACCTCTTTCGGCAGAACTATCGTGCGTACGAAGATCAAATTGCTAAAACGCTTTACAACTCTTCAGACGTCGCGTCCATTCTCTCGTATACGTCGCGCGAGACCTCGCTTGAAGCGCTAATCGATAAGCCGCTCGAAGAAGGCGACTTCTTTGCGCAGGCGAACACGGTAATCTACCTTGGCAAAGTTCGCGACGGACTAAAATTCCGACGCGCTATGTACGTTTTAAAACATCGAGGCAGCGCGTGCGCCGACGAGATCATTTTCTATGAAATCGACGACGCCGGACTTCATATCGTCGAGTAACTTCGAGCTAACGCAAGCTTCCATCATTCGGATTTAATTATGACCCAAACGCCAGACTCCAACGCGTCCCTACGCTCGCAATCGGGCGTCGTTAAAATCAAAAGCGGCGGAAGCGCCGACCAATTCTGGAACCCCAGATTTTGGGACGGCGTAACCGTCGGCGCATGGATTAAGATTCTCAACTCCGGCGGCTGGCGAATCGCGCCGACGCGCCTTCCCATGTTCGCGATTATCTCGGGACTCTCGCTCTCCAATAGCGCGTTCGCCGCCGCGCAAAAGCTGTTTTACGGCGCCAAAATACGCAATGCGGAACTGGTCGGCGATCCGATCTTCATAATCGGACACTGGCGTAGCGGCACGACTCTGCTCCACGAATACCTTATGCGCGACGAACGATTCGCTTGCACCGACACCTACGAATGCTTCGCGCCCACCCACTTCCTCGCCTCTGGTCGCGTCTTTCGTCCGTGGCTCAAGTACCTCATGCCCAAAAAGCGCCCAATGGACAATATGGCGGCGGGACTTGATCGTCCGCAGGAAGACGAATTTGCAATCTGCGCGCTAGGTATGAACTCGCCCTATCGCGACGTCGCCTTCCCCAACGGCAAACCGATCGACGAGGAATTCCTAACCTTGCGCGATATAACGGCGGAACAGCGCGAAAAATGGCTCGACGCGCTAGAATATATTCTCAAGGCGATTACCGTCGCTAAACAAAAAACGATCGTTCTTAAGTCGCCTCCGCACACCGCGCGCGTACGCGCTATCCTGTCGCGATTCCCAAACGCAAAATTCGTCCACATCTCGCGCTCGCCCTATACCCTTTTCCCGTCAACCGTTAATCTTTGGATGAAGCTCGCGCAAACGCACGGGCTCCAGATCCCGCGCGGAGGTTGCGAACTCGAGGAAAAGGTCTTGCGCAACTTTGAACAGATGTACGACGCGTTCTTCGACGATCTTCCATTACTGCGAGAAGGCTCCTTCTCTGAAATTTCCTACGATCAACTCGTCGCTTCGCCCGTTGAAACCCTTGAAAAGATCTACGAAGACCTCCGACTCGACGGCTTTGAAGCGCAACGCGAACGATTTGTCGCATTCGCCGACACGCAGAAGAAATACAAAAAGAACCAATTTGAGATCGCGCCTGAGATTAAAGAAACGATCGCGCGACGTTGGAAGAAATATATTGATCGCTACGGCGAATAGCGTTGAACGCCGGTAACGGCAAAAGACGCTCCGCGCAATCGAATCGCGGAGCGTCTTTTTTATTGTCGAAGGAGCCGGAAACTACTTTTCAAGCTTGTGACTCAATAGCCAATCATACAGTTCGGGATTGGCGTACGTGCGCGTCCAGACGTCGTGTCCCGCGCCGGGATAGGTCGTGAATTTAACCTCTTTGTTGCCCGCCGCGCGAACCGCGTCGACGAGATTGCGCGAATACTCGTACTTTACCGCGCCGTCGGCGTCGCCGTGGAACGCCCAGATCGGCGTCTGCGTCATTTTAGGCGCGAATTTCACGTCGTAACCGCCGCACAACGGCGCCGCCGCCGCGATTAGATCGGAACTATTCGCGATCAGTCCCCACGTTCCGAATCCGCCCATGGAGAGCCCCGTTACATAGACGCGCGAGCGATCGACCGGGTACTTCTCGCAAATTAGCTCGATGAGAAGACGCATTTGCGCGGGCGACCAGAAACGCGCGCCGCGAACCTGCGGCGAAACGGTCAAGAATTTCCAGGTTTTAGCCTTCTCGGGATCGGCGCAGAATTTCGGAGGTCCGTGCACTTTAACCGCTTCCGCATTATCGCCGCGTTCGCCGGCGCCATGCAAAAAGAGCAATAGCGGGAACCCCGCGTCGCTCTTCGCCGATTCGTCGCTCGGAATGAAAAGCCAATATTGGACGATTTCCGTTTCCGTATCAGAAATAGGATTATCGCCGCCAAGCGGCATAGCGTCGCCGCCCGTCCATTCTCCGCCCAACGCTTTGGGCAATTCCGCCGTTTGTAATACTTGAACGCCGGGCTGCGGCGTCGCGTTTGATTCTTTCATATCTTCCGCCCGAACCGCCATGGTCGTCGCAACGAACGCCACGAGCGCCGTCGCCAGGATGATTACGCGTTTCATTCTTCTATTCCTTTCGGACTCCATTATTTCGTAAAAGCGCAGTACACGCGCTCGATCGACTTCGTTCAATATAGCGACTCTCCAGAAAAAATCAAGGAAAAGAGCGCGACGGCGTCAAGAAAAGAAAATAGCTCCGATTAACCAACGGCGAGTCATAACGTACAGACTTGGAAAAAGGAATGGGCAAGGTATCCTCAACCACAGAGTGCGCCGCGTCGGAGCTGTCATTCCTCTTGCAAGCGTTCCGCCAAAACGACGTCTAGCCACAAAAAAGCATCCAACTCTGTCGCCTCCCAACCTCAATTCCTCGTGGAAATTCGATTATTTCCGCATTCTATCAACAACGGAAAATTATTCCTTTGCAACGTCGTTCTACAACGACGTCGATGCGCAACGCTTTTTTTGCGATTAAAAAAAGAGCGCCGTATCATTTTCAAGCGCTTTAAAATAATACTACTCCACAAACAGTCTACCGTTAGAATGACGAGCTCCCAATTTTTTCCTCCTTTCCGTTGTCATTCGCGACGATTTACGGTATAATAACGCCGAACAGGAGATCGCCATGTCGCCAGCAAAAGATGAAATAGAATGTTCGCTCATCGCCCAACCTGACGTCGCCGCTGGGATTATTAACGCGGTCTACGCAGACGGCGTGGAGCTTGTGCGCCCGGAAGACTTGCAGGACGCTCCGCTACGCAGTCCCTACGAGTCGACGAGCGGACGCTTGAGAGGAATGACGCGCGACGTTGCGAAATTTTGCGTGCGGAACGAGTTTTGCGAATGTATGTTCGCTTTTGAAATCCAGTCCGCCGTCGATCCCAATATGCCAGCGCGCGTCCTTGCGTATAACGGAGTCGCCTACCGTGATCAAATCGCGAACAAAACGTTAAGCGTCCGATTAGGAATCGGCGTTGATCGTATCGCCCCCGTTTTCGAGGCGGTTCTTTACTTTGGGGATCGCCCTTGGGAGAACTTTCGCAAACTTTCGGAACGCGCCACTATGTCGGAAGAGTTTACAAAGGTTCTCGCGCCCCATTTTGCCGATTTCGAACTGCGAATTGTCGACTTTGCCGGAATGCCCGACGAAGAATTGAAAAAGTTCCCTAACGACATACGCGCAATTGCGGAATACTTCCGCTTTAAACGATCGGGAGGGGAATATCAACTCCCTCCAACCCCGTTCGTCCACACAAGAGAACTATTTTACTTCATGAGATACGTCGTCGACGACCCGCGATTCGCTTACGACGTCGTCATGCAGGGATATGATAAGGAGCCAAGGAATATGTGCGAAGTACTCGATAGAATCGAATTAAGGGGAGAAGCGAGAGGAGAAGCAAGAGGAGAAGCAAGGGGAGAAGCGAGAGGAAGACTTGCGGAAAGAAGGGAAACGATCGCTCTATTTATCAAAAAGGGATGGACTATTCAAGCGATTGCTAATTTTTATGACGTCGACGTCGCCGACGTCAAAATTTGGCTTAATGAATCGGGAGAAGAATCTACAAATTAGACGCGCCGCGTCGGCGGTAAACAAGCGGAGCTAGGAAACGATTCCAAAACGGATCTTTCCTAGCTCCTTTTTAATCGACTCCGAGACGTCGACAAATCACCTATCGCAAGAGCGCCGGAACGCCAAGAATCGTGACGATGTAATCCTCGAGAACGCCAACCGTCGGACGCTGAAGCTCCAACGTCCAGAACCCGGGCTTCGGAGGTTGCGGCGTTCCGCTATCGTCGACGGGAGTCGACCACGTACCAAGCGCGGAAACGTCTTTGAGCGTCGCAACCTCTTGCCCGTCCGGATCGCGCAACGTCGCCGTAACGCGTTCCGTCGCGCTACCGACAATGCGCAACCCCAGATCGCTCGAGCCGGATGGAACGTAGAATTCAAACCGCCCCGTCGTTCCAAAGACGTCGAGACTCGGACTTGCTAGCGTGAAGATCGGAAGATTGCGTTCCGAAAGGGTAAGAGAGCTTGCGCCAAAAGAGGCGTCGATTCGATACCATCCCGCCTCTGCCGCCGTATACTCGTACTCTTTCGGCTTCAGGTCGGGCGCGATCGTTTCCAATTGCGTCGATTCGCCGGTTGGCGACGTAATCGTTACCTCGACCTCTTTCGGCGGGTAGGAGCCAATTTTCCGCTGTTGCAGACTCCAACGTGCCTCCTGACCGGCGTCGGCGTAAAAATAATAGGAAACGTCCCCGCGCCCACGAAACGCCGTCGGCGATTTCGCGACTTCGGACGCTCGTTCGCGCCATGCCTTCGCTAGTTCATCAGAGACGGCGGTGCTCAATTCGCCCGTCCCTGCGAGCTGTGAAATATTCCAAACTGGAACGCGCCTATACGCAAGTTCTGGAAAGAGTTCGGCAAGCGTCTCGTCGGTCAGTTGAGTTTCTACGCTCGCGCCGTCAAGCGTCGTAGAGCGTATCGTTCCGGAAATCTTCTCAAAACCAACGCCCTCGCTCGACGCGTCGCGAAGCGTCATGAGAAAATGAGGCGCGCCCGACTCGCCTGCGTCGACTATTTCCACATTGTTAAACTCGATTCCGCCGTTTGCGTCCTTGTCCGTGCCTACTGCGATCAGCGATATGCCGGAATCGGTCGTCGTTTTAAGCCAATCGTCGAATTTCTCGGGAACGCCGGTATTACGCTCGTCGGAGCTAAACTCTTGGAAGCCCGACTTCTTATCGCCTGCCGGAGTTACGATGCGTACGTTCTCGAAAACGAACGGCGCGCCGGACGACCACTTGCTGCGTATCGCGGCTCCAACGCGATTTCCAATAAGCGCGCAATTCTTTACGCGCATATCGCCCGACAGCGTTCGTCCTTCCCCGTTCGCAACCGTAAAACCAAACCCCATGCCGGCGTTGCGAACCGACGCGCAATCCTCAAAGGTAAAGGAAAGCTCATAACCATGGTCCTTAAGATTGGGCAGGTAGAAAGTAAACCCGTCGCCAGCGTTGTTGATCGAAACGACGCGCCGCATCGTTACGTTCGTAATCTGCTCCGCTTCGTGATTCGGTTCAAAGTCGATTCCAGCCTGCGGCGCCGTGCCGTTCGTATTGCGCAAATAGCAATCCTCAATAAGCAGACCGTCGACGCTTATCACGCTAATCCCCTGGCGATTGTTCTCGTAGCAGTCGACGTTCCGTATCGTTACGTTCCGACACGGCTGACCTGCGGTTGACGCCGCGCCAAGATAGATTCCATCCCCGCCGGTCTCCGCAATTTGAAGATTCTCTATTACGACGTCCTGCGCGCTCAAAAGAGAGATTCCATGCCGCCATTCCGACTTCTTATACGGCTCGCGCCAGTAGTCGCGCTTGCGCATACGAAGCGTCGCTCCTCGACCTTCTCCGACAATGCGAAGGTTGCGCGATTCCGACGCCTTCAGTAAAACGTCGCCAATCCCTTGAAACGCCCCTTCCTTCGCGACGATTTCAACTCCCTCTTCCAGGACAAGCTGTAAATCGCTACGCAAGAGAATCGGACGAACTAGCCACGGACTCGTCTGTTTATCAACAACGACAATCTTTGCGCCGCTATCGATCGCCTTCTGCAACGCGTCCGTCGCGTCTACCGGATCATAGCCAAAGGACGACGCTACGACGCGCTCCAAAGGCGTCTGAGCGCAAGCTCGCTCCATAGAGACAAACAACAACGCAAAACTGACAAACAACGCCGTTGCGATAATTCTATAAAATATAGGTTTCTTCATAACGCCCTTCCTATCCCCAAAGAAAACGCGACCTCTCGGCATATTTCAACCAAGGGATCGCGTCGTTCCTTATTAGCCGATCAATCGATCTACGTTAGTTCTTACTAGCCGCTTCTTCCTTGCGACGCTTTTCCTCCGCGAGTACCTCGGGAGACGCGACGTTGCTAATGAGCGCGAAGAGAATCAGCGCCGCCGCTGAGGAAATTACTAGCATGCCGAAAATACGAGGCCATCCCGCCTTCGAAATCTTCGCGCGACCGTCATAAGCCGTGGAGGCGACTTTATCAAGGGTCGCAACGCTAACGTTATTCAGTCCGTCGGTTCTGAGAGACGCGACAAGGCTACCGAGAGCCTCCGCAAGTTTCGACTCTTTGTCGACGCGTTTCTCGCTAAGTTCCTTTTTCTTCTCTGAAAGGGGATCGCCCGAGAAGCCGTCGTCGCGACGTTTCGCGTCGGCGTACGATTCCGCCGCGCTCACAACGGCCTTGAGATCGTCTCGTTTCTCAACTAGCGCGCTCGCCTCTACGCCGGCAAAATCGTCGGCTATCGCAAGCGCGACCGCCTGGTTGCGCTCAGCTTTGGGAGTCGCCGTCGCCCCGTCCACTATAAAGCCGACGCCAAAGCCCGTAACAATCGTAGCGAGATACCCGAACAAGCCCGTTAAGCCGCTCGACGCCGCGCCAGACTTCTTCGTCGCGATCGTTGAAGCCACGCATCCGATAAGGCATTGCGGACCGTAAATAAAGAACCCGATCATACTCAGCAACAGAATGTTCAACATGAGCGATTCGGAATCGAGACGCCAGAACGCCAAAGAAGCCAGGCCGCAACCAAGCATATAAACAAAGCACGCCTTCGCGCCGCGTCCGTTGAAGACCTTGTCCATTAAGATACCGCTCAGAATGATTCCGAACGCGCCGAAAACTTCGTAGCACGCCGTCGCCCAACCCGCCGACTGGAGATCCAACCCCTTCGACTGAGAAAGGAACGTCGGAGCCCAGTCGAGAATCGAGAAACGAACAATATAAACAAAGAAGTTGGCAAGGCAGAGCACCCAGACCGCCCAGTTCGAAAAGACGTTTTTGCAGAGGTCTTCCCACCACCCGGTTTCTTGCTCCGCAACGGCTTCCGTCGATTCTTCTTCCGTCTTTTGCGCACACGCCGCAACCGCCGCAGCTTCGCCTTCCTTCTTCAATCCGCGCGTACGTTCATAATAGGTCTCGACCGGTTCGAAGCCTTCCTTCTCTGGCGAATCGCGCAACGCCCAGAAAAGGAAGACCGCGCCAAGCAAGCTCAACGCCGCGGGAACCAAGAAGCAAAACTTCCAACCTAAAAGGACGACAAAGGAATTCAATAAGAAGACCAGACCGGCGCCAAAGGAATGCGAGATATTCCAGGTCGCGAATTTAATGCCGTGTTCGTGCGGCGCAAACCAGTGCATAAGACTCTTCGCGCAGGGAGGGAACCCCATTCCCTGAACCCAACCGTTAATAATCCAGAACGAACCAATAATCCAGGCGATCACCGTCGCTTGGTTCTGATCTGGAAAGAGCGCCGACGCTATGTCGGAGGAAAATCCGCAGAAAACGTTTGTCATCGCCGCTAAAAATAGACCGATCGACATGAAATAACGCGGATTCACGCGGTCGCTCCACACGCCGTTTACAAAACGCGCTACCCCGTAAAGAACTCCGTGGATCGTAAGGAAGAGACCAAGCGTCGTCTTCGTTACGCCGATCGATTCCAAACCGGGCATCGCCATTGTAATGCTTTTGCGCACGAAATAGAAGAAAATGTACCCGATCATCGTGCCGATCAGGATACGCCAACGCCAATATTCATATTCCCTATCTGTGCGAACGCGCGGCGCCGACGCCGCCTCTGCTTTACTCGACATCGTCAAACTCTCTAACTGTGGAAACAAGATCGCAAACGCTCGTTCAGAAAGAAGAGCGTTTGCTACTAAAAACTGTCAATGGTTACTACTTCTTCGCCTGAACGAGGAGGTCGGCTAGTATCGAGATATTGTCAAGAACGAGTTCCGGAGTCAGCCCGCTCTCTTTGAGCGTTTCCAGCGTCGCCTCGCCTGTCAGAACGAGAACGCCCGGAATCTCCGCGCGACGCGCCATCTCCATATCCGTATAGATCCGGTCGCCGACCATCATGATCTCGTCCTTTTTGAGACCGTACTTGTCCATAATGCCGCCGATCATGTCTTTATCCGGCTTGCCGGGCACGGCTTCCGGCTCGCGTCCGGTTACGTCCTTAATCAGCGCTTGAACCGCGCCGCAGTCGACCAGGATCGTATCGAGGTCCGTCGGACACACTGTGTCCGGATGCGTCGCAATATACGGCTTCCCCTGCCCAACCCAGTACGTGCCCTTGCATAAACGATCATACGTAAGCGTCGTGTCGAACGCGACGACGACAAGCTCCGGCTCCTCCTGTTCATTGTATTCGTCGATCATCGTATAGCCGTGATCTTCGAATTCCTCGCGGAGACTCGCCGTACCGAGAACGTAGATTTTTTTAACGTCCGGGTAATGCTGTTTGAGATAGAAAAACGTTGCGGACGCAGAGGTAGTTATGTTGTCTGGAGTCGCTTTCAAACCGAGCTTGAGAATCTTCGTAAGATAATCTTTAGCGCTCTTCGAAGAGTTGTTCGTGAGAAAGGTATAGTCGACGCCGATCTTTTCGAGCGTTTCAAAGACGTCTTTGGTGTACGGGAAAAGCGTTCCGCCCTTATAGATCGTCCCGTCCATATCGAAGGCGACGCGTTTAATCTTTGAAAGATCCACCATCGGATTCAAGTAATGAACCGGATGATCCGTTAGACTGAATTGCTCGCTCATTGATGCTATCCTCCACGCTATCGACGCCGGCGAACCCGCGCGCTAGCCTTAAAACTGGTTGTCGTAACGAGACTCGAAAGAGCCAAACTTCCATACGCCCATTATAACGCGCGCAAGGCGCTCTTTTCAAGCGCTTCGCGCCTATTTTGCCGAAAAAAATGAAATCAACCGCAACGCGCGCGTCGAACGACGTAACTTCTCCCCTTAACAATCGCGCGCTCCGGTGTATAATTGACGTACGTTTTATCGCTATTGTTAAGCCGCGCTATGAAAAAAGGAAGCAATCCCAATGGACGAGCAGTTCAATACGATCGAAGAGGCGATCGAATCGTTCCGCAAAGGCGAAATTGTTATCGTTATGGACGACGCCGATCGTGAAAATGAAGGCGACTTCATTTGCGCCGCAGAGAAAGTTACCCCGGAACACGTCAATTTCATGCTAAAATATGGACGCGGTCAGACGTGCGTGCCGCTACTCCCCGACACGTGCCGACGCCTCAACCTAACGCAGATGGTTCAAGACAACACGGCGCCTTTACATACGGCGTTCACCGTGCCGGTCGACCATGTTAAGGCGCGAACCGGCATTACCGCGCAAGAGAAAGCAATGGCGGTTCGCGCGCTCGCCGATCCCGATAGTAAAATTACCGATTTCGTGCGTCCTGGGCACCTTTTTCCTCTCGAAGCTAAGGAGGGCGGCGTCCTACGTCGCGCGGGCCATACGGAAACGGCGGTCGATCTGGCGCGCCTGGCAGGTCTCTTTCCAGCGGGTCTTTTAACGGAAATCCTCGACGAAACAGGCGATCGTGCGACGACGGCGGAACTAATCGAAATTGCCAAACGATTCAATTTGAAAATCGTAACGGTCGCGGCGCTGATCAAATATCGTCGCCAGCATGAAAAGATTGTCGATCGGGTCGCCGAAGCGGATCTACCGACGAAATACGGACAAGGTCGCATTTACGGCTATAAAGTCAAGTATGAGCCCGGCGAACCGATCGCGATCGTCTACGGCGACCTCTCGACGAAAGAAGCGCCGCTCGTGCGTCTCCATTCTTCCTGCTTCACCGGCGACCTAGTGGCGTCGTTGCGTTGCGACTGCGGCGACCAGCTCCATTTGGCGTTGCAGAAGATTCAGAGCGAAGGCGTCGGCGCGCTTATCTATCTACCGCAAGAGGGCCGCGGCATTGGTCTGGTCGAGAAAATTAAGGCGTACGCGCTCCAGGATAAAGGCATGGACACCTGTGAAGCGAACCTTGCGCTAGGCTATCCGGTCGACCTACGCGACTATGGCGTCGGCATTCAGATTCTTAAGGATCTCGGTCTGCACAAAATCCGTCTTATGACGAACAACTCGAAAAAAGTCGACGCGTTCATCTACAGCGGTTTCGACCTGGAAGTCGCGGAACAAATTCCCCTTCAGGCGCCGTGCAACGAGCACAATCGTTTCTATCTTGAAACGAAACGCGACAAGATGGGGCATACGATCGATCCCAGTATTTAAACGTCTTTTAACCATAGCGCCAATAAAAAACCGAGTCCTCGTCAGACTCGGTTTTTTTATCATTGACGCTCGCAAACCGCCCGTCGCTATTTCGCAATTCCCGTCGTGCGCGATTCGCGAATGACCGTTACCTTGATCTCCCCTGGAAACTGAAGACGTTCCGTGAGCTTCTTGACGATATCGCGACAAATCTTCGCGGCGCTCTCGTCGGTCGTCAATTGAGAATTCACCATAACGCGCATCTCGCGCCCAGCCTGAACGGCGTACGCCTGTTCGACAAAAGACGACTCCATTGCGATCTGCTCGAGCTCCTCCATACGTCGTACGTAGTTTTCAAGCGTCTCGCGACGCGCGCCGGGACGCGACGCGCTGCACGCGTCGGCGGCGGCGACTAAAATCGTGTACGGATCGGCAACGCGGAGGTCTTCATGGTGGTTCAACGCCGCCTGAACGACTTGGAACGGCTCGCCGTTGCGTTTGAGAATATCGGCGCCAATTTTCGGGTGTCCGCCCTCCATTTCGTGGTCCGACGCTTTCCCAATATCGTGCAGAAGCCCGCAACGACGCGCCAGATTTTCGTCCAATCCCAACTCCACCGCCATCATGCCGGCGATGAACGCAACGTCAATCGAATGGCTCAGCACGTTCTGGCTGTAGCTCGTGCGAAATTGAAGACGGCCGAGCTGGGAAATTATACGATCGTGGAGCCCATGCACGTCCGTTTCGCGACACGCGTCTGCGCCGACGCGCATGACGTACGCCTGCATATCGGCGCTCGTTTGACGAAAGACTTCTTCAATTCGACTCGGATGAATGCGTCCGTCTTCAATCAGTCGCTGCAACGTCTTGCGCGCAATTTCGCGTCGCATCGGATCGAACGCGCTCAGAATAATGACGCCGGGCGTGTCGTCAATAATGACGTCGACTCCCGTTACCTTTTCAAACGCGCGAATATTGCGTCCCTCGCGACCGATAACTCGCCCTTTAATTTCGTCGTTTTCAATATAGCCGACGCCGGTCGTCGCCTCGGCGGTCTGCGTGGAGGAATACCGTTGCACCGCCAAGAGCAGAATATTGCGCGCCGTCTCTTCACAACGTTCCTTCGCGCGCGCTTCATGCTTCAAAACCAACGCGCCCGTCTCCTCGACAAGTTCTGCGTCGAGCTTCTTCATGAGGAGAGCCTTCGCTTCCTCTTTCGAGAGTCCCAACGTTCGATATAACGCGCGCTCCTGTTCCGCGACCTTCTCCTCCAACGCCTTATTCAATTCGCTTTGGCGATCGAGTCGTTGCGTTAATTCACGCTGTTTATTTTCTAACGAGTGCTTCTGCTTGCGCAGTTCGTCCGCCTGGAGATCCATCGCGTCGCGTCTTTTATCGAGCGCGCGCTCTTTATCGAGCATTTCTTTATAGGTCGTGCGTTTCTCCTCCTCAAACGCCTCCTTTTCTTTCATTGATTTTTCTTTGAGCTCGATCTCCATTTCGCGACGCGCGTTCTCAGATTCCTGTTGCGAACGTCGCACAATCTCTTCCGCTTCTGAACGCGCGCGCGCAAGCACGTTCTGCGCCGCGTCTTCGTCCGCGCGCTCCTTATTACGCTCCAGACGTCGCATTATCAAAAAAACGACGACGCCTGACGCCAGCGCCGCCATGATAAAAGCTAACGCTAACGACAAACTATGTGTTATGCCTGTTCCCACTACGAAACGCCTTTTATTACGCGCCCAATCGCGCAACGAATTGCGTAGGTTCCACGGATGCGGCTCAGAATAAAACGATTCTCTTTCGACGCGCGCGCGTCGCTATTACCGTTGATTGACGTTTTCCACTACCCTTGAGCTATCGAACTCGCCCCTACGATCGTCGAAGAGTCGACGACGAATATTGCCGTTCGGACGGTAACCTACGCTTTTCGCTTATTATCGTCGTGCGACGCGCATTACCGCCGAAAAGTTGAATCCGAGCTTAATCTCGGACTGGAGGAGCTCGCGCCTTATTCGCGCGTTTGTGCGCGCAAAAGGCTCTTTCAAGGAGGAAAACGCTACGCTGAGCGTTCGTCCGTCGTTTCAGCGCTACGCAAATTCGATCGCTGATCCGGCGATCAACTACTACTAAACGCGCCGCGAAGTCTAATCCGACCGCCTAATGCAAGGCTTTGTTGCTCTCTATTGCGGCGCAAAATTACGCTGGACGGCCTCGATCACGGAGATTGCAGACCGTCCAAACCATTGTAACAGATTTTCGACTATTATGCAATGAGAAAATATAACGACAAAGATAGGTCGCGCCATAAAGAAATAGCGCGACTCGTTCCGCTTCAGTTATCTCGATAAGCCGTCGAACGACGACTACTCGTCCATGACGTCCTTCTCACGATTCTTCGCAAGGTCGGTCGCCATGTCCTCGTATTTTTTCGTAAGATCCTGGATCGCTTCCTTGGTGGAATCGCGCTCGTCTTCAGAAATCGTCTTCGCCTTCTCTTCCGCGTCAACGGCCTTATTGCCGTCTCGGCGAACGTTGCGAATCGCTATTTTGCACTCTTCGCAGAGATCGCGTATCATCGTCGCCATCTTGCGGCGTACCTCCGTCGAAAGAGGAGGAATATTCAAACGAATCACTTTGCCGTCGTTATTCGGCGCGTAACCCAGGTCGGAATTCATTATCCCCTTTTCGATATCCTTCAAGGTGCTCGCGTCAAAAGGACGGATAAGAATCTGTTGCGGTTCGGGACATGCGATCGTCGCGAGTTGCTTCAAGGGAGTCTCGCAACCGTACGCGATTACCTTAACGCCCTCGACCAACCCAGGATTCGCACGACCCGTACGAACGCCGGAAAGCCCCTTGCGAAGGTGCGAGACCGCCTTTTCCATACGATCTTCAACGTCGAATAAAATTTCGTCTGTCGACATAGTGTGTCTCCCTACGTGTTCTCATACCTATCCGCGCAACCGCGCCACGCGCTACGGCCCGCTGTCCTGTCTAGTATAAGGGGATTCGCTCTAAAAAGCAAGGGGGGTTACGCGCGGACGTTTGCATGGAGGAAACTATGCGAAAAACAAAAGAGCCCCCGCGTCGTCAGTCGCACGGGGACTCTCGTTGAGAAAATTACGGGAAGGAATACCCTTTAAACGCTACTTCTTCTTTCTCTCTTGCTTGTCGGAATCGTCGTCTGAATCGCCGTAACCTTCGCCGTAGTTATTGCCGTAGCCGTAACCGTAGCCGCCGCCGTAACCGCTACCGTAACCATAGCCCGTGCCGTAGCCGGCGCCGTAACCGCTGCCATAACCGTAGCCGGCGCCATAACCGCTGCCGTAACCATAACCATAGCCGGCGCCATATCCGCCGCCATAGCCATAACCATAGCCGCTACCGTAACCACTACCGTAACCGCCGCCATAGCCTCCGCCGTAGCCGTAGCCATAGCCGTAACCGGCGCCGTAGTCTGACGCCGACTCGTCGCTGGTCGCCTGTTCGTTATAGTAAGGATGCTTTTCGTGACAGTTCACAACGCAACCCAAGAAGTTCGCGCCAACGTCGACAAGGGATTTCACGCCGCTGATAACGTCCGGACGACCGCGGCGACGGATACGGAATACGTAAAGAACGCCGTCCATATGAGGCGCGATCGTCGCGCCGTCGTTGACGTAGAGAACGGGCGGCGTGTCGACTAAAACAACGTCGTATGCCTCGCGGAGTTCGACGAATAGCTGCTCGAATTCCTGACCGGCAATCAACTCGCCCGGCGCTTTGCGTTTCGTTCCAGCCGTCATGATCGAAAGATTCTCGACCCCAGAATCCTGGATCGCCTGTTCGATATCGGCGTCGCCGACAAGAACGTTCGACACGCCCGTTTTATTGTGCAATCCGAACCATTTATGAATATCCGGTTTTCGCATATCGCAGTCGATTAACAGGACGCGTTTGCCAGATTCAGCCACCTTAACCGCCAGGTTCGAAATGAACATAGACTTACCGTCGCCAGGGTGAGGACTCGTGCCCATAACGACGACGCACCCCGATCCTTTTCGCTGGTTAAAGATACGCGTTCGCACCTGACTGAAGAGTTCGTTCAACGGCAAGGTCGGCTGCTTAACCGTAATCAAAGACGGCAGCGGCTCGAAATTCTTAATCGCTTCGTTAATTCGCTTCTTAGTTACGTCCTTAAGGACGGACGAGAAGGACGGAAGCTGGATAAGAATCGGCATATGCAAGTAGCGAACGACTTCGTTCGGGGAGTGGAACGTCGCGTCGTTAATGTCGACGAGGTACGCTATCGCGATACCTCCGACCAAACCGAGGACAAAACCGACGAAAATAAACTTAAACAAGCTAGGATAGACCGGCGTGTAATTCGGTTCCGCCGGCGAGAGAATCTCGATCTGATAGCTATTAACGTCGCTCATAAGAGCTAATTGCTTTAGAGACTGTTCATGGTGATCCTGCATCGATTTGAGCGTTTCAATTGATACTCGTTTCGAATCGATCGTTTCACGATACTCCGTTATACTTCGTACGTCGTCGTCCTTCTCTTCCACGTAGGTGGTAATCTTAATCTTCTCGTCCTTTAGCTCTTGAACGCGACGCTTAATTGCGGACACATAGGACTTAAAAAGATCCTGATAGCTAATAATTCCTATCTTGCCAAGTTCATTATTCGCTTCTTCAGAAAGTTGCTTGTATTCGTCTTCGAGCGCTTCGAGTTCTTTTTTGAGCGCCGCAACGGTCGGATTGTCTTCGCCTAAATGATACTTTTCGCGCGTTTCGAGCAATTGGCTCCTGGTGCTCTGAATTCGGTTCATCAGAGAACCTTCCATATACGAAATCCTGTTCATCAACGACTTCGATTCTCCGTCCTGACTACCGCGCGCCGTAACGATTAATTGCTCAAGGATTCCGTCGTCGTCGCCGCCGCTCATGAGCGCGATTAATTCCGCTTCCTCGATATCCTCGGCATTTCTGCCGCCTTTCGAAGCCTCTAACGACTCTAGCCTGTTCTCGAGTTTCATGATGTGGAAATCGATATCGACCATATTCTCGCTCATTTTAGTCAGAGACGTTAGAAGAGGATTGTTCTCTTCGCTACCAATGAACGTTATCGGAGAATTCTTAATGAATTCAAAAAGGTCTTTTTTCCTGGCTTCAATCTCTTCCTCGATATCCGTCTTAGAATCCAAGATCGCCTTACGAACGTCGTTGTTGCTACGATTATACTTTTCCGTGAAGTACTTTTGGTATTGCTCAACGATCGTGTTGACGATCATAGCGGCTTCAGCGGCGTCCTTTGACACGCACGTTATCGATATCGTATTGGCGTCCTTGAAATCGCGCTGCTCGCCGCCTACTTGCACGGTAAGCATGGCTTTCAAAGCCTGAATAGCGCGCGCCGTATCCTCGTTACTCTCCGCCTCCGTTAGCGACTTGGTGTATAGCATATTGCATTTTTCGGGATCCTCTATGATCGCTCGCCAACTTGCAGACAGAATAGGATGAGAAACGAAAATCAAGGCGTGCGTCTCAATTTTATCGCCTCGAAGATTGTTCTTTTCCGACCCCATGCTATTATCAATGCCGCGCAAGACGGCAACTGAGTTGGTCGCTGGAACGTACACGTTCGAAGAAGCTGCATATTCTTTATCTTGAGAGGTAAAGAGATAGCCAGCGCCCGCCGTACCGACCACAGCCGCGAAGATGACTATCCAGATTTGGCGCTCGAGAATGCTGACAACGTCGAAGAAATTCAGTTCGCGATTTCGGACTGGCGCGCCGCCTGCAGGTACGCTTGCCGTTCGTCGTAAAGCGTTCTCTGTTTGTCGGTCTATACGTACCGACCCGCGATTGTGCGAAGAACCTCCGCGAGATCGATTCGAAGACGTTCCTGACGACGACTGCGACGCGCGAGTCTCGTCTTTAGCGGGATTGGGCTGTTGTTTTTCGGGAAATTCACTCATTGACATATCCTACTGGTAAGTATTATCTCGCCTACCCGATCGGGCCGCGTTGCATTCTGAGTGGGAAGGCGTCGTCCTCGAGGGCGCGATTACGACGTTTCAAGATCGACGCTCTGGTAACTGCTCGCTCGCGCTGTTCGTTATAGGTTCGACGCGATCATCCACGCCGAGGATTTCGCGCGCGTTACGCTACGTCAGGATCCAAAACATAGATCGATGGATTATAATGAATTGCTCGCTTCCTGAAAATAGGTCTTTGCAATGCGAAATTACACAACGAGAAAATTCGCAAAAGATGCGCTAATAACAAAAGACTGTCAAAACAGACAGTATCGACGTTTAACAAAAAGTTTAACGGCTTCCGAATAATCAAGGGTGATAAACGATAGAATATAAAAAAGATTAAACGTTTAATATAGTTAAAATACATATGTAACAGCAACTATACAAACTCAACAATCTTTACACAAACCAAATAAAATACATAAAATACATAAAAACAAAAATTTTTCTTTTTAAATGAATATTAGACGAAATAAGTCGGCTTTTTCCATTCCCCGACCTTAAATCTTGGGCGTATTCACGTTCTTAATCAAGCAATGAAAAGACATGAACGGGAAACCTGAAGAGGGTCGTTCACCAAGGAAACGACGCCGCCGTCGAGAAAAAATACGGGGCAACTCGCCCGCCAAAAGAACTCAGAAACACAAGACGACAAAACGACCAAGAAGAGGGAGACGTAAAAACGTTCCCCTCTTCTTATCGGATACCGACCGTTTGCTCTTAGAAGAAAATCCCAATAAGGAATGGCGTGGCAATAGGCAACTTGAAAGTGAACAACCTATCGCTCAGCAAATTAATTATTTGACAATCGAAACCGGCTTTGGCTTGTCTTTGTCAGAGTTGCTCGTAGCAAGAGCAACAATACCGCCGGCGAGCCCAGCAGCGCCAAGCCATCCGCCAAGACGACCTCCGGCAGGATAGGACGCGCCGCCAGTAGGATAGCTGTAGCTCGGATAACTCGGGTAAGCGGCGCCAGTCTCCGCAACGGGCGCTACCGGTTCAGTCGCGACGGCCGCGCCAGTACCAGACGCGACTTCGCTCTCAGAAACTTCGGACATGCCGTTCGGGCCGAGCACAACATAGCGATCGTCAGTGCCTTCGCCGCCCTCGGCTGACTGCGCAAAAATTTCCGAAACTTGCGCCCTGGCAAGTGGAGAAGGAGTATCCGAAGGGGTATCCGGAGCGGCGTCAGCAATCACGAAGGGCATCGTGCCAAAATATTTTGTCGACGGTTGCTCGGCAAAAAGAACATAATCGCCCGGATCAAGATTGAACTGAATGACGACCCCGTCAGGATCGACAACCTTATCCTCGGCAAGAACCAGATTATTAGCGTCGGTCAGTCTGTAATGGACATCGCGCGTGGGAACAAGACCCGTCGCCGTCTGTGTAAAGAAGTGAACATTGGTGGCCGCTTGCGCCGTAGAAACGACAAGCATGCAAAGCGCAGCAACGAAGAGCGCAACGTTACGTTTCATTTTATCACCCACAAGTCCTTTTAGGTTTTCTTCGACCAAAAAGCAAATTCAAAGCGACAGCCATACAAACGGCGCATGACTACCGCCGATAATACTCTTATTCTACCCACCGCTTAAAAAAAAATCAAGCGCCTTTTTCCGTTTAGCAGGGAAAAAAATTGGTTTTATCCGCCGCTCAAACGTCGAACGGCGTTTTACTCGTACTGATCTATTTAACCCACAAAAGCGGTATTAAACGATCGACCTCGTATTCTA
>JAEEGL013372932.1_pt1 | contig 23020 bp, 19 predicted proteins | sample 9134231 | NCBI WGS metagenome assembly JAEEGL01 (sample SAMN16246548, study PRJNA631951) | gut metagenome | biome: gut microbiome; feature: rumen; material: fiber-attached | host: Bos | place: Iran: Karaj | collected 2018-10
CTGTTACATTCGGTATCCGTCCTGAGGATGTTGATGATTTTGAGATGGTTATCAATACTTCAAAGGCTGTATTCGAGTCAACAATCAACGTATACGAGCTTCTTGGTGCAGAAGTTTATCTGTACTTTGATCTGGCTGAGTTCCCGATCACTGCAAGAGTTGATTCTCGTACAACAGCAAGACCTGGCGATAAGGTTAAGTTTGCTTTCGATGTTGAGAAGATCCACGTATTCGACAAAGAGACTGAGAAGACAATCACAAACTAATTTAAGGATTCATTTTGGAGCTGCGCACTTTGCGCAGCTCTTTTTCATTAATAGAATATTATTTTTATGTTATACTCAGAATATAAGAACTCGTGACTTGGAGCAGGAGGTTTATCATGATTTCATCACAGACGATAAGGTCAAGTATTGAAGAACTTAGCAGCATAACTAAAGTTGAGCTTTGCGTCATTGATCTGGGCGGTGAGGAGGTTGCATCAACCAGCGAGAAGGATTTTCTGGATGCTTCGATAATCACAAGTTTTGCCAATTCACCGGTTGATTCCCAGGTTATTGGCGATGTGCATCTTTTTAAGGTTCTGGATGATGGCAGTCCCGCATATGTGCTTCTTGCGAAGGGTGATTCTGAGCATGCGTATATGGTTGGGAAGATCGGAGTGAGCCAGTTGCAGAGTCTTATTGTGGCTTACAAGGAAAAATTTGACAGGAATAACTTTTTCCAGAATCTTCTTTTGGATAATATGCTTCTCATAGATGTATACAACAGGGCGCGCAAGCTTAAGATCGAAGTCAGTGCTCCCAGGGTGATAATCCTTGTGGAGACAGGTGTATCGAAAGACAATACGGCGCAGGAACTGCTGGGAGGCATGTATGGAAATCACTCCGGCGATTTTGTGACTGCGGTTGATGAGAACAGTGTGATACTTATCAAGACACTCTCCAAGGGACATTCCTATGAGGAAGTTCACAGGATTGCCACGACGATAGTTGATATGATGAACACTGAGGCGATGCTGAATGTAAGGGTGTCATACGGCGCGATAGTAGATGAGCTTAAGGATCTAAGCAAATCCTTCAAGGAAGCGAAGATGGCTCTTGAAGTTGGAAGGATCTTCTATGCTGAGAAAAAAGTAAACGCCTATAACACACTTGGAATAGGAAGACTTATATATCAGCTCCCGGAGAGCCTGTGCAGACTTTTCATCGATGAGATATTTGGTGACAAAGAGGTACCTGACGATCTGGATGAGGAGACACTTAATACAATAAACAAGTTTTTTGAGAATAACCTTAATGTCTCGGAGACTTCAAGGCAGCTGTTTGTTCACAGAAACACACTTGTTTACAGGATTGAAAAACTGGAGAAGAGCTGTGGACTGGATGTAAGAAAATTTGATGACGCGCTTACCTTCAAGATAGCAATGATGGTCATTAATTATATGAAGTATCTGGAAACAAAAAGAGGAAATTAAAAAAGCGATCCTCTAAAGGATGCATGCACGTTTACTCAAGGTAAAGAACAGGCGACCTTACAACACATGAAAGGTTCTACTTAGTGCTGCTTCGTTCCCGACCTGACACGGTTCGCAGATTTCCATTGCATAAGACCCGCTCCCACACAAAAGGACTGCTACATACACCCTTTACAAAACCGCTATCTAACTTAGATATAATACTGATTTTTTTAGATAATGTCAAATACCATGCTTACGGAAGAAGAAAAGAAAGATATCAGATATATGAAGGCGGCACTTGCCCAGGCAAAAAAGGCGTATAAACTTGGGGAAGTGCCTATTGGTTGTGTGATCGTGTATGAGGACAGGATCATAGGAAGGGGCTACAACAGGAGAAACACTGACAGGACGCCGCTTGCACATGCAGAGATCACTGCCATAAAGAAGGCTGTAAAGACCATTAAAGACTGGAGGCTTGAGGAATGTAAACTCTATGTGACACTTGAGCCCTGTCAGATGTGCTCGGGAGCGATAGTTCAGGCGAGAATTCCCGAGGTCATCATGGGAGCTGAAAACCCCAAAGCCGGTTGTGCCGGTTCCGTGATGGATATATTGAACAATCCTCAGTTCAACCATCAGGTCATGGTAAAGAAAGGTGTCCTTAAGGAGGAGTGCAGCAGTCTTTTGAAAAAGTTCTTTGAGGAGCTGCGGATTCGAAATAAGGCAGAAAAACTGCAAAGAAGAAGTGAGGTTGAGGAATAGGGCACATTGTGTTATTGTATACATGTGTTACAGAACTAGAAAAATGGATTAACAGGAGGGCAGAATGGTAACAACATTTGATAAGGGATGCTATCTTGTCGAGGGAAGCAGAATTATTCCGGATGATGAGAATGCCGTACAGGAGCTTTCGAGCCTTGGTGCCGGTGAAACCGCTAAAAACGAAGCAAAAGAAAACACCATAGCTTACGGGATACTTAAAAGTCACAATGTATCCGGAAATATGGACAAACTGAATATTAAGTTTGACAAACTTACCTCACACGATATCACATATGTAGGTATCATACAGACTGCAAGGGCATCGGGACTTACCAGGTTTCCCATTCCATATGTCCTCACCAACTGCCACAATTCGCTGTGTGCTGTAGGTGGAACCATCAACGAAGATGATCATATGTTTGGTCTTACGGCTGCACAGAAATATGGTGGAGTATATGTTCCGCCTCATCAGGCAGTTATTCATCAGTACGCAAGAGAAATGCTATCCCTCGGAGGAGGCATGATCCTTGGATCGGATTCACATACAAGGTATGGCGCGCTTGGAACAATGGCAATAGGCGAAGGCGGACCGGAGCTTGTCAAGCAGCTTCTCTCTCAGACCTATGACGTGGACATGCCGGAAGTTGTGGCTATCTATCTTGAGGGAGAACCCGTGAAGGGAGTGGGACCTCAGGACGTGGCACTTGCAATAATCGGCAAAGTATTCGGCGACGGCTATGTTAAGAACAAGATCATGGAATTTGTCGGTCCAGGAGTGAAGAATCTGAGTGCCGATTTCAGAATTGGTATCGACGTCATGACAACTGAGACAACATGCCTGTCTTCTATATGGGAGACAGATGATGTGATCCGTGAGTACTACGAAACTCATGGCAGGAGTTCAGATTATAAAGAGCTTAAGCCGGGAAAAGTTGCCTACTATGATGGTCTTGTAAAGGTTGACCTTAGCAGCATCAGACCTATGATCGCAATGCCATTCCACCCGAGCAATGTCTATGAGATCGATGAGGTGAACAGGAACGCCGCGGATATTCTTGCTGACGTAGAAAAGCGTGCCAGGGTAAGCTTTGGCGACAAGGTAGAGTTTTCACTTAAGGACAAGATCAGGAACGGAAAGTTCATGGTTGATCAGGGAATCATTGCCGGCTGCGCAGGAGGCGGATTTGAAAATATCTGCGCGGCAGCTGACATCCTCAAGGGACACTTTATTGGAAATGACAGATTTACACTCAGTGTATACCCTGCATCAACCCCTATATTCATGGAGGTTGTAAAGAACGGGGCAGCCGCTGCCATCCTTGAGTCAGGCGCTATCCTTAAGACGGCGTTCTGCGGACCATGCTTTGGCGCAGGTGATACACCGGCTAACAATGCTTTCAGCATAAGGCACTCCACAAGGAACTTCCCTAACAGAGAAGGTTCCAAGGTTCAAAACGGTCAGGTGGCTTCAGTTGCGCTTATGGATGCCCGCTCGATTGCGGCAACCGCAGCCAACAAGGGAGTTCTTACTCCCGCAACGGAGTTTGACGGCGAATTTACAGCATATACATATCACTTTGACAGTGAGATCTACAAGAACAGGGTATTCGATTCAAAGGGCGTTGCAGATGAGAGCGTAGAGCTCCAGCTTGGTCCAAATATCAAGGACTGGCCGAAGATGTCAGCACTTCCTGAGAATCTTGTGCTTAAGGTTGTCTCTGAGATACATGATCCGGTTACCACTACGGATGAGCTCATTCCGTCAGGAGAGACCTCTTCATACAGATCTAATCCTCTTGGACTTGCAGAGTTTACTCTTTCAAGAAAAGATCCCGATTATGTTGGACTTGCCAAGCAGGTGCGCGCTGCTCAGGATGCCCTTACTGAAGGAAAGGATCCGGTAGAGGCGTTCCCTGAACTTAAGAATGTAATGGATGTGATCACCGGAGATTTTGCTGATGTAAATAAAGATAACATTGGCTTTGGATCGACTATTTTTGCGGTAAAGCCCGGAGACGGCTCTGCTCGCGAACAGGCAGCGTCCTGTCAGAAGGTTCTTGGAGGCTGGGCGAACGTTGCCAATGAGTATGCGACAAAGCGTTACAGATCAAATCTGATAAACTGGGGAATGCTTCCTTTTATAATAGAAGAGGGAGAGCTGCCATTTAAGAATAAGGAGTACATTTTCCTTCCCGGAATCAGGACTGCAGTCAGGGAAAAGAATGATGAAATAAGGGCATTTGCAGTTACCGGAAGCACAATGAAGGAATTTAAGCTAAGGCTTGGAAACCTCACTGATGATGAGAGACAGATCATTCTTGACGGATGCCTGATTAATTATAACCGGGTAAAATAAGTATATGTTTTTTGTAAGTAACTATGTTAAAAGAATAATTGGCCTAACTGTCAGTCTGGCCATGGTGGGAAGCGTCGCAGGTTGCGGCGCTTCTGCTACGCAGTTGCATTCAGACAAGCAGCCATCAGTGGCGGTTTTAAAGTCAGGGACAAAATATGAGGTTCCGGTGCAGCTTCCGAACATTCTTGCAGATCAGATCGGATATGACGTGCAGTCCGAGAAGGCACTGGTATTTCGTGGAGCCGGAATTCCCATAAGCTTTTATATATATGATAAGGAGAGCGGTGAAATGGTATTTACCGCAGAGACCTTCAATCCGGTATATAACGCAGAGCTTGATGAGTATGACTGCGTCGGGTATTTTAATGAGCTCAAAAGAAGCGGCACATACTATGCGTACTCTGATGTGCTTGGAGAATCATATACTTTTGAGATAAAGGATAATATCTTCTCAGATGTATTTGAGCTTGCCTGCAGGAAATATCGTGACAGCTTAAATAGCAAGGGACATTCGGAAACGGATACAGCCCGAAGATGCAGGGTGGCAGAAAATCTTTTGATTGCAAATGAACTCAACGGATCGGCATTTACTGATAACACGAAAGTTCCTGAGAGTGGCAATCAGATCCCGGACATACTCGATGAAGTAAGGCTCGAGGCAGAGAGCCTTCTTGAAATGCAGGATCAAAAGACCGGAGGGATTTACGGATCGTCATCTTCGGGGATTTCTATGGAGGCAACAATCTCTTTTGCCGGAATGATGTCAGCCTTCAGCCTGCAGTACCGAAAGTTTGACGAAGCTTTTGCGACGAGGGCTCTTCAGGCAGCTGACATTGCCTGGGAATGTTTTCTGAAAAACGAAGACCCAAAAGATAACACTATGGCTTTTTTTGCCGCGGCGACGCTATACAGGGCAACAGGTGCGGATGAATACAGACAGGTTCTAGAAAACTGCTTTTTACGGAGCGATTTTGAAGAACTCTTTAACAGCGATGAGGCTGTATTTTTAGGGGCTGTGACTTATCTTTCCATAAATCAGGATGTCGATATCGAAATCTGCAAGAAGCTGATGAAATACCTTATGGAAAGAGCGGAGACCATAGCTGAGAGATCTTCACAGTCAGCGTATCTGGTGACAGACATCCCGAGAGATGGAAATTTTGAAAAGATGCTAAATGATATGAGATGCCTTACCATAACGGATCATGTCATTTATAATCATGAGTATACTACGATAATAGAAAACCACATGCACTTTCTTTGCGGAATGAACCCGGAGGCGGTCAATTATGTGACTGATAATACTGCAGGAAGCTACAAGGACAGTGGTCTTGACAGCATCCTGGACGATCCGGAGCAGAATTCTCTTCTTATATTTATGCTTAGCGTACTTGAAAATAAATAAAATCGGTTTGCAAGACATAACATGTGGTGTTAATATGTATGGGTCATGAATACAAATATTGGTGGATTGAATATAAATTACATAGATGAGGGAGAGGGGACTCTCCTTGTGATGCTCCATGGGTGGGGGTCGAACTGTGACCTCTTCAGGGGAGTGATCAATTTTGCAAAGAGCAGGTATCACGTAGTTGCCATGGATATGCCGGGGTTTGGAAAGAGCGATGAGCCGTCGCAGCCCATGAACGTAGACGACTATGTGAACTTTGTCCTGGAATTTGTTAAAAAACTGTATCCGGATGAGAAGCAGATAATCTTTCTTGGACACTCAATGGGCGGAAGGGTGATCATAAAGCTTGCTTCCGGTATGCATGACGGAAGGATCAGGGCAGACTTTACCATCCCCAAGATTGTGCTTACCGACTCGGCGGGAGTGATGCCTGTAAGGACGGATGCCCAGAAGAAGCGCACTTCAAGGTATCATTTTTATAAAAACATTCTGACCAAGACAGGGATCGCCAAAGTCTTTCCGGGGACTATCGACAGCCTTCAGAAGAAGTTTGGAAGTGCAGACTATGCGGCAGCATCACCGGTGATGAGACAGTCACTTGTCAAGGTGGTAAATGAAGATCTTGTACCATTCATGCCATCAGTTACAATGCCTGCGCTCCTTATTTGGGGAGATCAGGACACTGCTACACCTCTTTCAGATGGAAGGAAGATGGAGGAACTGATGCCTGAGGCTGGTCTTGCAGTCATAGAAGGCGCGGGACACTATTCATTTCTTGACAATCAGTACCTGTTTAATAAGATTTTGGGAAGTTTTCTCGGAATCAGTTTTTGAGGTGACAACAGATGATTCTTTTCATATTAATGTTTGTTGCGGCCATAGGTCTTGCCGTGTTCGGACTAAGATACCACACCCACATGCTGCAGCTGTCAAGCTATCAGTTCCAGGGGTATTTCAGACACATTAAGACTGACTGGAAAAGAGTGATATATCATCTCTGCTTAATGTTTCTGATGGTAGCACTGCTCCCGGGGTATGCATACGGAGGAGGGATAAGGCCCTTCGGCCTCATCGTGTGCCTTGTTTTTTATACAGGGCTGCTTATCTCCTATCGTCCAAGACCTGAAAAAAAGAAATTTGTAGTGACCGACAGGGTAAAGAGACTCTTTATAACTTATGGGATCATGACACTGCTCCTTCTGCTTCCGCCTTTCATAAGCGCTCTGCGCGCGGACCCTTCGGTGCAGTCTGACCACGGCTTCATGATCACAGCTGATATTTATGCCTTTTTTATCGCTCTGTATATCGGGATAATCCCGTTTATACCGGCGCTTGCCAATCTCATCAACATGCCGGTCGAGAAGAGGATAAACAGGTATTTTATAGATGATGCAAAAAGGATGCTCAGAGAGCACGGTAACCTTAGGATAATCGGCATCACAGGCAGCTTTGGTAAGACCAGTGTCAAGTACTACCTGACAACTCTTTTGTCCGAGGGCTTCAGGGTGCTTATGACACCGGAGAGCTATAACACTCCGATGGGAATAGTCAGGACTATAAGGGAACACCTTCAGCCCACCCACGAGATCTTTGTCTGTGAGATGGGTGCGAGGCACCTGCATGATATAAAAGAGATAACGGATATTGTTCATCCGGATGACGGAATCGTAACCTCCATCGGATACCAGCACCTTGAGACTTTCCACTCGCTTGAGAACATCATCAGCACTAAGTATGAACTTTTGGATGCTGTTGACGAGAAAGAGAAGGCAGAGGGGAAAACCCAGGGAAAGCATCTTAAATTCGTAAACGGTGACAACGAGATAATCAGGTCTAACATGAAGTACAAGGATGCCATCACCTACGGACTTGGCGATGGAAATGACTATCAGGCAAAAGACCTGCAGGTGACAGGGGCAGGAACCTCTTTTTCAGTAACATCTCCAAATGGTGAGAGCGCTGAGTTTACGACACACCTTGTAGGAAGACATAATGTTGAGAACATTGTCGGAGCCATTGCTGCGGCAAACAGCCTGGGGATCCCTATGAGCAAGCTGAAGATGGCTGTCAGACGCCTTCAGAGTGTGCCTCACAGGCTGGAACTCAAAAAGCACGGGAACGTCTCTATTCTGGACGATGCCTATAATTCCAATCCAAACGGCGCAAAAGTAGCAGTTGAGACTCTCGGACTATTTGAAGACAGCGTAAAGATCCTTGTAACCCCCGGAATGGTGGAGCTTGGTGAGAAGGAAGAGGAATACAACGAGGAGCTTGGAAAGCAGGCAGCAGGTGTCTGCGATTACATCATACTCATCGGGCAGAAGAATTCAGCAGCCATTAAAAAGGGCGCCCTTTCAGCAGGCTTTGATGAGGAAAGGATATTTGTGAAGAATACCTTTAACGAGGGATCGCAGCTTATGTATGAACTTGACGCCGGGAGGGAGAAAGTAATTCTCTTGGAGAACGATCTCCCGGACAATTATAAATAAGTACTTATGAAGGAAGGCATATTATGAATTTAAAGGTAGCAGTTATATTTGGCGGTAAGAGCACGGAGCACGAGATATCAATAATCTCTGCAATTCAGGCAATAAAGAGCATAAACAGGGACAAGTACGAGGTTATCCCTGTGTACATGACCAAGAACAATGACTACTATGTGGGCGAGGATATAGATAAGATCGAAGAGTACACGCACATACCGGAGCTCCTTAAAAAGAGCACTCAGGTGATCTGGGTAAAAGATGGTGACAGGGTGAGCCTTCTCAGATACCCGATGAAGAAATTCGGTAACAACATTATAACCCAGGTTGACGTCGCGTTTCCTATAGTTCACGGAACAAATGTTGAGGACGGAACACTCCAGGGATTTTTTGCAACTCTGGGACTTCCTGTTGTGGGATGCGATGTTCTTTCATCTGCAGTCGGAATGAACAAATACGTTATGAAAACAGTTCTGAAGGACAACAACATCCCGGTTCTTGACTGCAAATGCTATACCTGGAAGGACTATGAGGATGTGGATGGTCTGGTGACAAAGATAGAGGCAGCTTTTTCTTATCCTGTGATCATAAAGCCACTTAATCTTGGATCGAGCATTGGGATAAAGAAGGCATCTGACAGGGAGGGGCTTCTGGAGGCTCTTGAACTAGGCTTTGAGTTCTCTAAGAAAATCCTTGTTGAGCATGCAATCTCAGAGCTTAAGGAGATCAACTGCTCTGTACTTGGTGACTATGAGTCCGCCGAGGCTTCTGAGTGTGAGGAGCCGATAAACTCAGATGATATCCTCACATTTGAGGATAAGTATATCGGCGGAGCCAAAGGCAGCGCTAAGGGCGGAGCCAAGAGCGTAGGAAGCAAGGGAATGGCTTCCCTGAAGAGAAAGATCCCTGCTGATATAACCCCTGAGATGAGAGACAGAATAAGGAAGATGGCAGTTGATGCCTTCATATGCCTTGGCTGTTCCGGAGTATCAAGGATTGACTTTATGATCGATATGAGCAGCGGCGAAGTGTACCTCAACGAGATAAATACTATTCCGGGATCTCTTTCATTCTATCTGTGGGAGCCTCTTGGAATGAAGTATGAGCATTTGCTTGATAATATGATACAGCTATCGCTCAAGGCAGACAGGGAAAATCACAAGGTCGTTTATTCCTTTGAGACCAATGTCCTTGAGGGAGTTCATCTCGGAGGCGGTACAAAGGGAAGTAAGATGTAATAATATGATAAAAAAGGTGACATTCTGAATTTGAATTTCAGAATGCCACCTTTTAATTTGAAGAGATAATCTGTTTGATGTAAATCAGTAAAGCGAAGTGTGGTCAGTTACTTTATGTCCTGATTCTTTAAGTAAACGTCTTCCATTATGTTCTTGATATAGCTGTCTATGTTTTTCTGATCCTCTTTGGAGAGTTCGCTTAGCATTACAGGCTTACAATACTCGATGACTACATGAGTTGATTTTATGAATGGGAGGTGGTTTTCAAAGATCTCCTCTGTGTGGTTTACAACTACAGGTATTATAGGGCAGCCTGTCTTCTGGGCGATCTTGAAACTTCCCTTGTGGAATTCGCCAAGAGGCGCATCCGTCTTGTTGCGTGTTCCCTCGGGATAGATGAAGATCGAGATGCCGTTTTTGACTTTATCGATGGCGCTCAGGATCATCTCAAGACCTTTCTTGAGATTAGTTCTGTCAAGGAAAAGGCAGTCGAGATAGATCATCCAGATATTGAGAAGCGGAACCTTCAGGATCTCCTTCTTGGCGATAAAGCCTGTGGGGGCAGGGACTCTGGGGTAAGTAAGAACAATATCAAATATGCTCCTGTGATTGCCGACATAGAGAACTGGCTGATCCTTTGGAACATTTTCTTCTCCTATGACAGTCCTCTTTGTGCCGCTTATGAAGATGACTACCCTGAAAGCCCAGCTTACTATCGCGAGTGAGACTCTCTTCTTGATCCAGGGGTTAAACCTGCCGACGATCCACAGTACGCCCTGTATCGGAAGACTGACTATAAGGAATATCGCAACGAATAAAACTGCGAGTATGCTTCGTATCATTATGTACTCCTCTTTTCTATAATATATTACAAAAATTCCTCGTCTATTTTCTCACGGTTAGTTTAAAAATGGAATAGAGAAAAATACAGTTTTAAAATATAATTGTTGTGAAACTATGAGAGCATGATACAGGAGGCGGTATGCTTATAATAAAGGGAGGTCTTTTGACAGACCCGTCAAGCGGTGTGCAGGATAAAAGAGATATCGTCATAGACGCCGGGGTGATTAGGAAGATATCAGGACCCGGGGATGAAGCTGACGCGTATCTTGCCAAATACCCTGATGCTAAGGTCATAGACGCTACAGGTCTTGTGGTGGCACCGGGACTTGTGGACTGTCATGTTCACTTCAGGGATCCCGGTTTTACATACAAGGAAGATATCCGGTCAGGTGCGTCGGCAGCGAAAAGAGGCGGCTTTACGTCTGTCGTGATGATGGGAAACACAGACCCGCACATGGACAATGCCGATACGATCAGGGATGTGATAAAACGGGGGTCTGAAACCGGGATACACATATATGCGTGCGGCAATGTCACAATGGGTATGGCGGGAAAAGAACTCGTAGACATGGATGAGCTTACAGAGGCAGGAGCAGTTCTTTTCACTGACGACGGAAAGCCGATAACTGATGAGAAACTCATGGAGAAGGCCTGCGCGGAAGCAGCAAAGCGGAAAAAGATAATAAGCCTTCACGAAGAGGATCCCGGGTACATAATAGACAACGGAATAAATGCCGGCAGGGTAGCAGAAGAACTTGGCCTTAAGGGATCGCCGAGACAGGCTGAGATTTCAATGGTGAGACGTGACATTGATATTGCGAAGAGGACCGGGGCTGAGATAGTGGTGCAGCACATAAGTGCCGCTGAGTCCGTTGAACTGATACGAGATGCCCAAAGGAGCGGCATAAAAGTTCATGCAGAAGCCACTCCGCACCATTTCACGCTGACTGAGGACGCGGTTCTTCTGCACGGAAGCCTTGCAAAGATGAATCCGCCGCTCAGACTTGAGAGCGACAAAAGAGCCATAATTGATGGTCTTAAAGACGGTACTATTGAAATGATAGCAACGGATCACGCTCCCCATTCAAAAGAGGAAAAAGACAGGGAGCTGCATCTTGCGCCTAGCGGGATCACAGGACTTGAGACATCGCTCTCTCTCGGGATCAGGGAGCTTGTTAAACCGGGGTATCTCACGCTTATGGAGCTGATAGACAGGATGAGCTGCAGGCCCGCGAGGATCTACGGACTTGACGCGGGCGCCGTTAGGGAAGGCGCCGGAGCAGACCTTGTCCTTTTTGATCCTGAGGCTGTCTGGGTTTTTGACAGGTCAGTATCCAAGGCTTTAAACACGCCGTTTCTTGGGCAGGAGCTCCCCGGAAAGATCTTTTACACGATCTGCAGAGGGCAGATTGTATATAATAGCTTACAGGAGATATGAGAATGAAACAGAAAAGCATGGCAAAGGTTATCAGCCAGGAATTGCTGGCTGATGGTATATACGATATGTGGCTTGAGACTCCGATCGCAATGGACGTTCATGCGGGGCAGTTTGTGGGAGTCTATACAGTCAACAGGGCAGCTCTTTTGCCAAGACCGATAAGCATATGTGAGGTTGACAGGCAGGCCTCTGCCATAAGACTTGTCTACAGGGTTGTCGGAGTCGGAACAGCTGAATTTGCACTTTACCGGCAGGGAGATTATATTTCGATACTTGGACCTTTGGGAAATGGCTTCCCGCTTGAGAAGGCGGAAGGGAAAAGAGTCGTCCTCATGGGCGGTGGCATCGGTGTTCCGCCGCTCCTTGGCACTGCCAAAGAGATGAAGAATACGGGAAGTGCTCCTTTACAGATAAGTGCTGTCATGGGATACAGAAACAGCGAGACCTTTCTGGCAGATGATTTTGGCAAATACTCTAAGCTCTACATCGCCTCTGATGACGGGAGCGTTGGAACAAAGGGCAATGTGATCGATGCACTTAGGGAAAACAGGATAGATTGCGATGTGATATTTGCCTGCGGGCCTATGCCTATGCTTAAAGGCATTAAGGACTACGCCAAGGAGAATGGTATCAAGGCATATATATCTCTCGAGGAGAGAATGGCATGCGGAGTGGGAGCCTGCCTTGGATGCATCTGCAAAACGAAGGAGACTGATTCCCACTCACATGTGAAAAACGCCCGTATATGTACAGACGGACCGGTATTTGATGCCGATGATCTGGATATGTAAGATCAGGCTATATTGATAAATTGGAGAGATAAACTATGAACACAGCAGTTGAAATAGCAGGTGTAAAATTCAAAAATCCCGTGATGACAGCTTCGGGAACCTTCGGATCGGGTATGGAGTACTCTGATTTTGTGGATCTTGAAAAGCTTGGTGCCATTGTCACAAAGGGTGTGGCAAACGTGCCATGGGAGGGCAATCCGGTGCCGAGAGTAGCTGAGGTCTACGGAGGAATGTTAAACGCCATCGGTCTTCAGAACCCCGGCGTTGATGTATTTATAGACAGGGATCTGGAGTTTCTGAAAAAATATGACACAAGAGTTATAGTCAATGTCTGTGGCAGGACAGTCGAGGACTATCTGGATGTTGTAGAGCGCCTTTCTTCACAGGAGAGGGTGGATATGCTCGAGATCAATGTATCATGTCCCAATGTCAAGGAGGGAGCGATAGCTTTCGGGCAGAAGGCGGACGCGCTTTATGATATTACAAAGAGGATTAAAGAGAAGGCAAAACAGCCTGTGATCATGAAACTGAGCCCAAATGTGACAAGCATTTCAGAGATGGCGAAGGCGGCAGAGGCTGCCGGCGCCGATGCAATATCTCTGATAAACACCATCACCGGAATGAAGATAGACATACATAAAAGAAAATTTGCGCTTGCCAACAAGACAGGAGGACTTTCAGGCCCTGCAATAAAGCCTGTCGCAGTGAGAATGGTGTATGAGGCTTCCCACGCTGTTAAGATCCCGGTCATCGGCATGGGAGGAATTGCAAATGCTGAAGACGCAATAGAATTTATCATGGCCGGTGCGACAGCAGTTGCTGTGGGAGCCATGAATTTCCATGACCCGTACACTACTGAGAATGTTGTGAAGGGAATAGAGGAATACATGGTCAGATACGGCGTTTCAGATATAAATGAGATCCGCGGAATTGTCTGAACCTGGCAACTTATTGGAAATAGAAGAGGAAGGTCTTTTGACGGCCCTTCCTCTTTTTGTTACTAGCAACTAGTTTTCGGTTTTCCCTGTCAGCTCATCGAAGCCTTTCATGACAGCGTCAAAGGTCTGCTTCGAAATGTCCGGTAGCTCTCCGCCCCAGGTTTCTTCAGCTTGTTTGTAGCCCTTTTCAAATGCTGCTCTCATCTGCTCGAGCTTCTCGGGATTGTCTCCTGCAAGCGCCTTGGCAAAGTCAAGTATCCTTGAGGAGGTCTGGTTTACGCCCCAGTAGCCATCCTCGGAGATATCCTCCTGCGCCTGCGCTTTGGTAGCTGCGTCCACTGTGAAATCGCCCTTAGCAAGGAACTTCCAGATAGAATCATCGCTGTTGTCGACGTTGGCGATGCCGTAGCTCTTAGCCTGTTTGCCCATCATCTTGTGAACTATGTCCATAAGCTGTTGCTGGCGAAGTGCGTCATCGGCCTTGAGCTGTTGGATTATCTTTGTCCGGTCTGTTTCCTTCTTTGTAGCCTGGGAAGTCTTTTGTGAACTGTCCTCAGATTTCTCGTAAACTGCAGCCGCTTCAGATTTGACCTTTACCTCAGTGTCCTTCTTCTTGTCTTCAACTGGAGCTGTGACGGTAGAAGTATAGGTCGTTGCGATGTTGTTAGTAACCTCGGTAACTCCGTTTACGCCCATATAGAACTCCTTTTCCGCGCAAGGTTTACTAGGTACCGCGCTTGAAACGAAACTATAGTTTCCCTAATCCCTCTATCGGCAGATTTTTAAAAAACTTTATAGCTGAAATAAATTTTTTTGAATTTTTTAGTACTTTTTTTCTTGTATTGGAATACAAGTGGTGAGAAGATTGGATATAAAGTAGGGAAGTAGTGAAAATTCTGATTTGGAGAGGCTTCTGGATATGGAGATTTCTAGGAAAGCTTACGCAAAGATAAACCTTGGACTTGACGTTGTGGGAAAAAGAGATGACGGCTATCATCTGGTAAGGATGATCATGCAGACGGTTGATATATATGACACGCTTGTATTTAAGGATAACAGCACAGGGAAGATAAATCTCTTTTCCGCCTCTGACAAGATACCATTGGACGGCAGCAATCTGATATGCAGGGTTGCTGACCTTTTGAAGGAGAAGTACGGGATAGAAAAGGGCGTCGATATAACACTTGAAAAGAGGATACCGGTGGCAGCGGGAATGGCAGGCGGAAGTACTGATGCAGCTGCGACTTTCCTGGCCCTCAATGAGTTGTGGGAGCTTGGTCTTGGCAGAGACAAGCTCTGCGAAATGGCAGTGAGCCTTGGAGCGGACATCCCATACTGCATCTTGGGAGGGACCGCGCTCTCTGAAGGGATAGGTGAGGTGCTCACTCCCATAAGTGATATACATGAGTGTTATCTGGTGATTGCCAAGCCCGCAATTGATGTTTCTACGGGATGGGTTTATAAGGAGCTCGACAGCCGAGAAATCGCGCATCACCCGGATATAGACGGGATAAGGAACTGCATAGAGGCCGGAGACCTTCGCGGGATGTGTGAGAGGATAGAGAATGTCCTTGAGCCCGTAACGGTTTCGAAGTATCCGGTCATTGCAGGGATAGAGACGGTTCTGGAGAACAGCGGAGCTATAAGGGCGTTCATGACAGGAAGCGGACCCACGGTATTTGCTGTATTTGACAGCAGTAAAAAGGCTGAGGAAGGACTGGAAGCAGTCAGGGACAGTGGCCTTGCGCCGGAGATCTTTCTGTCAATGCCGATTAAACCTGAAGCGTTTTGAACCTCTGATTCAAAAATGCACGATAAGCTTTGTGATTGACTGAGGTGGTGTGATATGAACAGACATGTTGAGATAAATGTAACAGGAATTCATTCGAGAGAGGGCGAGCCGACAGAGAAGGTTGAGTCAACCGTGACCGGGACCTATGAAGTTCTTGATGACGGCAGCCGGATCGTCGAATATGACGAAGACCAGGGCATGAACGGCAGCCATTTAAAAGTTCACAACCGTGTCAGGATAGGAGCCGACGGTCGGAGGATGGAGATCCTAAGGGGAGGCGCAAACCGGTCAGTACTGCGTTTTGGAGAAAAACTTGAGTATGACACAGAGTATGCTACTCCATACGGAAGCATGCAGATGAAGGTCAGGACGAACAGCTTTGATCTCAGCACCAGAAATGACGAAGAAATCAAGGTGGTTGCCGAGTACGATCTGGAAATGGAGGGACATATAGTCTCCCAGTCTATGATAGTGATAGATATAAAAAATGCGATGGCAGATTGAATGCCATCGCTTTTTTTAAAACTTATTTGACCATCTTGGCTCCGGCTTTTTCCTGAGCCTTGGAGATCAGATCCTTGAAAAATCCCTTCTTCTGAGGCGGTGCCTGGATCTTGCCGTGAAGACCCTTGACTTCTGTTACATAGATACCGCTTACTGAAGCCTTGACCTCTTTCTTGGTGGGAACCGAATCAAAAATCTTCTCGTCACAGATAAGACTCATGACTCTGTTGCCAATCCTTACCTTGAGGATAGGAAGCTTGCTTCCACGAAGAAGCTTGGGGGTCTGATCGATAACTGACTGCGGAAGTCCTGCGTCCTTGAGCTTCATCCTCTTTTTATCGATGATAAGCATCGTCATCGTCTGCTTCATGGCATCAAGCTGTGCCTGCTGTTCTTCCTGTCTCTTCTGGGCTCTCCTGCCAAGTAATATCAGTGCAACGATGATTGCAGCAAGAATCACTACAACTACGATAAAAACAATCCATCCTGTACTCATTATAATCCTCCAACCAAATTAAAGTGCAACTCTTATTCTAGCATTCTTTGAGGCTCTAAGCAATAAAAACTCTTTAATAAGAAGAAAAGGTGTGGTAGTATAAGAAATATTGTTTTTAAGTTTTTATTTTTGAGGAGAAAATTATGAAAAACAAATACATGATGGCTGCTATGTGTGCTGCAGCCGTAACGATGCTGACCGCGTGCGGCTTGGACGCATCGACACAGAAAGAGGAGTCTGCCGGGACGGAGCAGACTACTCAGGATTCGTCTGAACAGACAGCTGACGGCGCGCAGGAGTCTAATAGCGATGATGCAAGCGATGAGACTTCGGATTCTGCTTCGCAGGAATCATCAATCCCGGCAATAGACATCTCCGGGCTTGAGACTACAACACTCAAGGACATTGATGTTGACAAACTGGTTGTACTTGGAGAGTACAAGGGTCTTAGCCTCGATGTCACCAAGAAAGAAGTTACGGACGAGGATGTTGAGAGCAGCTTAAGCAATGCTTTTACTTCCAATCCTCTCATGAAGGAAGTGACTGACAGGGCTATTGAGAATGGTGATACAGCCAATATTGATTATGAGGGCAAGTACGCTGATACCAAGGAAGCTTTTGATGGCGGAACTGCGCAGGGCTATGATCTGGCAATCGGATCCGGCACATTTATACCGGGATTTGAGGATGGACTTGTAGGTGTCAAGGCAGGTGAGACAGTTGATCTTGACCTGACTTTCCCGGAGAACTACGGATCGGCTGATCTTGCAGGCAAGGCAGTTGTATTTACCGTCAAGGTCAACAGCATCAAGACTCCTGACAAAGAGCCTTCGGATGAATGGGCAAAGAGCCTCGGAGAGGAAGGCGTTGAGACTCTTGAAGATCTAAGGGCACATATTAGGGATGACCTTGAGAAAGATGCCAGTGAGGATTACCAGGCTGCGCTTCGCAATGCGGCTGTAGAGACTGCCACTGATAATGCCACAGTGGAGGAGGTCCCTGAAAAACTTTACAACAGGTATTTTGTGCAGATCTATGAGTCAGCACAGAACTATGTTCAGCAGATATACTATTCCTACGGCATTCAGTTTACTGTAGAAGAGTATGTCAGCAATGTAATGAAGGAGAACGGTGTTACAGGAACAGTGGAGGAATACTTTGCTGAACTTGCCAATAAACAGGCAAAGAGATGCATGGTTCTTGAGGCGATCGCCCACAAGGAGGGCATAGAGATCTCAGGAGAAACTGTTGATCAGTATATCCAGGAAGATTTTGATCAGTATTTTTACCAGGGCTATAGTACAATAGAAGAATATAAAGAGACCTTTGATCCTGAGGATTACAGGGAGCAGATTATGGCTGAGAAGGTTTCGGGGTTCCTGGTTGAGAATGCTGCATCATGATTAATAGATAGTTCAGGAAGGGGAAGAAGATATGGAACTGACAGATATCAGAGAACTTTTTAGTAAACAGGAAGAGTTTGCAGGCAAGACAGTAACCGTGGGCGGATGGATCAGAAGTATTCGCGATTCAAAGGCTATCGGATTTATCGTGCTTAACGACGGTACATATTTTAAGCCGCTGCAGATTGTTTATTCAGACACTCTTTCAAATTTTGCTGAGATAAGTAAGCTAAATGTTGGTGCTGCTGTAATAGCCACAGGAACTATCGTCGCTACCCCCGGAGCCAAGCAGCCTTTTGAGATGCAGGCTCAGAGTGTTGAGATAGAGGGAGCTTCCACATCGGACTATCCTCTTCAGAAAAAGAGACACACACTTGAGTTCCTGAGGACAATACCTCATCTTCGCGCAAGGACCAACACTTTTGAAGCGGTATTCAGGGTTCGCTCGGTAGCAGCCTATGCGATCCACTCATTTTTCCAGGAGAGAGGCTTCGTATATGTACATACACCTCTGATCACAGGAAGTGACTGCGAGGGTGCGGGAGAGATGTTCCAGGTTACAACTATGGATCTTGCTAACGTACCAAAGACTGAGGATGGAAGTGTTGACTATTCCAAGGACTTTTTCGGCAAGCCCGTAAACCTTACCGTAAGCGGCCAGCTCAATGTTGAGACCTATGCCTTTGCTTTCAAGAATGTATATACCTTCGGACCTACATTCAGAGCTGAGAATTCCAACACCACAAGACATGCCGCAGAGTTCTGGATGATCGAGCCTGAGATGTGCTTTGCTGATCTCAAGGATGACTGTGACACGGCTGAGGCTATGCTCAAGTATGTTATAAGCTATGTCCTTGAGCACTGCCCTGAGGAGATGGCGTTCTTTAACGAGTTCATCGACAAGGGACTGATCGAGAGACTGAATAATGTTGTAAACAGCGAATTCGGAAGGATCACTTACACTGAGGCGATAGAGCTTTTGTCGCAGCACAACGATAAATTTGACTACAAGGTAAGCTGGGGATGTGATCTTCAGACTGAACATGAGAGATATCTCACAGAGCAGATCTTTAAGAAGCCTGTATTTGTGACTGACTATCCCAAGGAGATAAAAGCCTTCTACATGAAGCTCAATGATGACGGTAAGACAGTTGCTGCTGCTGACTGCCTTGTACCCGGAATCGGAGAGATAGTCGGCGGAAGCCAGAGAGAAGATGATCTGGCAACTCTTGAGAAGAGGATGGATGAGCTTGGACTTAAGAAAGAGGACTATCAGTTCTATCTTGATCTTCGCAAGTATGGAAGCGTACGACATGCAGGATTTGGACTCGGATTTGAGAGATGTGTTATGTATCTCACCGGAATGGGCAACATCAGAGACGTTGAGTCGTTCCCGAGAACAGTCGGAAACTGCGACTTATAATTCAATATTTAGGTATGTATCATTCTATGATATACTATATGTAGTAACATAATGATTATTTTAAGCAAGGGGGTATTGGTGTGAAAAAGATTTATTCAATCGTTGCCGTGATACTGTCCCTTGCTTTTTTCGCAGCTACTCCGGTCAGCTCTTTTGCCAAGACCAGTGAGCAGCTCCAGAAGGAGCAGAAGAAACTTGAGCAGGAAGCCAGGGATCTTGAGAAGAAAAAGAACGCGGCGGAGAATGAGAAGGCAGCCAGCCAGCAGGGGCTTAGCAATGCCAACAGCCAGATAGAGGAGAACACCGAGGCACTTGGCGAGACGCAGGAGGCAATCGATACTACATCTGCGGAGATCGTAGGACTCCTTACCGATATCGAGATGATCAAGGAGGACATCGCGTTCAAGCAGGAGCAGATTGAGAAGACCAACGAAGAGTATGAGGATGCCAAGAACCATGAGGAAACTCTGTACGGTCAGATGGTACAGCGCGTGAAGTTCATGTATGAGAAGGGCAACCAGTCCTATGTACAGATACTGCTCACAGCCACAAGCTACTCAGATGCCCTCAACAAAGCGCAGTACGTTGAGGAACTCTATGATTATGACAGGGTAAAGCTTGCTGAGTTTGTTCAGGCAAAGGAGGCAGCGGAGCTTCTGGCCTATCAGCTTGAGGAGGAGAGATCTGAGCTCGAGGCTTCAGAGTTTGAGCTTGAGGAGGAAGAAGCCTATATGGAGCAGCTCCTTGCCCAGTACAAGAGGCAGTATTCCGACTATGAGGTCAAGCTGGCCAAGGCAAAGCAGGACGCAGCGGTATACACGGCAAGGATCAAGAGCCAGCAGTCAAGTATTGCAAGTCTTCAGCAGCAGATTGAAAAGAAACAGAAAGAAGCCGAGGAGACCAAGAAGGCAGCAGCTGAAGCAAAGGCTGCGGAGGAGGAAGCTGCCAGGGCGGCAGCTGCAAAAGCCGCAGAGGAAGCAGCCAAAAAGAAAAATAATAACGACGATGATGATAACTACGTGGTTGCAGACGTTCAGACTGCTTCAGTTAAAACTACAACGTCGTCTTCCGATTCAGGATCCTCGTCAGGTTCCTCCAAGAGCTATAAGGCAGCAGGCAGCGCGACCGGCAGTAACATTGCAAGCTATGCCTGTCAGTTCGTTGGTAACCCATATGTTCCCGGTGGAACAAGCCTTACGAACGGGGCTGACTGCTCGGGATTTGTTCAGTCGGTCTACAAGGCTTTTGGTATTTCTGTTCCCAGGACAAGCTGGGCCCAGGGGTCATATGGCCGCGAAGTTTCTTATTCAGATGCCCAGCCCGGAGATGTGATCTATTATGGAGGGCATGTTGGAATCTATATTGGAGGCGGGCAGATAGTACATGCCAGCACTCAGAAGACCGGGATCAAGTACAGCCCGGCAACATACAGATCGATCATCACGGTCAGAAGATTTCTTTAAAAGAAAGCCCGCAGTTTTTGGCGGGCTTTTGTGGTATTATAAAAAATGTCAGCAAGGAAATAATTAAAGGTTCTAAGGAGGAAAAATGGCACAGGAAGAGAAAGTCATAGTTATTGACTTTGGCGGGCAGTACAACCAGCTGGTGGCAAGGCGCGTCAGAGAGTGCAATGTTTACTGCGAGATCTATTCTTACAGAACGCCGATCGAACAGATTAAGGCAATGAATCCAATGGGAATAATCCTCACGGGAGGTCCTAATTCCTGCTATGAGGAAGGGGCGCCGTCTTATACCCGGGAACTGTTTGAACTCGGGATACCGGTTCTTGGATTATGCTATGGCGCGCAGCTTATGATGCACATACTTGGAGGCAAGGTTGAGAAAGCGCCTGTCCGAGAGTACGGCAAGACCACTACCTTTATCGATGGCGCCGGGGATACTCTGTTTGCCGGCATCGAAGATGAGACCGTTGTATGGATGAGCCATTTTGACTATATAAGTAAAGCAGCCCCGGGCTTTGATATCGTTGCACACACTGCAGACTGTCCTGTTGCTGCTGCAGCCTGCGAGGACAAAAAGCTCTATGCGATCCAGTTTCACCCGGAGGTACTGCACACAGTTAAAGGAAAAGATATACTCTATAACTTCGTGAGAAACATCTGCCGGACGGCAGGTACCTGGCGAATGGATTCTTTCGTTGAGAACACCATAAAAGAGATAAGGCAGAAAGTTGGAGATGGCAAGGTACTCCTTGCTCTTTCGGGAGGCGTGGATTCATCTGTTCTGGCTGCTCTTCTTGCAAAAGCAATCGGCAAGCAGCTGACCTGTGTATTTGTTGACCATGGGCTGCTTCGCAAAAATGAAGGAGACGAGGTTGAGAACGTCTTTGGAAAAGATGGTAATTTTGACATAAATTTTGTCAGGATAAATGCGGCAGAGCGCTACTACGCAAAACTAAAAGGCGTCGAAGAGCCTGAGAGAAAGCGCAAGATAATAGGAGAGGAGTTCATCAGGGTCTTTGAGGAGGAAGCCAAAAAGATTGGCGCGGTGGACTTCCTGGCGCAGGGAACTATCTACCCCGATGTGGTTGAATCAGGGCTTGGCGGGGAATCTGCTGTTATCAAGTCTCATCACAATGTCGGAGGACTCCCTGAGCATGTTGATTTTAAAGAGATCATCGAACCTCTGCGGTCGCTGTTTAAGGATGAGGTAAGAAAGGCGGGACTTGAGCTTGGACTTCCGGAGTATCTGGTTTATCGCCAGCCCTTCCCGGGACCCGGACTTGGGATCCGCATAATAGGTGAAGTCAATGCAGAGAAGGTTCGCATCGTTCAGGATGCGGACTACATCTACCGCACCGAGCTGGCCGAAGCCGGCCTTGAAAAGCTTCCCGATCAGTACTTTGCGGCACTTTCCAACATGCGCTCTGTGGGTGTAATGGGTGATGAGAGAACCTACGACTATGCGGTAGTCCTGAGGGCAGTGGAGACCGTTGACTTTATGACAGCCGAGGCCTCAGAGATTCCTTTTGCTGTTCTTCAGAAGGTCATGAGCCGCATCATCAACGAGGTTAAGGGCGTCAACAGAGTAATGTACGACCTCACGAGTAAACCGCCGGGAACGGTGGAGCTGGAATAAAATATCAAGTGATATGTTATTTGGCCCTAGAAGCGCATATATGCGACTTCTAGGGCTTTGTTGTTATGCAGGCTGAAATTGTCAGAGGCTTATCTTTCAGTCATAACCGAATGGAGATCCATACGGTTAGAAATATCTTTACTTTTTTTCTTTGTTGTTATATATTGTCAGTTGTATTTTAAGATAGTTCTTTACAAAGTTCATTTTGAAATGGCTGTTCTTTCTGGGACAGCTTGAAAATTCCTAAAATTATAGGCAAAAAAGACGGCTTACGTGAGCAGCGGCTTTTTCGAGCTACTATTCGCGTAGTGATAAGCATGATATTTATGGCGTCTACGTGAGAGATTGCTTTCAACTATTGTGGGCCCCGTAGAAATAAATAAATTTTTGGAAAAAATACGTGAGAAGAGGTTTGCTGACAGAGATGTATCACGTAGAGCACTAGAATATCATTGCGATACTACGTGATAACAGTCAAAAGATAAAGTGTAGTCACGTAGATCTGAATAAAGGAGTTTGGTGATGCAGAATTACAAGGAAGAATTGGAAAAACAAATACAGGAGATAGATGCTTTAATAGCCCA
>JAEEGL015545636.1_pt1 | contig 23020 bp, 22 predicted proteins | sample 9134231 | NCBI WGS metagenome assembly JAEEGL01 (sample SAMN16246548, study PRJNA631951) | gut metagenome | biome: gut microbiome; feature: rumen; material: fiber-attached | host: Bos | place: Iran: Karaj | collected 2018-10
CGATCAAACAATGAACAGCAAAACTAAGTCTTTTATTTTCGCATTATTTATTTTACTCACAGCAGGTTCTTTTTCTTACGCACAAAGCTCTTCTAAAAAAACAGAAGAACTCCCGAACGGTTATAAAGAAATCAGACTCGGGATGTCTGTTGATGAAGTAAAAAATGCCTTAAAAGCAGATCCATATTTTGGTTACCGCGGAGACAGGGATGTTTCGTTTTTGCCGGGCCGGGATAAAATTCTTATTGAAACAAACACATAAAAAACAGCGCCATTTTCTTTTTATGAAAGATGCTGGTTCCAGTTTTATAACGATAAGCTTTATATAATCACCATTAACTTAAAGCAGGCAAAAATTGATCACTATTCAATTTATTCAACCCTTACCGAAAAATACGGAAGTCCTGATTCACTAAATCCTGAAAAATCTACCTGGGAAAATGATTCTGTAATTATGTCACTGGAGCGCCCCTTAACCCTCAAATACACAGATAAAGTTACTTTTGAAAAATTACAAAATGAATCTGTTGTTAAAAAGAGTGCCGAAGAAATTTCACGACAAAAATTTTTAGACGAACTATAAAATACACTATTTAAACCGGATGCTTACTATGAAAAAGAATAATCTGCTGCTTTTAATTTTTTGTTTTTTACCGCTTGTTGTTTCCTGCGAATCTGTAAAATACAAACTTCCAAAAAAGAATTTAATCTTAGAAAGAAACGATGGAACTCAAATAACTGTAAGGGCAGAAATTGCAGCTAAAGAAGAAGAAAGAAACTGGGGCTTCATGCAGAGAAAAAATATTCCTGAAGGAACCGGAATGCTCTTTGTTTTCGAAAAAGAACAGGTACTGAATTTCTGGATGAAAAATACACCAACCCCTTTAAGCATTGCATACATCGACAAGAAAGGAATCATTACTGACCTTCACGACATGACTCCTTTCAGTTTAGCTTCTGTTACAAGCACACGCTCAGTCTGCTACGCGCTTGAAGTTCCTCAGGGCTGGTACGAAAAAAATAATATAAAAGCCGGAGATAAATTACTTCTTTCTTCGCTGAAATAATTTAGTCTCAAAGGGCTTTAAAATCTCAAAGGGATTCAAGCTGGGCTTTAGCAATTCTGTCGTTAGGATCTATTTCAAGCACAATCTGGAAATATTTTTTTGCTTCCTCTTTATTTCCTTTCTTCAAGCAGAGGCAGCCTAAGTTGCTGATAACCTTTGTATTATCGCCGTCTAAAATCAAAGCTTCTTTTAAAGTCTCATAAGCTTCATCAATTTCACCGGTTTCCATCTGGCAGATTGCAAGTTCATTCAGTGTATCAGCGCTTTCGTCTCCGCCTTCACATTCGCGTGCTTTATAAAATGCCTGTTTTGCATCCTCAAAGCGCTCCAGTCTTCTCAAGCCCCAGCCAAGCAAAAACCATGCATTCCATACAGCAGGATTATCGCGGATAAACAGTCTGATTTCTTCAAGTCCCTGCTCTTCCTGTCCGTTTGCAATTAATTCATAAGCGTTGTGGAATCTGTCATTTTCAAGATTGCGGTTATTTATTTTGTCGATTATTTCCTGCGCTCTCTCTTTTTTGTACAAGCCGTTATCGCCGAGTTCCTTATCATTTAAATCTGAAACAAGTGCAAGATAACTTTCAAAGCAGCTTTTTCCTTCACTGTAATTTCTTTTCTTTAAGTGATAGAAGCCCGCATTAAAATAAGCATCAGGGATTTCAGGATTTGAATCCATGGCATCTGTATAATATTTTAAGGCAAGTTCATCGTAAGCATCTGCATCATCATTTAAATCATTGTTTCTATACGAATCTGCTTTCTGGTCAAAGAAAAGTGCAATGTTAAGTACAATACTTTTATCTTCCGGAGAAAGTCCCTTTAAGGCCATCCAGATTTCTTCTGCTAAATCCCAGTTTTCATTTTTGGTCTTTAAGATAGCAGCTTCTGCCAGTTCCTTTTTTATACCCGGGCGGGCATCATTCATAATTTTTCTATAGTAATCTGCGTGTTCATTCTTTGAGTCATATGCAAGAACTGTTAAAATGCCTGAAAGAATCTGCTCCTGTGTAATATCCGAAATGTCCAATGATTCTGAATCACTTCCATCTTTTTTCTGTACAGGAAGTTTTATTTTAGGATCAATCTGCAGGGCATTATCAGAAAGTTTTAAATTTTCCGGCACCTGAATAAAATAAACAGAACTTAAAGGGTTTGAGTTCATATAACTTCTCCAAATTATTTTTTACTAATTAAATTATTTCTTATTAATTGCTGGCTGTTGACTCAACTAACACTTTCTCAGCTTGTGACTCATTTTCAGATACAACTGCAGAAGAAACTGTATTTTCAACGACCTGAGAAGGAAGTTCCTGTACGGTTGAAGAATTTGCATTTGCTTCTGGCTGGGCTTCTTTCATTACTTCCAGATTGTCATTTGCAGAATGTATAGTAAGTTCATCTTTTCTAAGCATTGATAAGTAATTATTGATTCTGATTTTATACTGTAAAGGAATTTCAGGCTCAACAAAATGAATATTTGCTACAACTAAATCCTTTCGGCCTTCTATAAGACCAGTAGCTTTAATAGTTCCTTTTATTACAACTTTCTCAAGCGGTTCTTCAAACTCAATATTTAACAAAACTTCTTTATCCTTCAGGAATTGAGCGAGTCCCATAAGAATAATTTTTGCTCCGCCAAAGGAAATATCCTGCAAAATACAATGGCGTGGAACCTGCTGAACAACAACAATAGTTTCCTTTTTAATGATATTTAATTTTCTAAGTGAAGTCTGGGTTATTAATATACGGTCTTCTTTTCTTCTAAGTGCATTTGCATTTGCATCGAGGAGACGGCCTATCATAGTTATTAAATCTTCAGCCGGTCTTTGAAGATACTGCAATTTAATAATAGCTAAATCGTCATTATCCATATAAGGTACAATTTCAATGACACGGGCAGCAACAAAAAAGCTGATAATCTGGCCACTTTCCTGATAAAAACTGTAGCGCAAATTTACCTGTGCATTTGGTTTTGCTGACAAAGCTTTATATGCCCCGCCGGAAACTCCAATGATAATCTTAGCATTTGTAAATGAAGTTGAATTAATAATACAAGGCCATTGAGAACCTTCAAATTTAATGTAAACCTGGCGAGGATCCATTCGTAAAGTTTTTACAATTTCCTTAGTGAAAGCTATTTCTGTATCTTTATATTCTTCATATAGCCGCGTTGCAGCTTGAGCCGTAAGATAATTCATTACCTATATTTTAATTGAAATCTATAAACATGTAAAGAATATGATTTATAGACCTGACATCAAATCTTTCCACAAAAAAATATTTCGCATAGTCTTGAATACACATAGAAACTTTATTTATAATTTTGTAAAGGTGGAAAATTATGGAAGACGAAGTAGTTATAACAGAAGCTAATAAAGCTGTAGAAACAATTTCAGCTGTTGGAGAAGAAATTGCAAATCAAACAAAATCATTCTGGCATGTAGATGATATTGCAAAGTATTGTACCTTGCCAAACATTATTAGAATTGCAGTAGCACTTCTTTCAATTTTAATATTTACAATAATCTATAAGATAATAAAGAAAATTACTAAAACACATATCCAGAATAAATTTGGAAAACACGTTACAACGATTGTAGAAAAAATAATTAAATACATTTTCTACATAATCATTGGCATGTACATTTTGAATCTTTTTGGAATTGATTTGAAAGCTATATGGGGCGCTGCTGGAATCGCCGGTGTTGCAATCGGTTTTGCTGCCCAGACAAGCATAAGCAATTTAATCAGCGGTATTTTTATAATGACTGAACATGCAATGAAAGCTGGTGACTATATTACTTTAGGTGATATAAGCGGAACAATTGATTCAATTGGACTTTTAAGCACACGCGTAAAAACTTTAGACAATCAGATTATAAGGGTTCCTAACAGCAGCATTATAAACGGAAACCTTACAAACTTTAACAAATTACCTGTAAGACGATTTGTATTTAGCGTTCCTGTTGCTTATGAATCGAACATGGAAAAGGTATTGGATGTCTGCCAGAAAATTCCTTCTTTGTGTCCTTCAGTTTTACAGGATCCAGCGCCTGCAGTTTTCTACGACGGCTTTGAAACTGCAATAATGATTAAAATTGCCGTATGGTTTAAGACTTCTGACTTAATTCAAGTAAAGAATGAAATGTATGTTAACATCGTAAATGAATTGAGAAAGAATGATATAGAAATTCCTTATGAGAAGTTTGACATTAAACTGATTAACGACAAGGATGAAACAAAGGCTGCAAAAATTGAATCAAAACCTGCAACAAAAACAGGCACTAAAAGCACCGAAAAAAAATCAGCTAAAGCAAAAAAATAATAACAAATATTAAATCGAAACAATTTTAAACATATTCTCTTCTTTAGGATTTAAGAGGAGGATATGTTTTTCGCACGGTAAAATTTCTTCTTTATCGTGAGTTACATGCACTAAAGTTGTTGTTCCTGTTTCAGAAATTTTTTGCAGGAGAGTCAGAATTTTTCTCCTGCAGTCTTCATCAAGTCCGTGGCAGGGTTCATCCAGTATAAGCACTTCCGGCTCTTTTACTGCTGCCCTCAAAATTAGAATTGCCCTTTGCTCCCCGTAGTTTAATGAAGAAAATGTTTCATTCTCGCGTCCTGCAAAGCCGCCAAGCTTTAACCACTCGCGTGCAATTGCTTTTTCGTAATCGCCGGGAATTTCATAAAGTCCTATAGAATCTTTAAAGCCGCTTATGATGACATTAATGAGTGAAGTTCCGCCAACCATTCTGTATTCAACATGAAGCCTGTAGCTTACAATGCCAAGCCGCTTTTTTATATCCCAGATAGTTTCTCCACTACCCCGCCTTTTGCCAAAGATTTTAATGTCCTCGCGAAAGACCTGCATATTGTCGCCGGTAATCAGTTCAAGCATTGTTGTCTTTCCGCTTCCATTTGGTCCCTGAATTAAATAATGTTCACCGCGTTTTATCTGCCAGCATAAATTTCTTAAGACAAGTTTTTCATCCCAGCCGACATTTACATTGTTAAAGCTAATTAATACATCATCCTGGCTTTTCTCTTTTCCAGATTGATTTATGTACTTACTGTCTTCACGAATTTTTTCAAGATGAGAAAGAAACTCCTGTATTTGATTTTGATTTTCTTTTTCATTCAGTTTTTCCCTGTTCTTCAGCAAAGTCTCGTATTCGCTTCTATTACCGCAGAAAGAAATTTTTGAATCGTTAAACTCCAGGACCTTATTTATACTTGAAGGAATTTCTGCAAACCTGTCTGCACTCAGAATAATCCGCGGGAAAGTAAAATCATTCTGTGAAGCATTTAACTGTCTTGAAACAATTGTTTCTATAAAATCGAAAAGTATTTTTCTGGAAAGCGTATCCAGCCCCTCAAACGGATTACTCAAAATAATTAACGAACAGTTTGAAAGTAAGGCACGGCATAAAAGCGTTCTTCGAATTTCTCCTGTAGACATAAAATGAAGTCCACGGTCCAGGATATTTTCTATTCCGCAAAGTTTTACTTCCGGCAAAGTTTCAAGCCTTGAAGCAATTGCTGGTAAAGGGGCATGGCGTTTTGAAGAACCACCGAGCACTTCGCAAATGTATTCGCGGGCAGTTCGACCTATATCAATTTTATCTATATATTCACTTTCATCCCTGAGTCTTTCTTCTTCTATAAGCTTTGCAGCAACTTCCAGAGAAACGAGGGCAGTTTTTTCCCTAAAAACATTTTTGTAAAAAGCTTTGTCTGAAACACATGCAAAATCTAATTCACTGGAAAGTGCACTGATAAAATTTTCTTTTCCGCTTTTATTATTTCCACAAACAAACCAGGCTTCACCTTCCTGCATAGTCCAGGAAAAATTTGAAATTAAAGTTTTTGCTTTACTTTGAATATTACAGTTTTTTATCTCAATGTATTTCATTTTATTTACGCTTCATTTTAGAAAAAATACTTTTCTTATTAGCCGCATTGTCAGCTTTCTTTTTCTCGTTTTCATAGTCTATATAATTTGTTATTACAATATATGAACCATCGTCCTGTCTGATTCCTGTAATAAAAATTTTAACCCATAAATATGAACCGTCTTTTCTTAAGGCTCTGTAAACATGTTCTGCATGATTTACTTCATTCTTGTTAAGGAATTTTGTAGCGATTAATAAAAATGCCGGCCTGTCTAACGGATGAATTACTTTTAATGCATCTTTATTTTTCCATTTCAAAACTTCTTCTTCTGTAAATCCTGATAACTGTAAAAACTGTGAGTTTAATTTCAATACAGTGATATTTGTAAAATCAAAACCTTTGTTAAATTCAAAACTGATATGCATTAAGCACATTCCGACTAACGAATTATTTAATAAGGTACTGAGCTGTTCATTAGCAATTTTGAGTGTACTTTCTGTAATCTTTTGCTGGGTGATATCATCAAATAGAAGATATAAAGTATAACGGCTGCCATATGAAGAAAGATTCCAGATATGAGTTTTTATCCACAACGGAGAATTATCCTTGTATTTTAAGAAAGATATAACACAGGTAATTTCCTTATCTAAAGTTATAGCCTGATTTATAGAATCAATTAGTACTCCACTTCTGTCATGTTTAAATCTATTTTGAAATCTTTTTTGAACTTCTACAAACGGAATTTCTAACATTCCAAAAAGCGAAAGAGTTTTATCATTACATTTTATCAGAGAAATTCTTTCTTTTTCATATTCTATTATTGCAGCCGGCCCGTTATATTTTTCAAACATTATTGATTCTGTTGCTTCCGGGTCATTTAGTTTTTGTATATCAAATTTTCCGTACAGGGTTTTCTTTATAGAAAAAATTTTTTTACTTGATTTATTTAACAAAAGCCTGAAGTCAGTTTCAGGCATTGGTCTGCCGTATAAATATCCCTGAATAATATCACAGCCTATGGCCTTTAAAAATAATGCCTGGGAATCTGATTCAACTCCTTCGGCAATTGTTATAAGATCCAGATCGTGAGCCATTCTAATCACTGAAGTAATAATATTTCCACCACGGTTTGAATTTTCTGACTTTTTAAAAAATCCCATATCAAGTTTAAGGTAATCAATCGGGATATCTTTTAAAACATTTAATGATGAATAGCCCGAACCAAAATCATCCATCGCAATCGAAAAGCCTAACTCTTTAATTCTTTCCAGTCTGGAAATTAATTTTTCAGTGTCATACATATATGCACTTTCAGTTACTTCAAAATGGATGTATTCAGTTGGAATCCTATACTGACTTTTTAATCTTTCAATTACATAAATAAGAGAATCAGTCTCAAGACTTACACGGGAAATATTTATAGAAACAGGAACAATTTCCATTCCTTCTTCAATCCATGAATGAATAAGCTTAAACGCTTTTTCCCAGATTAATCTGTCTAAAGTCCTGATGTATCCATTTCGTTCAGAAATAGGAATAAAAAGTCCCGGGCTTATTGTTGAACCATCAGGAAGAATCCAGCGACACAAACATTCTGCTCCTGCCAAAGAACCGTCTAAATTAAACTGCGGCTGAAAATAAACATGGAACTCATCATTCTTTATTGCATGCTCCATTTTAGATGTAATTTCAACTTCAAGCTTTATTGTATCTGCCAGGGCATCCGTATAAAAAATATAAGAATTGTGCGCCCAGACCTTATTTGTTTCCATTGCAATTTCAGCACAATTCAAAGCGTTGTCAATATCATTAGAAGTTCCTTCATATTTGATTAAGCCAACGCGCATTGTAATAGGAATTTCAACACCGAATTTTGTAGCATCAAAATACTTTATAGTCTTCAGGTTACCGATTTTTGTGGCTGAAAATTCAAACGCAAAAACAATAGTCCCTGCTTCCATTCTGCAGACCAGGCATTTCTTTTCCAGATATTCATACAAGCTCTCTGCCAGGAAAGCTAAAACCTGATTTCCGGTTTTTCTTGTATAAAGATTATTTATATATTTTAATTTATTTATATTTCCAATACACAAAACCCAGGATTTTTCAGGCTCTGCTTCACATAAACTCTTAAACTTAGAAAGAAAGCCCTTGTAATTATAAAATTGAGTGACTTCATCTACAAAATCGGGAGACTCTATATTACATTTTCCATAGGTGTGATTTTCATTTTCTATAATATCCATACTTTTTCTCTTAATGTTAATTATAACACTTTAATCAAAATATAGCATTTGTTTTTTTAATTTTATTTCTTAAAAAATTAACAAATTTTCAGTCTTCAGAAATATATTTGTTTGCAAATTCCACATTCTCGCTTATAATTGAATCTATGGAAAAAATTGAGAAACTTATAGAATATTACGACGAATTATTTCCAGTAAAAGAAGAAAAAGTTACATTCTTTGATAATTTATTAAAAGAATTCCAACAACCTGCAAAAATTCTTACCATAAATTGTGGAACTGGATTATTTGAGCAAAAGTTAGCAAAAATCGGCTACGATATTACAGGCATTGAAGAGAGTGCTGAGTTAATTAAACGAGCCAATTTAAGACGAAGAACGCAATTAATGTATATCCGTTATTTCCAAATGCTATATTCTGATATTTCAAAATTTTTACACTGTGGATTTTATAATGTCATTTCTATTACTGATAATAAAATTATGTGCCTTGAATCCAGAGAACAAATTAAAGATTTTTTTATAAACTGCAAAAAGCTTCTTTCAAATAATGGAGTTCTGGTTCTGGAACTTCCTAACTTCGAAAACACTTCTCATTTATCATCAATTAAACTGCCTGTAAGACAAAGCATAAGAACTAAAATGATTTCTGAAATACATACAAATTCTTTTGGAGATAAATTCCTTAAAAGTGTAATTGAAACAGGAAACGGGAATATCACAACTATTTTCAACAATAAACCAGTTTACACGCTTGAGCCTGAAGAAATTGAAGACTTCGCAGCAAATGCAGGCTTTCATAGAGCTGATTTTTATTCTGATTATAATAAAAACACTTTCACCGGTGATGAAGAAAGTTATATTGTTGAACTTAAATAACTTGAGCCGGGTTTATATCAGTTTATTTTCCAGTGATTTCCTTCGCGAACAAAACGCTTTGAATTAACTTCTAGCAATCTTCCATCTTCGCCAAGCATTTTTATCATTGAAGTAATCGGGTTAACTTCTGTTATTCTGAATGCAGTTCCATCGTAGAAAATTTTAATTCCTTCGCCCGGAAGTGATTTTCTTGATTCAGCATACCAGTCATATTCATAGCTTAAACAGCACAAAAGTCGTCCGCACTGTCCGCTGATTTTCATTGAATTAAGGCTCAAATTCTGTTCTTTCGCCATTTTAATACTGACAGGCTTTAGTTTATCGCTTACAGAATTACAGCAATATGGTCTGCCGCAAACTCCTAAGCCGCCAGTAATTTTACTTTCATCGCGGACACCAATCTGTCTGAGTTCAATTCTCATCTTAAACACAGAAACTAAATCTTTTACAAGTTCCCTGAAGTCTACACGATTGTCACTTGAGAAGAAGAACAATGCTTTTGGTTCACCAACAAGAAAATGCACCGAAATAAGTTTCATATCAAGCTTATGGTTCGTAACTTTTTCCCTGAAGATTTTAAATGCGTCCTTCTCTTTTTCCAGTAAATCACTTGCCTGAGACAAATCTTCTTTTGTTGCTTTTCGTTCAACTTCTACAACATCAGAAGGCTTTATACCAATAGGTGTATTTGCTTTTCCCAAAACTTTCGCAAGGTCTAAGCCGTATCTTGTAGGGATAATTACAGAATCACCCGGCTGAACTTTTATATCATCTGGAAGTGTAGAATAAATACCCTCGTTTGAATATTCTAATTTTAATTTATATAAATTCTCAGGAAAAACATATTTTTCAGATGAAGTTGTTTCTACATTTTCATCTTCAAGTGCACGTAAATCTTCCTGACTATCTTCAATATCCTGTTCAAAAATATCTGACATAACTGTTTCCTTTTTTTATTCTATCAATTAACTTGCCATAAGGTCTATAAGAAGTCCCTTTATTTCATCAACCTTTGCAAGCATGCTGATTACATCCCTGTGAGTTGAAAGCATATATGAAGCAATTTCATCTAATTTCTGATTGATTATTACAACCTGAACCTTAGGATTTTTCTTTTTAGCAGAAGGCCTGAAGGTTTTAGGCGTATGAACTTTCACTTCAAAATTCTTTTTGGTTAAGAACTTTAAAAACTGTGAAACCTTTTTTTTATATTCTGCAAACTCCTGCGGCATGGGATTTTCACGAAGTTTATCTGCAGCCATTTCAGCTTCATCCCTTAAATAAATTGCAGCTTCTTCATCATCCATTCCAGAAATTTCTACAGGAAAACCTTCTTGAATTAAAAGATATTCTTCCTGCTGTTTTTCCAGCGAACTCGAAAATGTTTTTTTCTTTGTCTTCTGAGTTTTTTCTTTGCCCTGAGATTTTATGGTGTTTTGAGAAACAAGTTGAGATGCACTTAAGAACGCACTTTGATTGATTCCGTCTACAGCCATGACTTATACCATAAAGGATTTTTTTGCAAAAGAAACAGTATTTTCCCAATCAGAAACAGCCTTTTGAAATTCTGCTTCACTTACCAGAGATATACAATGTCCGTGAATTATAACTTTATCATCTGACTGCAAATAATGAGTTTGAATGTCACCTAAAACAACTGTTGTAGAAGTAAGCTTTACAGAATCAGGAGCAATAATATTCCCTTTAATTATACCGCCAATAACCGAAACTGAACGGGCAATAATATTTCCTTCTATGCGGGCGTTTTCACCAATAATTACATTTCCGGTAGTTTCTAAATTTCCTATGAGGTCTCCGTCAATCCTGACAAAACCGTTTACTTTAAAATCGCCTGTGATAGAAGAACCAAGACCAATTAAGCTATTAAGTGAAATATCGTCGTTAAGCATTTAATTATTTTACGTTTATATATTTTGCAGGATCAACAACATCAGAACCGATGTGAACTTCATAATGTAAATGCGGAGCCGTAGAAATTCCTGTATTACCAATATTTCCTATAATCTGTCTTTGTGTTACAGAATCGCCCTTACGCACTCTTGTTGCTGAAAGATGGGCATAGCGTGTATAAATACCGTGCTTATGTTTTATGATTATAAAGTTTCCAAAGCTGTCATTGTAGCCAACAGTTACTACCTGACCATTTGCGGTAGCAATAACTGGGTCACCGGCACTTCCTGTACCAAAGTCGAGGCCTTTATGAATATACCACTGATGATTAATCGGGTGGATGTTCTGACCGAAAGCCATTGAGATATGACCTACACCATTTTTAATCGGCCACAAATTCGGAATGTCACTGAATAAAGCTCCCTGGTTTTCAAGCATTTTTCCAATCTGCTCTACAGGATGAACTGCATTCTCCAGGTACGATGTAAGCTGTCTTACATCAGCAGTTTCTTTTAAAGTTCCTGAAGTAATGTCCTGTGTGTCGAACAATGAAGAAAGGTCACTGTGTTTTCCAAGATTTCTTGTTGTGCTTCCAGACTGATTTATACCGAGCAATGCCAAAGACTGACTTAATGATGTCTGGAATTTTTTTGCCGACTGTAAAAGATTATTGTTTTCATCGCGAAGTTCATCAAGACTCGCAAGTGTCTGTTTATTCTCTTCCTTGAGTCTGGAAATTTCTTCGCTGCTCACAGAATTTCTGTTGTTGAAATATACAAATGAACATGCAATGCCTGCAAGAATTATAAAACTGAATACCATTGCAAAAACATTTGTCTGGATATTTAAAACTTTTCCTTTTGAATGAGGCACGAGCATTATAGTAAATTTACTATCAAATACCCTGAATATACTCACAAAAAAATGCCCTATCTTAACGAAAAAATTTTCGCACTTTTTCATAAAACGAGAAACAAAACTTTTTTCTACATGTTTGTATCTTCTAGAATTTGCCAATTGTATTTCCTTTCAAATTAAAAGTATAGCAAAGTAAAAAACTGTTGTCAAACCTCGTATTCCCTATCTATATTTTCGACTTAAACCCTTAAAAACTAAAATCTGTTAAGAATTAATTCCTAAGGGCTTCTTGCAAGTTACTATTTTATTTGCTATTATACACTTGCTCAGATGCCTGGCACGTATCTGTTAGAAAACCCCGCGAGAGCCGGAAGGCAGCAACGGTATCTTTCTAGACGCGGTGCCCGGGTTTATCTGGGCTTTTTTTTTAGTCTTTTGTAACAGCGTTAATTCTATCCATAAGCGGCGGGTGATTATAATTAAACAGTGAATAGATTTTTGGAACGCTGCATTCACTTAAGTTTTCTTTATTAAGTTTTATTAAAGCAGTAGCAAGCGGTTTTCCAGAATTACATAAATCTTTAGAAAATTTATCTGCCTGGAATTCATCTTTTCTGCTTGCACAATTTGAAATCAAAGAAGTGATAAAAGTAAAGCCTTCAAAAACTAAACTCAGTAAAAAGATACCGAGTAACTGCTGCATTCCCTGAACTTGAGAAGATTCCTCCAATGAAGAAACTATACCAAAGCCAAAGCCTTCATACAAAGCTGGAATGCGGGAAAGAAGATTTACCACAAATAATGAAACAAATGTTAACGGAATACTTATGAGCATCTTCTTAATGATGTGATGATGCTTATAGTGTCCCAGCTCATGTGCCAAAACAGCTTCAATTTCTTCATGTGAAAGCTGCGCAATTAAAGTGTCATAAAGCACGACTCTTTTACTTTTTCCAAAACCTGTAAAATATGCATTGCTATGCTTAGAACGTTTTGAAGCATCCATAACAAAAATACCCGAAGCTTTAAATCCAACTTTTTCCAGTAAAGCTTCAAGACGCTCCTTTAACTCGCCCTCTTCAAGCGGTGTAAACTTATTGAAAATCGGTGCAAGCAAAACAGGATATATAAATGAAAGTCCCAGACTAAACGCAACGATTACAATTGAAAGAATGAACCACCACGACTTTATATGAATCAACACAGCCATAGCCAGGCATAAAAGCGGGAGAGAAATTACAAGAGAAACAAGAAGGCCTTTTATTTCATCAGCGAGCCACATCTTAAAATTCATTGTACTGAAGCCGTATTTCTTTTCGATTTTAAATTCCCTGAATAAATCAAACGGAATAGAAATAATATCTTTCGGAATGGCAGTTATAAGTGAAAACAGAATTGCAGTAAAATAGGCATTGTGAGTTAAATTCCAGCTCCACTTAAACACTTCAACATAAAACCCTGAAAAAACTAAAACAAGGTTCAAGGCCAGAAACACAATTGACTTTGGAATATAGAAAAAATACTTTGCGTTTTCATATTTAACGGTCTTCTCTAAAGTAGAAGAATCAAAATACTCTTCATAGCCTTCAGGAACTTCTTTCCCGTGCTTTTTCCTGAAACCAAAATCTACAGCTTCCAGCGTATGATCTAAAAGAAAATTAATTGCTGTGCCGCAAATAAATAAAATCACAAAAATATTTGAATAATTCATATCAACTTCCTTTAGTCCTGGAAAACAATATTGCCTTCAAAGAATGTAGCTAAAACTTTTCCGTAAATTGATTTGCCCTCAAGCGGTGTAAATTTTCCCCTGCTTGCAAATTCTTCGCCATAAACTTTCCATGCATTATCTAAATCAACAACTACAAGGTTTGCAAGCTTTCCTTCTTCTAAAGTTCCTTCATCGTTTAAGTTTAAAAGCTTAGCAGGATTAGCTGACATTAAAGCAGAAAGTTCTTTCAGCGAAAAATTGTTTTCCTTTACTAAAGTTGTGTAACATACACCGAAGGCTGTTTCCAATCCGCTGAAACCCGGTGCTCCGTTTTTTTTGTCTTCATCAGAATGTGGAGCGTGATCTGTTGCAATAACATCTGCAGTTCCATCCTTTAAAGCTTCAATAAGAACTTTTCGTTCAGCGTCTGATTTTAATGGCGGATTTACAATATTTAAAACACCATCGCCATCACTTGTAAGACCAATATGATGAGGAGTAATTTCGCAGGTTACATTAAGCCCTTTTTTCTTAGCCTCACGAACCATCTCTACAACATTTGAAGTGCTTACATGACACAAATGCAAATGACAGCCGGCCTGTTCTGAGAGCAAAATATTTCTGCTTGAAGCACAGTCTTCTGCGAGGGCTAAAATTTTATCTGCCTGCTTTAAATTTTCTTTTGCTTTCTTTTTGTCAGGAGTTTTCTGATTCAATAATTCCAGCGCCTTAATCCTGAAGGTTTTTGCATAGGAAGCTAAGAAAGGATCTTCGCAGTGACAGCTTACAATAATATTTTTCTTTGCAGCAATTTTCATTCCCTCAAGCATTACATCAGAATTAGTAACTTCTTTTCCATCTTCTGTAATTACAGGAACAACTTTTGAATTCAATTTTTCCAAGTGGCTTACATCTTTTCCTTCAAAATCTTTTGTGATGCTTACACTCTGGAACACTTTAATTCTTCCAGTTTTTTTTGCTTTTTCATTATTAACTTTTACCTGCTCAAGAGATGAAATTACAGGCTTTGTATTTGGCATTAAAACTAAAGTGCTGAATCCACCGGCTGCAGCTGCTAAGCTTCCAGATTCAATATCTTCTTTGTAAGTTAAACCCGGATCCCTGAAATGTGCATGCATATCAATAAATGAAGGTAAAACTGTATTTCCTTTTGCATCAAATTTAGAAACATTTTCGTCGCAAAGCATTTTTTTTACAGTTTCAGCTGAAGGAAAGCCCTCGATTTTTTTTCCGTTTATAAGGATTGCACCTTTTTTTATATCAAGATTTTTATCAACTAAATGAGCATTATAAATCAATAACAATTTATCTTTCATTTATTACTCCATTTCTACTTATGTTACTCTTCTTCAAAGGCACCTATTGTTCCTGCGCTGTAAGTTGCATCACAATAAATACATCTGTACTGTTTCTTTTCTTTGTTCGCCAGTCTGAATTCATGAGGAACATAATGCTCTGTTGTGGTTATGCAGCGGGGATTTTTACATTCTATAATGTTTGTAATTTTTTCAGGCAGTTCCATTTTTATTTTCTTAACGATTTTACTGTCCTGAATAATGTTTACCGTAATGTTTGAATCGATATAACCCAAAATGCTGTAATCGATATTTATGATGTTATCGATTTTAATCATATCTTTTTTGCCGGATTTTTTTGATGCCGCATTCATTACAAGCGCTGCAGTGAAATTAACATTATCAAGCCCCAGCCACTTGAATACTTTCCAGCCAAGACCAGATTCAATATGATCTATAACAAGTCCATTTTTTATTTCTTCTATATTTAACATCGTTATTCCCCATTAAAAATAAATTCTACTCAAGACTTCCTGTAAGCTTTGCAATTAAAGCCATGCGTGCATACATTCCGTATTTAACCTGCTTAAAATATGCTGCACGAGGATCATCATCAACTTCCGGCGCAATTTCATTAACTCTAGGAAGCGGGTGAAGTACAATCATATTTTTTCTTGCGAGTTTCATTTTTGCATTATCCAGAATGTAGCTGTCCTTTAAGCGGATGTAATCCTGTTCGTTAAAAAATCGTTCCTTCTGAACGCGGGTCATATACAGAATATCAAGCTCGCCAATAACATCTTCAAGTCTTTCTGCATTCATAAATTCAATTCCTGCAGGTTTTAAAATATCTTCTGTAATGTATTCCGGAACCTTCAATTCCTGTGGGCTAATAAAAATAAATTTATTCTTTGGATAGCGGCTCATGGCTTTTGCTAAAGAATGAACTGTACGGCCAAATTTTAAGTCGCCGCAGAAACCAATTGTATGTCCTTCAAATCCACCCTGCAAAGAACGGATTGTTAAGAGGTCCGTTAAAGTTTGTGTCGGATGATAATGTCCTCCATCGCCTGCATTGATTACAGGTACGCTTGAAAAATTCGAAGCTAACAGCGCAGAACCTTCTTTAGGAGATCTCATTGCAATTACATCAACATAAGAACTGACAACACGAATTGTATCTGCTAAAGTTTCTCCCTTTGATGTTGAAGTATAACTTGCACTGGCAAAGCCTTCCACAGTTCCACCTAAATGGAGCATTGCTGCTTCAAACGAAAGGCGGGTTCTTGTACTTGGTTCAAAAAAAAGTGTCGCAAGAATTTTCCCACGACACACATCTTGATAAGAAACTGGATCTACAATAATTTGTTCTGCAAGTGAACACAATTCTTCAATTTCACCTACCGTTAAATCACCTGGCTCTATTACATGACGTCCCTTTAACATTCACTACCCCTGCTAAAAATTTTGCAGTTAGTGTAGCATATTTTTTCATTCAGTAACAGTAGAAGGAAGCACATTCAGTAAATCGAGGAAACCGTCTTTTACCCTGGCTTTGTACGACTTGTCTTTATAACACAAAGTAATTTCTTCAATATAAGGCCTGCCGCTTTTTGTGAATACAGAAGCTTCTTTTATAACTCCATTTGTCCATAAAAGGTTTATAAAAATATTTCCCCTAAGCTGAACTGACTGTATATTTCCCGATTCAAAACCTTTTGCAAGATTCTCAAGCAATGAAATTTCAACTCTGTGATTTACAATTTTACTTGAAACAATTCCTTCCAGCAGAGGGCAGAACAAAGAATAGTCTGCGTTCTCAAGTGAGGTTTTTACACTCTTAGCTTTTTCATTCAGCTTTTCGCAGTTCATTTTCAAAAGCAAATGCTTGTATCCGATTATATCAATATCAGTTTCCTTTCCGATATTTTCTGCAGCCTCAATGACGCGCGAGAAAACAGAAGCAATCAAATTTAATACGGAAGGATTCTGCTCCTGGAAAAACAAACCGTCTTTTTTACACTCACAAAAATATGGTGAAAAATAAACAGTCTCTTTGTTCTCCTCAACAGTTACATAAGCTTCAATGAATTTGCAGACAGCCTTCAGATACTTAAACACTTTCTTCAGGAACTCTTTGTTCTGAGTGAAGTCATAATAATCAAGTAAGTATTCAGCAAAATACAAAGCCCCGATATTTTTGAATGAACAGCGCAAATCATTTCCATCAGGAGCACTGTCGCCCCAGATATTTGTAGCAGAGTGAATTACAGCACCCGGTAAATCATACAAAGAAGAAGCAGAAAGTGTCGCATGATTAAACAAAAGCTTTGTAAAATTTATTAAGTGTTTTTCTTCATCTTCTGACGCTATAAAATCAGTAAACAGAACTGAAGGCAATTTTCCTAAATTTATTTTTCGCTCTCCATAGTCTTCATCGCCTTTATACCACAGACTTTTTGGAAGCGGCGGCAGAACAGATTTTTTTGTATGAGAAGAAATTAAAAGATACTTGCACAGATTCAAAAAGGTTTCACTGTCTTCATTATTTTCTATATGAATGGAATTTTTTTCGAACACAGAAGAATAATCCCTGATATGTTCATTTTTTATATTTGTATAAACTCCTGATGAAGCAAAGCACAATTTTTTCAGCGCCAGATCCGTACACCAGTTTAATAACGATTCGCTCTTTGTCCGCTTAAAGGCTCTTCTTCTATAAGCCATTTTTCTGTAAGCAGATTCAACATCAATATAAAGAACAACATCATCAGCATTTTCAACAATTAAATTATCACCACAAGTTGAAACCTTTCCGCCCGAAGTAACTGCTGAAATCATTGTCACATAGGGGATTCCATTTTTACTTTGAAGAACCACAGTGTCATCAGAACACGCGTAAGCTTTATATGCTTCATCATTTTCAAACCTTGCACGAAGGAAAATACTTTTTGGAATGGAAGCGCTGATATGAACTACAACAACATCCTGCGAAACACTGACAAAAGTTTCCTGCGTAAAATTGATGCTGCTTCCCGTACTGTTTTCAGAAAAATCTGCTGTACTTGGGCTTGAGCTTTCAGATGTAAATGAAGTAGTTTCTATTGCTGTAGATAAGTCAAGTTCCCTTGAGTAATTTTGAATTGAACCGTAAGGATTTTTTCGAACGCCATTAAAATTTTCCAGCCCGTAATTTTCTGCGTTGTAAAAATCAATATGAAGCTCGCCTGCATTTTTAAAATAGCTCATTGACTTTGGAGTTGAACTTAAACTTTCAAAAACAAGCTCCTGTGCCTCACTAAACTGATTAAGCTGTATGTATTTTTTTATCTTATTAAAATTCTTACTTCCACTTGGATTGTTCCTGTTAACAAAATCCTGCGACCAGATAGACTCTTCGTTAAGAGAAAAAATTTTATGAGAAGGGCTGCCGTATACTTTTACCCCTAAGCGGCCATTTCCTAAAGCAAAACCTTCTTCAAAAGATTCTGCAGGGCTTTCTTTTTTTATAACACTCATTTACTTCTCCTCTCCCTCATAAAAAATAATTTGTACAAAAAAAATGGTGACCTTAAAAAAAGCCACCATATAAAATTCATAAGTAAAAACTAGAACTTAGCTTTTCTCAAACGAACCTGCTCTATATCCTCACAGAATAATTCGCGAAGGTCATTTAAGCCTAAAGCCATCAAAGCCATTCTATCTATACCGATACCCCAGGCAAGAACAGGAACATCAATTCCCATAGCTTTTGTTACTTCCGGTCTGAATATTCCCGAACCGCCAAGCTCGAACCAGCCGAGTTTCGGATGCTTTATATGAACTTCAATAGAAGGCTCTGTGAAAGGGAAGTATCCTGGAACGTATTTAACTTCTGTAGCTCCTGCAATTTCTACTGCGAACATTTTCAACATTCCCAAAAGAGTGCGCAAGTTTACATCGTTACCCAAAATAATTCCTTCTGTCTGATAGAAGTCACTCAAGTGAGTTGCATCAACTTTATCGTAGCGGAAACAGCGTGCAATACCAAAGTACTTGCCAGGAATTTCTGCCTTATGCAACTGATGAGCAGAAAGAACTGTTCCCTGTGAGCGCATAATCAGTCTTCTTGTGAACTCATTATCAAATTCATAGTTCCAGCCACGGCTTCCAGTGTTACCGCCATTTTTATGAACTGCTGCAACATTTGAAAGATATGGTTCTTCAATTGACTTTGCGTGTGTAGGATATTTTAATCTGTAAACATCATGAATATCGCGTGCTGCATGGAACTGAGGCATAAACAGAGCATCTCCGTTCCAGAACTCAGTCTCAACTAATGGACCATCAAATTCCTGGAATCCCAATGAACACAATTTATCCTTAACGCTTTCCAAAAACTGAACATAAGGATTTGTGCGGCCAGGAATAATTCTTGCCGGAGGAATGGAAATATTATATCCGCGGAAAGTACCTTTTTTCCAATCACCGGATGCAAGAAGCTGTGGTGTAATTTCACCAATTTCGTTTCCTGTAATGCCGGCACTTTTTAATGCTTCATAAACCTTTTTAAATGCTTCTGTTAAATGATATGCAACAGTTTCTCTTTCTATTGTTTTAAATGGAGTTTCACTAATGCCTCTCTTTTTAGTAAGTCCAGACATTACTTCCATTTCTTTTTCAGAAAGATTAGAAGATTCCAGCTGAGCGTTTTCTGCTTTAGAAGCTTTTTCGATTAAACTCTTTGCAACAGTAAATCTTTCAGGAAGTGCATTCCCTGTGTATTCAGCTTTTTTTTCTGAATTCATTACAAGGACTTTATCCTTACTTAAGCCGCCAAATGCAGAACCAACATCTTTATTTTCAATTCCTAAACCACTTGCAATTTCAGGTAAAAGTTTAGGACCGTTTGCTTTAAGATATTCTACGATTCTTTCTTCAACAAAACCTTCTGCTAAAATTTTTCTTCCGTATTCTGTTAATTCAAAATACATATGAGGGGTTCTGGAAGTTTCTGCCAAAAGCTGTTTTCCAGCAAGCCAGCTGAATGCCTGGTTAGCATGTCCTTCCTTATACCCCAATTCCGATTGTAATCTTGCAGATGTTAATTCATCTTTTAAGCCGTAGTGAAGAAGCACCTTTGTTTCAAGCGGATGCAAATTCTTAATGAGTGTCTTTAAATCTGTCAATTTTGTTTTACCAATTTGAACTAGCGTTTGAATACAACATGAGAAACATATGTTGCAACTCTAACTCCACGTTCATCCTTTTTATAACTTGTTTTATCTTTACTAATATAAGAATAATGCTTGTATTTATTTTTTACTGCAAAATCCTCATATACAGCCATAGCCGTATTCATTGCTTCGCCCTGATCAAAACTTGAAGCAAGACATGTATAATAGAGACGTACTTCTCCTGTTAATGGAGTATGTTCAATTTCTAATGTTACTGTTTTTGCTTTTGGATGATAACTTCCATAAGTATCATTGATTTTGATAACTTCCGTGTTTATTTCGGCATAACTATCCAATCTTTCTGCAGTAGAGTTTCCTGCTGTCTGTGCACCTAACACGCTGGCCATTATTATTGTGGCAGCTAAAACTACTAATCTCTTCATAGCATCCTCCTTGGAAAATCAAAAATGCTCATACATAAATATTCTATCAGTTTGTATGAAAAAATCAAGGTCAACCATATACTGACCTTCACTTATATAAACTCTCGGATTTCCTAAAAGTAACAAAAATCCGCTGATTTCTTTCGGTTTATTTTTTACCTGTTTCCGCCAGTATTCCCTTACTGCATTTTTTGCGGCTTCACTGCAGGCAATTTGGATTCCTTCAAAGCCTTTTTCTACAGGGCCTTTACCCTTTCCTTTTATTTTGGGATACACAATGGAATTCCAGATTTCAAATTCTGTCTTCTGCATTGGAGTTCTATTGCAATATACCCAGCACATAAGCCTGTCATTTAATGCTTTGGGATTTTTATATTCTATTGTATTGTTCTCAAAATCAAATTCGTTTTTCAGGTTAAATTCCCAGTACTCCTTTACATTTCGCTTTTTGTCGTATGGGGTGTATTCAAATTCAAAGCCTTCAAGCATTCCTGAAAGTAAGTAAGGCGCAATCTTTTTTGTCTGATTAATTGCATAGCCAAACACTTTTTGAAAATCACTTGCGGCTTCACTTTCCTTTTCTTTTGTTCCTGAATCAGCATTTTCTAAAAGAGCTTCATCATCAAACTGTCCGGGGAAAGCATCTAAATCTGCCCAGACCTGAAGGCGAATCTGCTCGTCCTGGGAAGGAAGCTGTGAATAAACTGCCTGAGAAAAAATTAAAGCGAGTAAAAAATAAATTATCTTCTGTAAGCTTCTTTCCATACTCTTACCGGATTAATTCCCATGCGGATTAAAAAATAAAGCCACGCCAGCAGCAGTCCCGACAAATGTGTAAAATGAGCTACATTATCCCTTACAACAAACTGACTGCCGAATTCAATAATGGCATATATAGCAACTAAAATTGGAGCAGGAACAGGAATAATGCCCCAGATAGAAATAATTGAGCGCGGAAAAATTACGGCAAACGCAAGAAGCAAAGCATAAATTGCACCGCTGGCACCAATCAGCAAAGTAGAAGCACCCATAAGAGCATAGACGATTATAGAAATAACTCCATCTAAAATCCCGCAGACAAAATAGAAAAGAAGAAATTCCTTTGAACCGATTCGTCTTTCAATCTGCATCCCGAAACACAAAAGCGCAATCATGTTAAAAATCAAATGCATCCAGTTTCCATGCACAAACATATAGGTAAGGGGCTGCCAGTAATAATGATGATACATCCCCGGCATACTAAGTCCCAGGTATAAACGAACAACAGGGAAAATCATTGTAATGCAGTGAACCAATAAATTTATAACTAACAGGATTAATGTTGCATTAAAGAAAGAGTATCTGAAAGGTCTTCGTATTAAATTCATTTTTTATTCTTTTTCTTTTCCAAATCTTTAAAACTTTTTTCTATAGTTTTTGGATCTGCGTATGTAATTCTATTTCTTCCATTTGACTTGGAAAGATACAAAGCCTGATCTGCCTGATTAACTAAAACAACAGCCGAAAGCACAGGATTATCTTCAACAGAGAAAACAGAAACACCGCCTGAAATTGTAACTTTCATATGCTTTGAATTATATACAAAATCAGTCTCTTCTATATTCTGTCTTATTCTTTCTGCAATAACCATAGCTTCTGTCCTGCCTGTGTTATTGAGCATTACAGTAAATTCTTCACCGCCATAACGGGAAGCAATATCACCTTCGCGAATGCTGTCCCTGATGATTTTTGCAACTGACTGAAGCACATAGTCACCGCAGGCATGTCCGTACAAATCGTTAAAGTGCTTGAAGAAGTCAATATCAAACATCAAAACGCTTATAGGCTTTCCCTTAGCAAAAGCTTCATCAAGTTTGTCGGTAAGAACATTGAAGAAATAATACTTAAGCTTTAAGTGTGTCATTATATCTGTTGAAGACTGTTCGATTAAGATTGCATTATTGATTGCAACGGCAGAAAGAGAAGCTATTGTCATCAGCTCTTTAATTTCATAATCGGTATATGACTCACCCATTGAATCATCAATAACAATTCTTTCTCCTAAAACCATTATTCCGTTTATTCTGTTCTTTAAAATGAGAGGAACAATAAGGCTTGGATTTAACGATTTTATAGATTCTGTTTCTTTTGAATTTTCATCTAAACCTAACTCGCCCAAAGTGCAGGCAGAATTTTTTGCAGAAAGCTTTGTAATGATTTTGCTGTCAGAAGCAATTCTGTAATCAAGAGCAGCATTTACTTCTAATCCGTTTACATTATTTCTAAGCGTAAAGTCACTGCTGTCAAATTCTTCCATTGTATATATACCGGCACCCATTACATGAAGCTGGGCCATGACAATATACAAAATAGCTTCAATCAAAGATGACAAATCTAATTGAGAACATAATGAACGGGAAATTTCCAGCATCTGTTCAAGATCGAAAATCTGTTTTTCATAGAGAGCAATTTTATCTTCTTGTTTTTGGTACACATCTTTAATCATTTCTTATCTACACTTCCGATTATAACATAATTCTTCATTATTTCAAGAAA